>Ga0172380_10008583_pt1 | contig 11114 bp, 10 predicted proteins | sample Leawe162metaG_FD_119747 | JGI IMG/M metagenome (GOLD analysis project Ga0172380, IMG submission 119747) | Leachate microbial communities from a municipal landfill in Southern Ontario, Canada - Leachate well 162 metaG | ecosystem: Engineered > Solid waste > Landfill > Unclassified | place... | reverse complement strand
CGTGACACCCGGTTTCATGGCCGGCAACGCATACCGCCGCCACGGTTTCCGGGTTGTTTTCCGCCGCGTGGCCGGTCCAGAAATAAGTGGCACGGACATCCTGCCGCCGCATGATTTCAAGCAGACGGGGAGTGCCGTGCCTCACGCCTTCGTAATCGCTGGTAAAAGAACCGATATCGGTTTCCATATCAATTCCCAACACCACATCAAAAGCAGCTTTCATGGCTGGATATTCCTTAAATAGTTGTGTGAAGTTTGTCCATTTTCGGACTGAACGGCACGGCGCCTTTGGCAGTTATTTCATAACCGGTTTCAATGCGGACACCGTGAAATTCCGGATGACCGAAGAAACTGACATCAACGCAAATCGTCATGCCGGGAACCAGCACATCGTTGCTGCCGGGACCGAAGAACGGAGATTCCGCTTCGTGCAGACCAATGGTGTGAGCAAACGGGCAGACCAGATATTTTGTAAAGCCGTGTTTTTCAAAGTAAGCACGCGCCGGAGCATCAATTTCACGTCCGGTCTTGCCGACCACGAGCTGTTCTTTGGTCAGGCAGAACGCTTCGCGCAAGTATTTGATACATTCCTGCTGACGGGCGGTATACTTGCCGTTGACCGGCAACGCGTCGCCCATGACTCCGGCATAACCGTTAACTTTCGGAGCCAGACCAATCATCACCATTTCGCCGTTCTGTACTTTTTTGGAGCTGGCAGTAGGAACAACCGCATTGGCGCGCGCTCCGCTGCCGACGATTGCGCTGAACCCGAATCCGCTGGCGCCACGACTCCTGGCGGCAAATTCCCCGGCGGCGGCGATTTCAATTTCCGATACGCCATCGGTGATTTTTGTTTTCATCGCGTCATAGCAATGGTCTGCCAGATTAAATGCCGCGCGAATCTGTTCGATTTCCCAGGTGGACTTGTTATATCTGAGCTTAACATAATCGTCAGTCATGTCCACCAGTTCCACTCCGGCGAAGCCGTCAACAATGCCTTTGTAGCAAGCGGCAGGCATTCTGCCAGCTCCGACCAGACCAACGCGTTTAACCGCGCCGAGGGTTTTATTCAGTTCAGCAAACAGCGCCGGGAAATCAATGATGGTGGCGTTCGGATATTCTTCATCCGGAACCATGAAGACGGGGAAATTGCGCGTTTCAGTGATTGCGCTGTCCATTTTGGCAAAGGGTTCACTTTCCGGGCCGCCGAGTAGCATTGGCGTTCCTTTGCGCGGAATCAATACGGCGCCGCTTTCGAATTGCGGACACCAACCGGTCATGTACCAGCCGTTACCGATGTTGAATTCGTCGTAGTAAACCAGCGCCAGATCAAGTTTTTTGGCTTCGAGCAGTTTGCGGACATTGTCCAGCCGTTTTTCCGATTCCTGTTGAATTAGATAGCCCATTTGCAACCTCCTGCATTGGCGGAAAATTCTCAAAAAAATGAATTTCCCATGTTCTTATTAGAAAAAATTTCCGTTACTTTAACGGAATAAAATCACAATTAATACATACAACATTCAGCAGACAGTGCTTTCCCGGATTTCCAGTGATGGCAGTAATCGCACCCGGCAGGGAACACAACGTTCGTTGCCGGATTCCAGAATATATTTTATTGCCATTTTGCCCAGAGCTTCATAATCCAGCACAACTGAGGTCAAACGCGGAAAAAGATGCATCCCTATCGGAAGCCCGTCGCAACCGCAAACCGCAACAGCCTGCGGTATTTTTAAATTACGTTCCAACAACGCCCGGTAAACTCCGGAGGCCATTTCGTCATTAGTAAAAACTGCATCAAACTGCAAGCCGGAATTAAGCGCCGAAACGGTCATCTCATAAGCGTTATCCGCAGTAAAATCTGTATGCAAAATCAGTTTGTCATCAATTTTTATATTTTTGCAATTAAGAGCCTCGCGGTAGCCTTGTTCTGTTTCGCGGGAGAAAAAATGTTCAGGAGCGCCGTTTATCAACAAAATTTTGCGGCGTCCGCAATTCGTCAGATGTCGCACCGCAATTCTCGCCGCTTCGCAGTTGTCAAATGCAAAAGAACTGTAAGGAATTTCAATGGCCGGTTCGCCAGGATTGTCCAGCAGAACTGCGTCATGATTGATTTCCAGTAACGCCTTAAGTTGTTCGGCAACAAAATTCCCGACAATCATTGTTCCGGCCGCATCAGAATTACGGACATTTTCCAGCAGTTGCAGGAATTGCTGATAATTTCCGTCGCAAGTTCGCACCACGCATTCGTAGCCGTTTTGCGAAAGCTGTTGTTCTATCGAAGTCAATAAGCGTGAATGAAATACCGCCATACCGCGACCAATCGTTCCGGCAATCAATTGAACTTTTGGCACCGGTTCGTTGCCGGTTGCAGCCGGTCGCCCCATGCGCGGTGAACGGATATAACCAAGCTGTTCGGCAACCGCGACAATTTGCTGCCGGGTTGCTTCCTTGACCAACGGATTGCCGCGCAACGCCCGACTTACCGTCATGGCGCTTACTTTGCACTTGCGCGCTACTTCCGCTATTGATTTTTCAGGTTTTATTTTCATGTTGTTAATTATAACATTAATAATGTTAAAGTCAACATGCGGGCAAAAAATGAGCGTTCTTTTTTTACAATCAGCAATTAAAAAACGACATTCTGCCAGTTTTTTGCAAGGTAAGATTAGTTATTTTTCGGCGGCTGGCAGAAATTTGAACGGTTCCGCTTTCGTGAACTTTCCGGCCGAGTTGCCATTGTAGGTTTCACCGCCGGATAAAATCAATTCCTTCACCGGTGCGCCTTCCTTAAAGTCCAAATCGCTCAGAGTCACCCAAAAGACTGTCGGACTGGTAGCAGAGTCAAAGTACAGTATTTTGCTTTTCTGGTCATATACAGTTCGCCAAATTGTGCTGGAAATGTTGGGTTCTCCGGGCGTTGTTAGTCCCAGTGGCACTGAAACGCCGCGAATTACGCTGAAAACAGAAGCGACAGCTTTTTTGCTGACATCAGTTTTGGGAATAGCGTTGATGTAAAATGATGCCCTGGCAAAGCGGTCGGCGGCGCGGTTAGTTCCGGGGAGAAATGTCAATCCGCCAATTTGTTCCCAGTATTTATTAAGCGCAAGTTGCTGGCTGAAAATTGGAGAATTGGTCATAACCTGGTATTCGCGCCCGTGATGGATAATCAGTTTGCCTTTTACATATTCAAAAATTGCCGAGTCACCGGTAGGGTCGGAAAGCGCCAGATGCCCTTGAGCAGGAGCCCCGTTGGGCAGAATCGGAGCGATAATTACAAACGGCTCTTTGCTCAATGTTTCAACGGCCTCGGCGACGGTGGCAAAGTTGTCCAGCACATATTGCCCCCAGGCGCTGATGGAAAGTGTTCGCTGCGTTCCTTCCGGCTTACCATAGTCGGATTCAACCAGATACAGAACGTTAGCCACTAAGCCATTTTCATTCATGCCGTCAACGGTGGCAACGCCGTAAAATGCGCAGATGACGCTGCCGTATTTGCTGGTCCATTCGATAGAATTCTGCCCCGCTGCGCCGTTGCGTTTCATGCCGCGCGGAAAACAATAAAGGTTAGTGCCGGGATCTTCCGCCCAATCCATTGACCGGGCGACAATGACGGTGTCATTTGGTCCCAGGTAAACGCAACGTGTGCATGCGTCGGAGGTTATTGGCAGAAATGCCAGACAAATCACGGAAAATGTCAGAACAGCGACGACTTGATTAACGATAGTTCGGCTCATTTACAAAAACCTCCAGCGTTATGCTCCAGTTTCATTTTTCCGTTGTGGTAAAAACGTAAACTGAAAGCGGTATTTGGGCATAATTCTTTTATCTGGAATAACGCCTTTTTCACTATATCTCATTGATGAATGATTACAAATTTGAACAAAACTAATTTTTCCCTGCCACTTTTGGCGGTGTGAGTAATGTTGTCTAAAAGACATTTTTATTTGGCTGTAAATGTGTGATGCCTCCGCCGTCAGTTTCTCTGTCCTGTGGAGAATTGGTCGATACCTGAACAGACTGGTCTTTATGCGATTGCAAAGACGGGCGCTTAATTATCCACTTTTACTAAACTCTGAACTTGCAGTGGAGTGTGACAGATATTTTATACATAAAATATTTATGCATAACACATTACGCTTTTAGATCCCGCAGTGGTGGAAAAGTTTTTCTCATTAATATCTAAAACGTGACGATAAAATTTTTGTGACGTTCTTTGCTATATTAAAAATTCAAGTTATTATAATGTATAAAGAGTTTTGTTTTCCAGTAATCTTGTACAAATTAGGAGACAGTTAAAATGAAAAGATTTTTATTGTGTGCAGCAACTGGTCTGCTGACATGTCTGATGTGCTCATGCGGTTCACTTACGCATCAAGTGGGCGGCCCGACTCTCACAAAAGAGAATTTGGAATTTGCGCGACATATGGATCGAGATCCGGACTGGATTGAAATGCGGAAGACTTTTGACGGTGTAACTCATTACACCGACAAATGGACAGCTAATGCAATGCCAACATTCCCCATCTTATATTGGGTAGCACTTGGAAGTTTTGATAACGACAAATATTTTGAAGTACAGAAATTCACTATGTTGTTTCCAGCGTTCTATCTGATACGCGACAAGCTCTACAATAGCGAAGGTGTCCGCATGAGTTCCGGTTTTGAGTTAAACCTGGCATGCCTCGTATGTTTTGAAACTATTGACAGCTATGAAGCAAACGGCTGGAAACTAGGTTTTGCCTGGTTGCCGGGCATGGGTCCGTTCTTCGGCTTTGGAAGACACTACTTCCAGCTGGCATGGATACCTTTTTCAGAACTTCTCTAACCGAAATTCTATGCTTACAGGGGAAGATTACGCCGTTTTGTTACGTCTATAACATAAACGGCGTTATTCCCGGTCCGGAACGGTCAAGTTGATTTCCTTTAAGCAGATAGTCGAGTTCTGCCAGCAAAACATTTTTATCATGCGGGAAGCGACCACTCAAAGGCGCTGGGTTTGAGGTGTGATTGGCGCGAAAAACGGTTTTGCTCAACTCCAGTCGGCTTATAATCTCACGAAGTTCTCTGACCGCTTCATATTCCGTAACCGTTTCGTAACCGGCATACATTTTTGTTCCCGGAACTTCAATAAAACGCAAAGCGGACAACAGTCTCGGTTGCATTTCATTCAACGCTTCGGCAGTTTTTTCCGCATGGCGCATCGAAAGTTTTTTGCCGCCCAGCCCGAGCAGTAACATTACAGAACATCTCATGCCTGAAGCTTGAGCAATTTGAACGGCTTTAATCATCTCGGAGACGGATTCGCCTTTGGTTACCAAGTCCAGTATTTCCTGGTCGCCGCTCTCCAACCCAAGATACAGCGAAGTCAATTTTAATGCGCGGAGCTCTTTTAACTGTTCCGCCGTTTTATCCAGAATCGAACTGCCGTTGGCATAAACATTGACTCTGGAAAGCTGCGGAAAATGTTTATTCAGTTCCGTTAAATAAAGCTTAATGGTTTCAAACGGAAGCGCCATAACATCGCCGTCTGCCAGAAAAATTCGCTGTGTAGTAGAATAATATTTTCCTGCGGCGGCAAATTCTGCAACCACTTCCCGGATATCTCTGACGGAATATTTCACGCCTTTGTACATTCCGCAAAAACGGCAGGAGTTATGCGGACAACCGTATGCCACCTGAAAAATCAGACTGTCGGCCTCTGCCGGAGGCCTGAATAAAGGTTCTTGATACTTAATCATTTTTATTCCTTAATCGTTAATTATCATTGAAATATATCGGACAAAATTCCATGCCGGCTATTTATGCCATTTGGGAACTCCTCGTTCCCTGAGTTTTTTTACCAGCTTAACGCGCTGTTCCAAAAGCTCGGAACCCTGTCCGTCAAGCCCGGAATCGCGATATGCGGCTCCTGCGGTTGACCGCAGAATAATATTCAGCTCTTTTTCATTAAGTGGAATTTCTATCATATCCCGACTCAGGGCCGCCACCGTGCCGCTGCGTTTGCGCCCGAAAGGATTAGATTCTCCAACGTTAAATCCGGCGCGCAACAATGCGCCGCGCACTGGATACGCACTGGAATAAGTCGTTAAAATGCCATCTCTCGAAATTAACTTTTTTAACTGACGGATAAAATCAAAAGACCAAAGTTCCGGGTTTTTGTCCGGAGAAAATCCATCCATGAAAATTATATCAAATTTATCTTTCAATTCGCAGACCGACTTCCGCGCATCAGCGGCAATAAGTTTCACTTCGGAAAAATTTCCCTGCCAGCAGCCATTTTCCAGCAAAGCCGAAATTATCCGGCAATGCAAACTGTCTGACGGAAAAAGCCGTTGCGCCGCAGTTAATGTTCTTAAATCATATTCCAACGTCGTAATTGCCAGTCGTCCTGCGCCCGTCTTTTCCGCAACCTTAACCGCTTCGACCACATTATGTCCCAGGCCGAAGCCGATATCCAACAACGTCACTAATTCTTTTTCTTTGAGGCGTAATTCCAGTTTTGACGGTTCAGTAAACTTTTTCACCGCTTCGGTTTCAGCTCCGGCAACGGTATGAAAATGTTGACGGAATTCAGGGTGATACAGAGTGAAGGAACCGTCTTCAGTTTTTACTCCCTGAAAAGCGCCTTCACTTATTTTATCAAAACAGTCTTTAAAAAACTCCAGGAACTGTCCTTTCTTCATCCACCACTTCGGCGCGATAATCTCTTTTTCATCAGCATCGGCGGTAAGCCGCATGATATTCCAACGGTCGGGAATTAACTTCAGAAATTCCACTGCCGCCGCCGCATACTCATATTCGTTCAACGGTTTAATTGACGGCGTAAATGCCGGATTGGCATACATTTTTGCCAATGGGGTATTTTTCAGAACAAGCAGATTATGGACTTTTACGGCTGAAAACGGCAGCGCGGCGATGTCTACGGCGGTTTGACGGAAGTCTGACGCAGATTCGCCGGGCAGTCCGAGGATGACGTGCGCAGCACAGCGAATACCGCGTTCACTCAAAGTTGCGGCGGCCTGTTTCACCGCTTCAAACCGGTGTCCGCGACGGATAATTTCCAGCGTTTCGTCATTGGAAGTCTGAACTCCAAGTTCAATCCACAATTCATAACGGTTATTTAATTCACTCAGCAAATCCAACACCGGAACAGGCAGACAATCCGGGCGGGTGGAAATAATAACGACGGCAAAATCCGCCAGCGCCAGAACGTCATTATAATATTGGCGAAGTTGTTCAACCTCGCCATAAGTATTGGAAAAAGACTGAAAATACGCAATATACGGCGGCTCCGCCTGATAACGCCGTGTGGCATAATCAATGCCATCATGTACCTGACCGCCCAACGATAAATTGTGCCGCAAATGTCTGGCGCGATTGCCGTCATCGGCACAATAGATACATCCCCGACCGGAGTTATTTTCCCGGTTTGGGCAACTCAACGGCAAGTCGATTGGAATCCGGTACAACGGCTTCCCGTATTTCTCAATCAGATAGTCTTTGAAAAAATGCAGTTTATTCATTTTATATATCCTTAAGCTGTTTAATTTACCTTGTCAGCACATAAATTAAAGCGCATTGTGTTGATTTTCCGGTTTGTACGGTTATTTTGTTTGTAACAACCGTGAGGGAATTTTATGAAAGTCGTTATTATCGGCTCCGGGATTGCCGCAGTGGAAGCTGCAAGTAAAATACGCGAACTTGACGCAAACGCTCAAATTGATATTTTCTCCAGAGAAAATGTGCTGCCTTACCGGCGTCCCGCATTAACCAGAATGATTTCTGAAACATTGAGCGATATTCAATTCTACATCAAACCGGAAAAATTCTATCACGAACAAAATATTCGTTTACATTTGGGAACCATAATTACTTCTATCGACCGTAAAAACAAAACTGTCAGTCTGGCAGGCGGACAATTGGAAAAATACGATAAACTGCTCATCGCCACCGGCGGCAGATGCTTCATTCCGCCAATCCAGGGAGTTGAACTGCCGGGAGTATTGTCGTTAAGAGAAAAAAACGACCTCGACACTTTATTAAAAAATATCGATAAAGGAATTAAAAATATCGTCATCATCGGCGGCGGATTGCTTGGCCTGGAAACTGCCGATAACTTGAGCAAACTCGGCGTAAACGTAACTGTGGTTGAAGCCTGCCCGTCAATGCTCCCGAACCAGATTGATGCTGAAGGCGCAGAATTATTCGCAATGTCCATAAAAGCCAATAGCAACATTAAAATCCGCTATGGCGTATTCATCTCTCACATCAGCGGTCACGACCAGGTGAACGGTTTGCTTACTCAGTCAGGCGAGCGTATTCCATGCGAACTCGTCATCATCTCTGCCGGAGTAAAATGTAATATTGAACTCGGACACGATGCCCTGCTGAAAACCAAACGCACCATCGACGTTGATGAATATATGCAAACCAGCGACCCGGATATTTATGCCGCCGGAGATTGTGCTTCCTGCATGAATGATCGCTTCATCGGGCTTTGGAATGCCGCCAGAGATCAGGGCGCGGTTGCCGGAGCTAATATTGCCGGTCATAAAATAAATTATATCCCTGCCATTTACGGCGCCAGGCTGACCGCGTTCGGAACTAAACTTTTTTCTGTCGGCGATATCGGCAATAAAGACGGCGAATATAAAAAAATTTCCACCCGGGACGAGTTGCATTTAAACTACCGGAAACTTTTTTTCAAAGACGGAGCGTTGGTTGGCGGAGTGCTGCTGGGCGATGTCTCCATGGCGTTGAAATTGCAGAAAGCTGTCGAAGAACATCATTCGCTAGAACAAGTTGAAACAGACAATCTTATCTGCCGCTGAAACTGAAAATGTTGAGATTTAGAGCGGCATGAATTTCAGCGGAATGTCCTCTTCAGTCGCCAGCCGGAAATAAAAATTCCATTCGTTACTGACTGAAATACATTTCACTACAACTAGATTGTAGCCTTTTTGCAACTTGATTCCACGCACAACATCCTGGTCCCACTTGCCCGCTCTTATTTCCCGGTTAAAAGCATGAACCAGCTTATTATTTACCCATACTTTTAAATAACCGGCGCTTCCGGTATAAAGAATCAAATTGTTAAGCGGCTTACTGCAGTGTAAGTATGTCACCGCGTAAACGGCTGAATGTTTGCCTGAATTTTTATAAATCCGGTCAATATCAATTTTTCCAGGATATTTTTCTGTCTCAAATCTAACCAGTTGCCAGTTAACATTTTTCCCGCCGGATTCACGACCAGTCAGATTTTTTTCGTTTTGAATAAATTCATAATGTAAAACACCGCCTAAGCCATTCTTTTTAAAATCTTCCGGGTTATAATCAAAACTACCCAAAATATTCCACCTGGTCACAAAAGAATCACGGGAAAGAAAACGACTGCCGTTTTTATCTTGAATAATCACTTCATTTATATTTAAACGCTTCTGTTCAGCGGGTTCGGTCGCAACATTTTCTGCTTTCGCTGCAGGATTTTCTTTGTCTGTCGGCGTGACCACATGAACAGACAGATTGCCAGACTTCTCTTCTGGTGTTTTTTTAATAGTTTTTTCCGGCAGGTGAATCGACGACGGGTTTATAATGGAATCCAATCCTGAGGTACATCCGCTCATTATGCTTAGAGTAATTAATGACGCTACCGACAAGAAAAATAGTAAAATCCAACGCATGTACTTGTGTCTTTTGATTAAAAAATGTTAACATAAACTTCGATGTTAAAATTTATATTAGACCCGACAAAATACCATCTGCAAAAGCAACTTTTCTCCGATAAATTCCGTTGCCAACTTGATTTTTTGCCTTTCTGAAGCATAATAAACGGTGCTCAAATTCAGGTCGGGATGTAGCGCAGTCTGGTTAGCGCGTTTGACTGGGGGTCAAAAGGTCGCAAGTTCGAATCTTGTCATCCCGACCATTTTTATGCCTGAATTGAGCTTAAAGCAAATCTCCAATTCCTAACAACTCCGGTTCTTCATAAAAATCTGTTTTTTTAGGTGGAAGCTATCGCCTTACAGCCAAGCACTGATTCGGCGTAACGCCGCTTTCAAGCTCGCTATTTATTCCGATTAAGCTTGATTTTCGGTTGATTTTCTTGCGGAACGCTTCAGTTTAGTTTTGCTATAATAATGGAGATTTATTGAAACTTTTTATTTCCTCCACAACCTCAAAGGAAGTGAGTTTTGAATGTCATCACTGAAATCATTCCGAAAAATACTGTTTCCGTTCTGAACTTCAAGCTTATGCGCGATTTCGGGCAGATTGAATTTATCACTCCGCTATGTTCAGATAAAACAACATCATTGCCGACGGCTGAGACGCTGAGCGTTACTGTTTCGGAAGGATGTTTCTATTTCATTTTGCGCCTTTCGTAAAAGGTGCAGGTTAAAAATTAAAGGTTTAAATATGAGAATTATCGACGCGCACAATCATCCCGACTGGCACGGGCATGATTTGAATAAATTCATTGCCAACATGGATAAATTTGGCATTGAAAAAAACTGGTTGCTGAGCTGGGAATGTCCGGAACATGAGTATAATAAAAGTTATAAACATGCAGGCGATTAAAGAGAAGTTCATTCTTTTTATCTATGAAAGTTACGGCGAAAAAGAAATCGACATGATTGTAAAAGCATTTGAGAAAGTATAAACTTATTACGCAAAATAAATATTGTTAAGGAATCAGGACGATGAAAGTATTACTTCATGTAAATTATTACGAAGGTGTTGGCAAGCTCGACACGCTGTTAAAACTGGCAAAAACCATTGGCTATGATGGTGTTGAACTGCGCTGGAAATACCGTTTTTCGGACATGAACCAGGAAGAGTATCTGGCTAAAGTCGCCACATTTAAGTTAAATAATCCGGAGATGGAGATTGTTTTTGGCGGAGCAGTAAATTTTTGCCGCGGCAAAAAAGAGGAAGTTGAAAAGACCACCGGTGAATATGTGGATTTTCTAGGCTGGGCGGCAAAGGAATGCGGAACTAAAGTGATGAACTTTTTTGCTGGCGATATGGTTGCGTTGAATGGGAATTACTGCGATTTTCATACTAACGGCAGTGCGATTGCGTCGGATTGCGACTATGAACGGGCGGCGAAAGGCTTG
>Ga0172380_10008582_pt1 | contig 11115 bp, 14 predicted proteins | sample Leawe162metaG_FD_119747 | JGI IMG/M metagenome (GOLD analysis project Ga0172380, IMG submission 119747) | Leachate microbial communities from a municipal landfill in Southern Ontario, Canada - Leachate well 162 metaG | ecosystem: Engineered > Solid waste > Landfill > Unclassified | place... | reverse complement strand
GTCCGTCAATGTGCAGATGGCCACGCTGTTCTTGATGCGTGGTCTCATGCAGGCGGTCATCGCCCCATATATAGGGGAGTTCTTCGGGGACTTGCTGTCCATGCCGAGGTCGTTCTCGTAGTCCTGCCCGAGGATGAGATCGATGTAGAGTCCGGCGGTATCGACGGGGCTCAATAGTCCCGTCCCTGCGGTGATATCGACCGACTCGATGATCTGCCCCTTCGGTGCGTTCGGTATGGAGTTCAGCAGTGCTTCGACGTGAGGCTTCTCCATGATGCCGTTGTACTCCGAGGCTTCCAGCAATCCCATTTCGGTCGGGTTCAGGACGAGGTTGAAGTTGCAACCATAGACCTTATCGGCCTTGACGAGTGCCTTCGCCCCCGCCACCGCCGCCGTTGCATTGCCGTACGTGCCGAAGTGCTTCGCGGTGGTGTACGAGTTCCCTGCTCCCTGATACAGACCGTTGATGGAGTAGCTGGCCCCGTCAGGTGTCCATCCCTGTATCAGTAGGTCGTCCTCCTTCTCCGAGCAGACCTGGGCCGCCGACAGCATCGCCGCCGTGTCGATCGCAATGCCCTCCGAGGCGAATGCGTCGAACTGCTCACGCTTGATCTCGTAGCCCTTGGCTATCCAGATAAGCGGGACGTTCGTTAGGTCCGTGTTGATGTTGTCCCTCGGGAGGGACGGTTGTGGCCTCGATAGGCTGATCTGTGCCGACCCCATCTCGGTTATGGACATATAGTCCACGTTGTACTTCCCGACCGGAAGCCTGGTCACCTTCGGGAATAGCTGGCGTCCCACAAGCATCTGCCTGAGTGGATTGACCATCTCCCTGTCCATGTATTTTGCGACTGTATCAAAGCTCGTTGCCATCTTAGATCACCGCCTCGATGATTATGTCCTGGTCCGATGCCGAGGATGCCATGCTCTCTCCCGCCGCCCCTACCTCGACAACGCCCGGTGAGATCACCAAGACGTAGAACGAGCCGATGACCGCATGGGCCGAGGTCGTATAGACCAACGACTTGATCGTTCCGTCGGTGTTGTAGCCCGGGAACTTCGGCATAGCGAAGTACGTTATCCTTGAGTCCTTCATTGTGGACTCCCTCAGGTATGCCCCGAGCGTGATGAGGTTCTCGGTCAGCACGACAAGCTCATGCGGGACGAATCCAGCAGTGACGCACGACTCCCCATCGAGAAGCCCGTCCTCGTCGCCGCTTTCACCCGCGGCCAAGAACCCGACATCGATCGAGGATGCCGCGACCTCGGTAGTTACCTTGACGAGGACATCCTTGATTATCACCCCGGCGGGGAAGTCTATGCCAGTGTCATAGACGGTTGCCTTCTGGACGAAATCGACCTTCAAGGCCGGTACTCCGTTGACCAGTATTCCCGGTGCGACCCTTCCATCGGTCCAGGAGAATAGCTTGTCGCCGACGCTGACCGCACCGAATCCCGCGGCCAGCTTGCCGAGGATGGCGGCCCCGCCTCCTCTCAGCACCGCGATCTTGTCCTCGATGACCTGAATGGTCGCCTTGGTCGCCGGACGGTAGTTCTCGGCGGTGTCCTCGTAGCCGATGAATCCCTCGGGCTTTGAAACGCCGTCTGCAACCTTCACGTCGTAGTCTGTCGATTCTTTGATTACCAACCTTCCGGGGTACATGTTGGCGGCGACGCCAACGTTCTTTTCGATCTTGATAGGGAAATCCCCTCTCACGACGATCTTCCCGGTGGGCGTTGTGTATCCTGTGTCAACCATGTGAATCCCCTCACTCGCTCACGTACTTCTGGGTCATCGGGTCCCAGCGGCCCACCCTCTCAACGTGGTCCTCTCCCGAGCCCTCGACCTCTCCCTGCTTGCCAGCGGGGGCCTTGGCCTTGAAGTCGAGTATCGCCTGGGCGAACAACGCCGGGGTCTCCTCGTACATCTTGCGGGTCTTGGCCTCCTCGTCGCCATGTGTCATACCCTTCGGCAACTTCTGTTTGAGGGCCGTCCACTCGTCGTCCTTCTTCTTCTGCTCGAAGGTCTTGAGTGATTCCTTGGCCTTGTTGAGTTCGGCCATAGTCGATTCCTTTTCCTCTTTCAGCTTCTTGATCTCGGCTTCTCGGGCCAGGGCGGCTGTCTTCGCATCCTCCACGGCCTTGTTAGCCAAGGTAAGCTGAGCTTCCAACTCCTTGTTGTCTGCCATTTCCTGTTGCTCCTTGGTCATTTCGCCAGCGGATTTGAAGAACTCCCTGGCCTTGTCAAGGAAGGTAAGACCCTCCTTGAGCTTCTCCTTCCCGTCATCTGTCATCTGCTCTCTCCCTGTCTCCATGTTCAGAAATCCTGAACCATCATCCTTCGGGCGATTATCTGCATCTTCCTCAAATAAAAGGACATGATGCGGCTCTACTGCCCCGGTCAGCCCCCCGTTGAGCCCCTGGGCCCGGAACGCCGTCGATAACGACAGCGACCCGGACTTAATCATCGCGTCGATCTCCTTGTCGTGAATGTCGCTCGTTGCGACCAGTCTCGGATGTCCGGCGATCGCTATTGAGATGTCCTTCATGTTGCCCGGGACTATCCGGCCCTTCACCTTCGCAAGTGCCTTCTCATAGTCCTCGTCGAACGCATCGAGGTCCGGGTGGCCGTATCCCTTCGGGACGTAGATAAGCGGCACCTTGGCCCAAGCATCGAGCGAGGGTTTGAAAGCGTCCGCATTGAACATCGTCCCGTCTATCTTCCGGTCAAGCGTCTGCAAGATCGTGGCGTGAGATCCGTTCAGATGTTCGCTCTTTGAAAAGAATGCCTTGCTCGTCTCGCTCTTTTTCTTCGGGACCCATTCGCCCTTGTCGTCCTTCTCGAACGCTTCTTTCACCGCTGACCACGCGATCGCCGTGGCCTTGGATTCGTCCTTGGATTCGTCCATTGCCGAGTTGAACGCTGCCAGATAAATCTCCTGTGCGTGCGTTGGGAGATTCTCCTGGATTGCGGGGGGCAACTCATCTATCGAAGCGTATGGCATGATGCTACCTGAGTGAGATACTTTCGGTTCTCATTCACTTTGGTAACACGCATGAAAATCTCATCCTTATATAATTCGATAACAATCTTCCGGCACTTAAATTATTGCTTCTCAATTTTACTTCGATGCGTCAGTGTTTAGAACGCAGAAGATGTATCTCGAAGTGACAATTTTGACAAACTATGATACACTTGTCCCACTCTGTTTCTAAGGTCTTGATGCTCTCTCCTTGTCTGACCATCGTGGATATATCGTCGGTCTTTAACCGCGGGTCTTTATGATGAGGGACGAGAGCCACGCCTTTATAACCGCATCTGACGCAGGACTGCCCCTGCATCTTTTCCGCAAACCAATCTCGGGCCACGTTCTTAGCCAACACTTTGATGTTCTTGATCTCCTCTTTGATCGAATCGTTGGAAAGTTTATGCTCCATGCCGAATATCTTTTTATTCGCTCGATCGATGCAACGAACCACCCTTTCCATATCTACGACGACGGATCCGATTTCATATCGGTCGGTCATCCCGGCGTCCCTGCACGCCTTGGTCAATTCTTCATTCGATAATGACGGAGACATTTTTACCGATCAACTCCTTTGGCAGATATATCATTCCCTGCTTGCCCCCGTTGGTCTTGGCGACGGTCTTGGTCAAGACCTTATCGGCATCTACGGTCATTGTTACTTTCATGATGTATCATATTGTAGGGGCTAATATATGATGTTTTTATTCGTTTTCCCGCGGGTTTTGCATCTATCTAGCCCCTATTATGTGAAGCAATGAAACAGGACGTTCTCACTTTGACGAAGTTGAAAAGCAGTCTCCATGAATACATCTTATTGTCTCTCATCTTGATACTGATGCATCTGGATAGTTTGGAGCAGGATGAGCATCGTTTGATATCGCTCACGGTCTTGGCTGTCAGTTCGGGAAGATCGGCGGGTGGATTGATTATCGATAACTCTCGAACATGAATAATCACTCCCATCGTACAGAATGAAAGTGATGAACATCCCAAGCAGTTGTCTTTTAAGAATCCGGCCAGATAGTTGGATATGAACGAGGGGTTCCTGAGATCGGTTGGACAATCGCCCGGGAGCATGGCCGCGATCACACCCGGACCCCCAAGTATCCGCTCTATACAATCGAGGCGTTCCGGGCACTCGGCACATCGGCCAAGGAACCACCTGACGAACGGCCTCAGATACCAAGGGGCCTTTCGTGCGATACGCTTCGGTCGATCGGGGCTGATGCTCATGCGACCAGTCCGACCTCGGCCTTCATCAGCATATGATGGTAGGCAAGAAGCTCCTCCTGCTTGGCCGTTATCCTGACTCCCTTCAAGATCGCCTGGAATCGCCGCACACAATTTGGGTGTGCCAGCATGTGGTCCAATGCATAATCGATGTCCCATTCCTGCTGATTCGCCCGACCGCATTCCCCGCACGACTTCGGCCCTTCGTTGTCCCATACCCGGACCCGCTGGACCCCGCGATTCTGCAACTGCATGAGCCGTGACTCGTTGGTGATGTTCGCGGATTCGGTTCGTGCGACGGTCGAGGCCCAGGACTTCTTGCCGTCCATCGCCTCGTTGATGTCGTATGCGATCGAGCCCTTGGGATATGTCCCGGTCGAGGACTGCTTTGAGCCGAGCGGCTTGCCGTCCTTGATGCCCTGTTTGATTATGTCGGCCAGTTGCGTCCTCGTCGCTTCGTTCTGCTCGGACAGCCACGGCTTGAACACATAGGAGTTTGACTTCGTATCGAAGACGTATGACCCGCCTTGCTTGACGAGAAGGGCCTTGTATTCGTTCGAGTACTGTTCCGCGATCTGCGAGTAGTACGGGCTTCCGGCCTTGACTCCCAAGGATAGATCGGCTGCTATCGTCCCTTTGTAAGCCGTGTTGTAGGCCGTCGTCCCTAAGATGTCGGTGGTCCCTGTGTAGTAGGCGTTCAGGGCACGGGTCAGGGCCGCGAGGAAATCCAGATTCATCTGAGGCCTCGGACTATCTGCTCCACCGCCTCCTCCTGTTCCTTGCGTATCTTCGCCGCCGCCTTCTCCTCGTCGGTCGTCGGCGTGTGTTCCTTCGCGGCAAGCTGTATCAATGAGCCTCCGGTGACTGGCGGATTGATGATGTTCCATTGACCGGCCATCGTCGCCATCTGCTCGTCGGTCAGGGGCATCGTCCCAAGCTTCTCCCTGATCTCGTTCGGGCTCAAGGTCCGGGTAGCGAATCCGATCTCGGCCATCGCTCTCTCGGCGGCCCCGAGGGTCGCGGCGGTCCTGCCGATGTGTATCTGAAGCTCATAGCCCTCGAAGCCGTTGGCCTCAAAGTACGGGTCGAACAACGGTTCAAAGGCATCCTCGACCCAGGAGTGTTGACCGCTGATGTAGAGATCGGTCAGGTCCTTCTCGGCCCCGGCGTTGCCCCCAAGCGTGTCGCCCTCCTTCTTGAACAGGCTCGATGGGGAGAAATAGTCCTTGATCTCCTTCGCAAGTTGTTGGACCGTTTGAAGGGCCGACTGATTGTCCTGCGGATTGATGTTCTCGACGGTCATGTTCTCGCGAAGCTGATACGCCGAGTCCTTACCCCAGTTGTTGAGAATCTTCTGGGCATACGACACATCGCTGTTCGGGTCGCTCGGGTTGCCGATCGGGTTCGTGACCTTGATGAAGATGTTCGGAGAGCCGACGCGGTTCACCTTCTGCATCTGGGCCTTCCATGTGAAGTTCAGCATGGACACGATCGGGATAAGAGGTATGATCTTGGACTGTCCGGCCATGCCCGGGCTCGTCGGGTCCCTCACCGGGAAGATGTTCGTTATCTCCGTAGGCTTGACCCCGGCGATGCCCGACGTTTGCCAGTAATGCACGTTGCGTTCCTTGTCCAGACAGATGCCCTTCAATATCTCATCGGTGTAGAGAGTGCCACCCGGGGCCGAGTCCTTGAACGACTCGGGCGGAAGCCGCCTGAGATCGGTCAGGACGTACTCGTTGCCGACCCAATCCCATACGGGGTTCCACGGCGAAAGGCCCCATCCGAACTCATCGACCCAGGCCATCTGCATCTTCGGCCATAGTCGTATCTTCTCGGCCATCGACATGAGCCGCGTCGAAAGCTCGTCGTCGATCTCCCGGTCCGGGTCGAGCACCTCGATCTTGTACTTGTCCACGAAGATCATCGACCGGAGCTTGTTGATCGAGTCATAGACATACTTGTTCTTTAACACGTCGAGGATGGTGTCTGCGTTTATGGTCGGCTTGACATAGTAGAACCCGCCCGTCCAGACATAGGCATCCCCTTCTGATTGCTGTGGTTTCGCTTTCGGCATTAGAAAATCCCTCCTGACGAATAGTATGGCATCGCATCGGACCTCGTGTAATCGTCCATGCGTGAACCGCCCGTGGCCTGATTGATGTCCGGTTGCGATCGGCCCCCGGCGTTGGCTAGGAAGTTGTAGCCCCCGGAGATCGTGTCAACAATATCGTCGTGTGCCTTCGGGTCTTTGCTCGGGAACATGGCCGACTCGGTTATGACCACTTGATTCCAAGCGGCCTCGACCATATCGAGTAGCCCCGCCGCGACCATCGTGGCCGCGGGGTACGACCTTGCCAGCTTCGACCCGGGCGGCCTGTCCTCGTAGTACGCGAGTCCCTTCAAGACATCCTTGCGGAAGTGGTTGGCCAGAATCTTGCTGGATGCACCGGGCTCAAGCTCGATGACCTGTCTGACCCCTATGCCGTCCTTCTTCGCTGTCTGCATGATTAGGTCTTCCACCGCCTCGGGGCTCAACCGCCCTCTCACTAGATCGAGGATATGATAATGGTTATCGGCCTCGCCCATCTTAAGCCCTACCACGAAATCGCCCTTGCCTTCCGTCGCGGCGAGGTCCCAATATCGCACCATTCTCATCGACTTCGGAAGCGTGTACCAGGGCACGATCTTCCACCACTCCGTTTTAAAGACGTTGCCCTCTATGACCGCATCCCAGATGCCGTGAAGCAGTTGGTCCCTGATTATCGGATGAAGTTTATTCAGTCTTGCCTCGTAGTCGACCTGATCGAGATAAGGATTGTCCTTCAGGAACGCCGGGATGAATACGTGGCCCGGTCGCTTCTCTGTCACGAACTTCCGCTTGACCCATTCGTGCCCGGGGCCGCCTGGGTTCGTCGTGCATCGCATCCTGAGAGGGACCCAATGAAGCGGGTCGTCCTCATCGCTAGGCTTCCTGAGTCGGGAGTGAAGATAGTCATACGCCTCCTCCCAAGGTATCTCCGTGAGTTCATCGACCGATATGTATTGCCAAGCGGTTCCTTTGTAGTTCGTCGCGTCGTCCCTGTTCTCTAGGTACCCGAACGTCAGCGTGGCCCCGCTTGGGAATACCCAGGTCTTCTTTTGATCGTTCCATCGGGCATCGGTATCCTGCAACCATGCCTTAGATCGGGGGATGAGGGCACCGCCCTGTTCTAGCAGTCTTGTATTTCTTCTAAGAATTAAAGCGTTATAGCCGGGTATATCAGCGTATTGTAGTGCCCCGGCCAATATACCATCCGACTTGCCTCCCCCCGCAGCACCGCCGTATAAACCCTCCTCGCTCGGGTGATTGAGATATATCGCTTGCTTAGGGGTCAGGGTTATCGGGATGTACTTTGTCATCCTCGGCCTGACCATCCCGGCCATTGTCCTTCTTTGTTCCGGTGTCAGGGATGAGGCCGTACTCGGCCATGAGCTTGTTGTATTCATCTAACCACTTCGCCTCTGCGTACTTGTCGATTCCTTGCTCCCCGGCGTCCGATATCATGATGGTGGGCATGTCCATCGTCAGCCGTTCTAGGTCTGTCGCGATCTTGACCCATGCTGGTATCTGCCCCGGCTTGATGTCCTTGACCGGGAGGTATGTGCTTCTGTCCTTCGGGTCGGGCATGAGCTTGGCGATTATCCTATCCTGCATGGCCCGGGCGATGGTCCTGTGCGTCTTACGCATATCCTCCCGTTCCTTCCTGATCTCGTCCTCCGTGGCCTTGCGTCTTACGTCGTCCAGATGTGCGTCATAGGCCCGTACTCTTTCGACCCAGTTGTACTGAGACGACCACACCCTAAAATATCGTACCGATTTATAGAGCGGGGCCCCTGTCGGCCCAAGGATGAACTGAGGTATCCGGTCGATCGCCCTGCCAGTACCCATGTCCCGGTACACTACGAAGGCCCGAAACGCTTTGTCCGTTTCGTCGGCCCGTCGCTCCCATAGCTCGGTCAAGCCTTTCACGGCCCCGGTCTTGTACCGTCACTTTGCCGGAGATTCGTGTCGGTCTCCGACGTTATGAACAGTTTTATCGGAGGTTCTTGAATCTGTCCCGAGGCTTTTGTCAAGATCGTTGACACTTTGCTCACCTGTTCGTGATGTTGGTGACGGTCGGCTTGGCCTCGATCTCGGGCCGCTTGTCGGTGAGCCAAATGTTGCCTACGGCGGTCTTCTGATAGATCACCCGGAGGTCTCCGTTGAACTCCTTGACGTGTTCCTTGAACGCTTCTAGCTCTCTGTAAGGTAGCTTGCCTACGAAGCCGAAGTTTATGTATGTCGCAGTGAAGTCGTCGTCGCTCATCTAGTTGCCTTCCTTTTTGCTTTGTTCGATCGGGGTCCAGTCTGCGCGTATCGTCTTGCACCTCGGGCATTGCCATAAGAACCCTCCTACTTCGATGCCTAATGGCATGACCTTGACCATCCTGACATGCTCGGGCGTCATCTCCAATGCCTCCGCCACCAAGCTGATATGCCAAGTGCATTGGGGGCAATAATGGTCCGGGTCGTCCATCAGTACACCCCTCCTGATCCCTTCATTCTCCTTGCGATGAACTCCGCGACGACATCGGCCTTCGCGTTCGATGGGATGTCGTCCTTGACCACCGCCTCGTATGTCTTCAAGAAGATATCACGCTTGCAGGGGTATATCTCACCTGCGATGCCCTTGATTAAGAAGTCACCTGCGTGTCCGTCCATGTCGCCTTCCAAGGTGGGAACGGTCATGTCCTTTTTCAGTTCGACCGCCTTGATTACGATCGGCCTCTTGCGGTATTCCTTGACCTCTGAGGAGTCGAATAATTTCTTAAATTCCCGGCGTGAGTTGTAATCGAACCAGGCTTCCGGTGATATCTCCCCGAGCCATGCCAGCCGTTCGATAATCATATGCTCGGCCTCGTCCCAGTTGTTGCCTCGGCCTTTGATGAAGACGTTGCGATATCCCACGTTCAATCCGTTCGTGATATGCCCGTTCGGGCCTTCGATCTCTATACGATGCTCGGCCCCGGTAGCCCACCTGTTGACGAGGGACCACCCCAATGGGAGCATGCTCTCGAAATTGCCACACATTCCGAAGTCCATCAGATTACCCCCATAGCCAAGAATAGTATCCCCACCGCCATAAGGAGATACGCCGCCAGCCATACGATGAAGCCTGTCTCGTTCTCGCTCATTTCTCCCTTGTCGTTCATTCGTACCATTGGCTCACCCGAGGAATACTTTGAACACAACCAATGCGGCGAATAGCGTCTGTATAGCCATCCAGCAATAGAGCCCCATCGATCGTGTGTCCTTATCCAATTCCGCTTCTTTTTCTTCTGTCATTCTTTACCATCCCGTTGATAGATTAATGCTTCTCGCTCTTATTATTATCTTCGGTGATTATTTAATCGATTCGTCCGGTTTTAAAGGACATTTTGATTTATCATCGCAACGATAGAATATTTCTCCGCATCTTTTACATTCATATACGGATTGCTGGCACAATCCTCCCGGACTCCAAACGCACCAGGCCGCCCCCTTAAATTCTAAATGGTGACGATGTTTGCTCATTTGTCCTCCTTCGTGACGTTCTTTATGCTTATCTCCTTGCCACCTATTCGTAATGATATCGCAGTTATGCCGGGCCTGTCCGATGCGTCCAGGGCCACGCAGACGGCCTTCATGATGACCTCTCTGATGTCCCGGTCTGCCGCTGTCTTGATGAGATTCCTAACGGCATCGGATTCGTCCTTCATGTTCTCGACGTTGGGAGGAACGTAGAATTTCTTGACCCGCCTTGCTATTTCGTCGCAAGTTTCCTTGGCATCGTTCGGGGTACTTTCGCCGACCTCTCCCCCTGCCTTGTTCTTCGGGTTCGACTTGCAGCATTCCTCATGCTGGACCCTGCGCCCGAAGGAGGTGAATATCCTCGGACAGTGGGAGCATCGGAGCGGGTTATCCACGTTTTTGCTGGGGTTACTTTCGGTCACTTTCGGATAATCTTCCCTGTTACTTCCATCCTTGCATTCGATACAGGGAGAACCGTCTTTGAATCTCTCCGGGCCATCGTGTCGGCAAATGAATTGGCAGCCGTACATCTTCCGTCGATCGAGGTCGGATATTGCCAGGATATAGAGCAGCCCCACGCCCTTGACCTCCTTCGTCCTGACCTGCTTGGACGCTTCGAGCCTGGTCATCGCCGCGGCTGCCGTCGGGATGTCGAGGCCCGTCGCCTCGATTATCTCCATCGTGTCCATCCCATGCTCTCGATCTCCCTCCGCCAATGCCTTCAATATGATATCGCTCGGTGTGTCTTTCGTGTTCATCTTCATTCCTTCAATGTCCTCTGTCCTTTTATCCTGTTCTCGGTTCTTATTTTCATGCCCGTGTCGTCGCTGAGCTTCGCCCCGCAGTTGTCGCATTCGAGAAGGGGGGCGCATCCGAAGTACGTCGGGCGCATCTTGCCTCGCTTGCAGACGGGGCAACGATCTTCGTCGCTCATCGCACCATCCCTTTGTTGGCCTCTTGGATTGTCTCTTTCATGTTCGGGCACATGCCTGGGAGAGTAACGACCTTCGGGTACTTCGACGCCTGAATCGTCGCCAGGGTCAGGAACGGATAGTTGCGGCATACGGTCGGCCGGACATCATGGATGTTGCAGGATGCCCCGATCGGATAGGATTTTTCATTCGCCTCGTCAGATTCCATTTCGATCTCAAGGAATGGACAGACGTTATCAATGTTCTTGATTATCAGCCACCTTCCTATCTGCCTGTCGATGTATTTCTTCCTGAACTCCGAGCCTTTCATCCCGAGGAATCGGGCGATCTC
>Ga0172380_10008581_pt1 | contig 11116 bp, 13 predicted proteins | sample Leawe162metaG_FD_119747 | JGI IMG/M metagenome (GOLD analysis project Ga0172380, IMG submission 119747) | Leachate microbial communities from a municipal landfill in Southern Ontario, Canada - Leachate well 162 metaG | ecosystem: Engineered > Solid waste > Landfill > Unclassified | place... | reverse complement strand
GCCGCGTCGGCTGCGCAAATGTTCGCGCAGGTTTTGCTCTACGCGTTTGCCATCAAAAACAATACAGCTATTAGGCAATGTCAAACGAAGGGTTTTGTCTAGCGAACGATACGGAACACCCCATACGAGTCCGCTATTCTGCCTATCCACAGAAACAGGTAACGGGGTAACAAGGAAATATCCAACATTTAAATTCAACGAAAACCTGTTTTTGTTCAAGAGCTCTACTGCATAGGCAGGCATCATCCCTGCTTCCTGCAAAGCCACGAATACTGCGACGTACCAAATATGCTCAAAAATATATGAAACTCGCTTCCCTTTCCCTGGCCTAGGTAAGAACGTTACGTTTAATTTATTTAAGTTTTTGAGTCTTCCATGGAATGCGCCGAGGCGGCTTTCGTCGATGTTAAAAATCGCGATTAACGCCCGGTCTACTTCGCTCCATGTGTATGTAGATTCGCTGATGTCCATGGGGATGCGCCCTTGCTGGAAAGTGTAAGGTTTAGATAATGCGCCTAAATAAATCTTGCAATAGTATCGTTAGATAAAGGCAATCTATCCACATGTCGTTTTCAATGGACGCGCTTCCGGCGCAGCTAGAGGCGCTGCTTGCGGAAATGCCGGAAGGCGCGCGCGACTGCGTGCTAAATCGGCTCAAGGGCGTCACTGCGGACGGTTACGACGACTTCCTGCGTAATCTGCTGATCGCCATGGGGCTGGAGCAGATGAACGCGGAGTTTGCGCCGAGCGAACCGCTGCCGCCGTTGCCAACGCCTGCTGAACTATATGCGATGGACCGCGCGTCGGTCCGCACATATGACGCCGACAATCGCTTGCACGTCGCCGAGACTAATATCTCAAAGGCGAACGTATGCCCATATATCGGCCGCGAGATACCGGATTACGAAGCGCTCGGGCTTGATCCAGATAAAGAATACAGGCTTCTACGCGACCCGGAAGAACTTAAGAAGGCGGCGGCGACGTTTAATAATCTTCCTCTTTTGTCGCGCCACGTTCCGGTTAGCGCTGAAAGTCATCAGCCTGATTTAGTGATCGGTTCGACGGGGACGGATGCAACGTTCGCTGCGCCGTATCTGCGCAACAGCCTTGTCGTTTGGGCGCGCGACGCGATCGACGCAGTCGAAGGCGGGATTCAGAAAGAACTCAGTTCAGCTTATCGCTATCGCGCCGACATGACGCCCGGCACGTTTAACGGCGAACAATATGATGGCGTTATGCGCGATATCGTCGGCAATCATGTCGCTTTGGTTCGCGAGGGGCGCGCCGGCCCCGATGTTGTCGTCGGCGATGAAAAACCGAAAGGACTAATTGATATGGCAAAAACCGCGCCTTCGCGGAAAGCGGCCCTAACCGAAGGTGCGCTTTTCGCCTATCTGCGTCCGAAGCTTGCTCAGGACGCCAAGCTGGATTTCAAGCCGATTTTGGCGAATGTGACTGACGCCAATTTCAAAGCGAGCAAGGGCGTCATCGTCGATCGCGTCAAGAAAGCGACGGAAGGCAAGCTCGCACAGGACGCCGATATCGGCGACCTCGTGCAGTTGCTGAATGGGCTTGAGGGATCGTCACCAGAGGCTGGCATCGACGCAGAAGCGCCGCTTCTGGATGATCTTGAAGCCACTCCGGCTGAAGCCGAAGTCGCCGCGCCGCCTGACGACGCCGCTGGCGTTAACTCCGGTCTCGATGAGCTGAAAGCCTTCCTTCTCAGCAAGGGCATGAGCGAAGAGGACATTGCCGCGGCTCTCGCGCTCTTGGCTCCGGCTGCGGAAGAGACTGTCGCCGAGCCGCCCGTTGATGTCACCGCCGAAGAGCCGGAAGCCGTCGACGAAGACTCCCCCAACCCGCCATACATCCCGCGCGAGGAAGCCGCTGCCGCTTCTCCTGGGGCACAAGCCGCCGCTGGTCAAGGTTCGACCGGCAAGGGTGGCGAAGGCGGGCAACTGCATACCATTCTCGACCTCGATAGGAAGGACCCTAATGACATGGTGACGAAGCCTGCAATGGACGCCGCGATTGCCGCCGCGGTCAAGTCCGCGACGGAAGCGGCGAACCGAGTGCAGCGCGAGATTCGCGACGCCGAGCGCGCCGTGCGTCCCTATGTCGGCGACCTCGCTATGGCGCATGACAGCGCCGAGGGCGTCTATCGCACGGCGCTCAAGACGCTTGGCGTGAAGGTTGACGGCGTTCACCCGTCCGCGTTCCCGGTCATCCTGTCTTTGCAACCGAAGGCCGGAGAGAAGCAGCCTAAAGCCGTTTCTTCGCGCGTTGCGATGGATAGTTCTTCGATGAAGAGCTTCCACGAAATGTTCCCGGACGCCGCTCGCATCCGCACCATGTAACACGGCCGCGCGCGGCCACTCTTTGAAGGAACATCCCAATGGGTTTTCAAACGCAGATTAACGCCCAGCCCGCGCCCGCGGTGCTTGGCGACTTCGCGGACTCTAACCCGCGATTCCATGTCAGCGCCGGCCCTGGCGGACTTGTCGCTGGCGCTTCCGGCGTCACGATCGGCCGCTTCGCTTGGCTCAGCGCGTCGACCATCGATCCAAACCAGGCTCCGACCATCGTCAACAGCTTCGGCTATGGACAGGTCGACGGGTTTGTCGCTCGGCGCCAGCAGGGGCTGATTACGACGTTCCTCGCAGAATCGAGCATGGTCATCCCGGAAGGGTTCATGGTCGAGTTGATGAACGGCGGCGGCGTCTGGGTCAAGAATGAAGGCTCGACGCAGGCTCTCATCGGCCAGAAGGCTTATGCGGATTTCGCCACCGGAAAAGTGACGTTTGCGGCGACGGCATCTGCATCGACCGCGGTCGCGACTGGCTCGATCGCCGCCGGCACGGGTTCGGTGACTGCCTCGATCGCCAACAACATCATGACGGTGACGGCGGTCGGTTCCGGCTCGATCAATCCGGGCGGCGTGCTGTCTGGCTCTGGAGTCACGTCTGGCACGACGGTTGTTGCGCAGCTTTCCGGCACGACCGGCGGCGTCGGCACCTATTCGGTAACGCCGGCTGAGCAGACGGTCGCCTCGACGACCATCTCCGAAACCCATGGCGTGTTTACTGCGGCGTCTGGCCTGACCGGAACCTTCGTCATCGGCGGCGTGCTGTCTGGCACTGGTGTGACAGCCGGAACGCGCATCACGGCCTACGGCACGGCGACTGGCGGTCTCGGCACTTACATTGTCGACACCACGCAGACCGCGGGCAGCACGGCCATCACCGGCACGACCAACGTCGAGACGAAGTGGATCGCGCGCAGTTCCGGCCTTGCCGGCGAGCTGATCAAAATCTCGGATCATCCGATCGGCTAACCGCTGACACATCCTGAATGACCGGGCCGCCGCAAGGCGGCTTTTTTGTTGACCAAACGCAGGCGCCCTTTGAGGCGCCTTTTTTATTGGAAAGGCGAAACTCAAATGAACCTGCAAGAAGCTCGGCTTCAGTGGGCGCAGCATCGCGGCGCGCTTGAGGCGAAAGGCATCATCCTTCCCGATGTCGTCGGATATGCCGCAGATGAAGCGAAGCATGACTACACGCTCGCGATGGACGCCATGCCGGCGATCTCCACCGCGTCGAACTCGGCGGTGCCATGGGGTCTAACCAACTACATCGACCCGGAAGTCATTCGCTTCGCCTTCGCGCCCGTCAAAGCCGCCAAGATTCTTGACGAGCAGAAGAAGGGCACATGGCTTGACGACACTATCATGTTCCACGTTGTGGAGCATACCGGCGAAGTGTCGAGCTATGGTGATTTCAACACCAACGGTCGCTCGGGCGTCAACACCAACTGGCCGCAGCGCCAGTCGTATCACTTCCAGATCATGAAGGAATACGGCGAGCGCGAGATTGAGCGCGCCGGCCTGTCGCGGCTCAATTGGGTCGGCGAAATTGATATGGCGGCGGCTGACAACCTCGCCCGCTTCTCGAACTACACTTACTTTTTCGGCGTCGCCGGCTTGCAGAACTATGGCTTGCTGAACGACCCGAACCTGCCAGCATCGCTGACTCCGGCGACGAAGGCGCATGGCGGCGTGACGTGGATGAATGGCAACGCCATCATCGCCACGGCCAACGAAATCTATAACGATATCGTCGCGATGTTTTCTCAGCTCGTCTCGCAGACTGGCGGCCTCGTCGAACAGGAAGACAGCCTCGTTCTGGCCATGTCGCCTGCGTCGGCCGTCGCTCTGACTGCGACGAACTCGTTCAACGTGAACGTGTCGGATCTTCTCAAGAAGAACTATCCGAACATTCGGATCGAGACCGCCGTCCAGTATGGCGTCGTGTCCTCAAGCAATCCGCATGGCATTGCTGGTGGCAATCTGGTCCAAATGCACGCCGAAAAGGTCGACGGCCAGAACACCGGCTTCCTCGCCTACACGGAAAAGATGCGCGCTCACAAGATCGTGCCCGACGTTTCGAGCTTCAAGCAGAAGGTCACGTCCGGCACCTGGGGCGCCATCATCGCTCAGCCGAATGCTTTCGCATCCATGCTTGGCGTCTAACCGGCCGCCAAGACTTTCTCACAAAACACCCCGGAGACAACATGCCAGGCGTCATTACTGTCGCGTGCTCGATCCCCAATGGGCTCGTGCTGCGCGTATTCGACAAAGTGGAGAAACAGGAGCCCGTTTTGGGCGGCGGCATTCGGAAGACGACCGAGGCCGTCGCACGGCCGCAGATGGTCCTGATCCATGGTCCTGGCCGTGCGATTGGCGAAGACCCGAAAGCGCCGATCTCAAACGGCTACGCGCTGACGCACAATGTCGACGCTGATTTCTTCGCCGAATGGATGAAACAGAACGCGCAGCATGAGGCGGTGAAAAACCAACTGATTTTCGCGAGCGACAAGCCGGATACCGTTTCCGGCATGTCCGCGGAACGAGCGAAGATCAAAAGCGGCCTTCAGCCGATTGAGCCAGATAATGATGCGCGCATTCCGCGCGGCGTCACCAAGGCCGATCGCAAGGTCGCCTAACCTGTCATCATAAGGAACGATCACGATGGCGTTTACGTTTTTTGACACCACAAAGGGCGACGTCGTCTTCGATTCCGCCGATGTCTCCGCGCTACTGGCCGCGTCGCCAGTCGCTCTTGCTGCAACTACGATTAGCGCGTCAGGCGCGGCAACGTTTGGCGATATTGCTACGGGCTTGACGGCGGTAGGAACGAATCGCGCTACGTCGCTAGCGTTGACCAAGCAGTTCAACAATGTGACGACAGCAGCGACTACCGCAGTTGGCGTGACGTTGCCTCCCGCTGTCGTCGGCAAGCCGATCTTTGTTTGGAACAACGGTGCAGCGGCGATGCACGTCTACGGCGACGGGTCTGATACGATCGACGGCGTTGCGGCAGCAACTGGAGTCGTCCTGACAAACGGCAAGGGAGGTATTTTCTTCCCTATTGCCGCAGCGACATATCTGTCATTGGCCGCTGTTCTGAGCGCGTAATATGACCATCGCCTATGGGGATTTCATAACGGCGTTCCCGGAATTTTCTGACGCCACAAAATACCCACAGGCGCAAGCTGATTTCTGGCTCACGAACGCCTATGCGACGCTAAACGCTGCGAGGTTCGGAAAGAATTTGGACTTGGCGGCGATGCTCTATACAGCGCATTACATCACGCTGTCAGCGCGCGACGTTGCGGCGTCATCAGGTTCAGGCTTTGCTGGTTCCGTTAGCGGGCCGATGTCGTCGAAGAGCGTCGGGCCGGTTTCTGTTGGATATGATACTGGATCGACGACGCTGCGCGGCGCGGCGATGTGGAATTCCACGTCTTACGGTGTGCGCTTTTATCAGCTTCTGCGGATTGCCGGCGCGGGCGGCGCTTATGTCGGCGGCAACCCTGCGCCTGTTCCGAATAATCGCTACTGGCCGCCGGTATTCTGATGGCTACGACGATAACTAAAGACGGCGTGGCGAAGATGCTCAAGGCCGTGGAGCTTTTGACCAAGCGTCAAGCGCTGATCGGTATTCCGGCTTCAAGTGCGGATCGCGGCGACGGCGGGCCGATTAATAATGCGATGATTGGCTGGATTTCAGAGATGGGCTCCCCGTCAAACAATATCCCTCCAAGGCCGCATCTCGTGCCTGGTATCGAGAAAGCCATGCCGGAAGCGATTGATCGGCTAAAGAAGGCTGGACAAGCCGCGCTTGGCGGGAAACTCGACCAAGTCGAAGCCGGGTTGAATGAAGTCGGGCTGATATGTTCCGCGTCTGTGAAGACGACCATCACTAATGTGTTGGAGCCGAAACTGTCGGACGCGACGATTTATCGACGCCAGCATCGCAAGGTCAAAAAGGCCGGCGATCCGTCACCGCATCATGGCACGATGCCACTGGTTGATTCTGGCGCTTACTTGCAAGCGATCACGTATGTGGTCCGCGACAAGGAAGACTGATGATGATGGAATTCAGCGTAAAAATGTCTGCGGCGCTCCAAGAGAGATTGGACGATCTAACAAAAAAACTTAAATCGCTTCCGGCGTCAAAAATGATCAAATTAAGAGACAGCTTGCCGCCGTATCCAGAAGATTCCGTTGAAGTTGAAAATATTCAACTCATCGGGAATGAGTTTGTCGCGACTGCCGTACCTTCGTCAAAAATGGGCAAATGGCTGAATGATGTGGAAGCGCTAATTGAGGCGTCCGATGCCATTAATTGACGTCAGCGACGTTATCGACGATCCAGATTTCGCGACTACGTTCACAGTCGCGCGTAAAACGCAGGCAATCGACAATTTCGGTCGCGCATCTGAAACTGGAACGACAACTACGCAGACTGGCGTCATCTATCCAGCAAGTGGGCGCAATCTGGTCCGATCGGCCGAAGGCGAAATGATTACCGGAGATATCGTCGTCGTCACCAAATATCGCCTGACAGAAGGCAATGGTTCGACAACGCAGGCCGATGTCATCGGCTGGGGAGGCACGACATATACGGTCGTCAACACTAACGACTTCAGCGAATACGGCTCTGGGTTCATCAAGGCGACGTGTCTCAAGAAGGCGCTGAACTGATGCCTGTTTATAAGAGAGTGTCTGCTTCATTTTCCCCGCCGTTTTGGCTTAATCCAGTTGTTCGGATTTGCAAAATCATACTGCGCGTAGGCTTGCCGATCCCGCTCAATACGATTGCGCGCGTCGCAGGCTGGTGGATGCGCAAGACGATGCAAATAACCCTACATGACTAACACTAGCGCCAACAGCAGCGGCTATCTTGCGCCGCTCAGCGCGCCGCCATCTTACGACGATCCTTTTGACAACTTCCTCCATGATATCGTCGTCGGCATTGCCGGGCTCGGCGCGACGCTTGTTCGTCCTCGATGGCAGCCGGTTATCCCGAAAATGCCGGAGACGAGCGTCAATTGGTGCGCGATCGGGGTTGTATCAGAAGAAGACTATTCGTCGCGCTCAACTGTCAGGCATGATCCGAACGGAACGATTGTCTCCCCAGGAGATGGCGTCGACAAGACTGAGCGATCGTGCCGGACAACGGCGCTTGTTTCGATGTATGGCCCTTCCGCTTGGGCGAATGCTGCGCTCTTAGTTGATGGGCTGCAAATCGAACAGAACCGCTATGCTCTCGCTGCGGCATTTGTCGCGCTGATTAGGTGCGGCCCGCGCCGGATGATGGCTGACTTTGCAAACGAGCAATGGGTCAGGCGCGTCGACTTCGAACTCGTGATGTCGCGCATGATCCTGCGCACCTATCCCGTTTACAATCTGCTTTCCGCGCATGGCTCGATCACATCGCGCATGGGTGGCGGAGAGGACAATACAGAGTTCGACACCATTAACACGGTGCTGCGCAACGGCGGCGGGATGGATTTTTCGGACGCCGCTAACACTGGATTGCTCGCAGCCGTAGTTGGCTAACAGAGAGCAACATCACCTCGGAATTCAACGCCCGCCTCTGGCGGGTTTTTTGTTGCCCTAACCGGTCTCTGGGCAAGGCCGCCAGTGCGCGCGTCGTGAGACGCCCGCCGCCAGCGTCGTGATGACGCCGGCCATCCCTTGATGGAGCCCCCTAATGGCAAATACCGGACTGTCCGTCTCGGATATCGTAAACGTCACTGTGACGATAAGCCCACTTGCGGCCCCGCGACGTAACTTCGGCATCCCGCTGTTTGTTGGCTCGTCCGACATCATCGATGTCTACGAGCGCATTCGTCAGTATTCGACGATCGGCCAAGTGACGGACGATTTCGGCACGACGTTGGACGAATACAAGGCTGCTGAAAAGTTCTTCAGCCAAGATCCGCGGCCATCGCTCTGCTACATCGGACGTTGGGCGCAGACGGCGAGCAAGGGAACGTTGCATGGCGCGCTGCTAACGCCTTCGCAGCAGGTGCTCGCGAACTTCACGGCCATCACATCCGGCGCTATGTCGACTTATATCGACAGCATTCCGTTGACTGTATCCGGGCTCAACTTCGCCAGCGCCATCAACATCAATGGCGTCGCGAGCACGTTGCAGACGGCGCTTGACGCGCTCTCGACCGGCGCAACCGTTGTTTGGGATTCCGCGCTCGGCCGCTTCAATGTGAAGTCCGGCACGACTGGCGTTGCGTCGACCGTGAACTACTTCACCGCGCCGACTGCCTTTGGTTATTTCGACTTTTCCGGCAATCCGGCTCCGGCAGACGATATTACGGTCAATGGCACGCTAGTGACGTTTGTCGCGTCGGGCGCGACGGGGAGCCAGGTGAACATCGGCGCAACGCTCTCCGCGACGCTGACGGCTCTCGCGGCGTTCTTGAACGGCTCGGCCGACACCAACATCGACGACATGATCTATTCTGTCGTCGGCTCGAAGCTCTATTGCGTGTCGAAGCTCACCGGCACGGCTGGCAATGCCTACACGCTCGCCAAGACGTCGACCGCCATCACTCTTTCAGGCGCAACGCTTTCCGGCGGCACTGGCACGGATTGCTCCACGACGTTCGGATTGACGCTTGCATCTGGCGCCTCTGCACCTGTTGCCGGCGTTGCGGCCGAAACCGCGCTCGAATGCGCGACGATCATGGATGACATGTCGAACCTATGGTATGACCTAGAGTTCGTCACCTCGACGCAGCCGAGCGACGCCGATCATGAGGCCGTCGCGCAATTCATCGAAGCAGCTGTCCCGTCTCGCATCTATGGCTATGCGACGCAGGACACATCCTCACTCGACGTAAACGACAACTCCGACCTCGGCAGCGCCATGAAGGCGCTGACCCTGGCCCGCACCTATGGCCAGTATTCGTCGTCAACGATCTATGCGCCGGCCTCCCTGTTCGGCCGCATCGCAACGGTGAATTACGAAGGCACCAAAACCGCAATCACGCTGAAATTCAAACGTCAGCCAGGCGTCGTTGCTGAACGGCTGACCAAGACGCAAGCGTCGTCGCTGCAAACCAAGCGGCTGAACGTCTTCGTCCATTACGACAATGATCGCGACATTATCCAAGAAGGCGTCATGGCGAATGGCGACTTCATCGATGAGCGCATCGGCTGCGACGCTTTGCAGAACGCCCTGCAGGTCGACGTCTGGAACCTCCTCTACACATCGACGACCAAGGTTCCGCAGACCGACGAAGGCTCAGAACTTATCAAGGCTGTCTGCAAAAAGGTCTGCGCGCAATTCGTGCGTAACGGATGGGGCGCACCCGGCATTTGGAACGGACCGCCGATCGGCCAGATCAACACCGGCGATAATCTGCCCGCCGGTTTCTACGTCTACGCCCCGCCCTACTCCACACAGTCTCAGGCCGATCGAGAAGCGCGAAAGAGCGTGCCGATTCAGATCGCGTTCAAACTAGCTGGGGCTGTGCATTTCGTGGACGTGAGCGTGGTAGTTAACCGGTAGTAATCAATCACTTACGTCTCTTGCCTGTTCGAGCGCCGGAGGCGTATTTCGCGAACTCAGGATTGCAAAATGATGGCGGTTTGGATCGTCCTTTCCGCCATCCGTCTGGAATTGGGTCTGTTGGATAAATCCTTCGTTCGACAGACCCATCTGTGATGATTATCCGGCCAATGCGTGTTGCTGTGGCCTTTCTCTGCGCCTCCTGAGTGAATGAATGGCCATTTGATCGGCCTTTACGCCAACCTTCAGGAATAGGCGTGTCTTTTGGAAGCCATTTGTCGCTATCGCCATCTGTGATCCATAGCTGTCCGCGTCTTGTTTCTTTCATTTTGGCCACGCGCTCTTTGTTTATAGGCCGAGCTTTTAATGCCGCTGAAATTTTAGCATTGCGCTCTGGTCGCTGTGAAATTTCACGAAGCAAAGCTATCTGGCGCTCTTTGTATTCTGGATCGGAGTAGCGCCGTTTATTTTCGTCAGACATAGCTTCTCTCGCGTGGTCTGTGTTCCTGTGTTTTTTTGATGCTTCTGATGCCCGAGCCTTAGCATCAGGCGTTGATTTTGCCGCCTTCAATATGGCTCCGAACGCTTCGCCATATGGGCCGACCGCGCCGGACGCGGCTTGGACATTGTAACCATTAGAGACGGACGAAAATTCGCGAATGAACTCCGCTTCTAACTCTGGAAGATGGTCGGTTCCGTCGATCGAATAGAGCAGCGGGATCGCGACAAAAGATTCGTTCCCATACTTGCGAAAGGCTTTCGACAGGATCGGAACGCATCCGTTTCCTATCGTGTGCTCACGCAAGCGCCGCCGCACATTTTGGCTGATGCCGACGTAACGCTTCCCGTTCACCAAGTTGATGAAGACGTAAAGCCCGGGGCGTGAAAGCGGCTGGTTATCGGCGCGCACATAGATGCCGCGCCATTCGATCAAAGCTGAACTGAGCATCTTCAAATCATAGCAGATTCCTCAGTCACTGTGAATCGCTAAGGAGCCTAAAAACGATGGCTAACTCTCGCACGTACAGCTTCGGAGATGTCCAAGCGGCCATTACTGGCCCCGGCGGGACATTCTCTCTTTCAACTGGCGGCGTCACGAATGAAGGTCTAACGCTTTCATTCAATGAGCGCGTCACGACAGTCTGGGGCGCCGATGGCGAATGGATGCACTCGCTACATGTCGCTAAGGGCGGAAGCATTGTCTTGCGCTATCTGAAAACGTCTCCGACGAATGCGTT
>Ga0172380_10008580_pt1 | contig 11116 bp, 11 predicted proteins | sample Leawe162metaG_FD_119747 | JGI IMG/M metagenome (GOLD analysis project Ga0172380, IMG submission 119747) | Leachate microbial communities from a municipal landfill in Southern Ontario, Canada - Leachate well 162 metaG | ecosystem: Engineered > Solid waste > Landfill > Unclassified | place... | reverse complement strand
TTTAGGTCAAAGACATTACGATGTCCAAATAATGGGCGGTATCGTTCTTCATCGTGGTCAGATTGCGGAAATGAAAACCGGTGAAGGAAAAACCTTAGTCGCCACTCTGCCTCTTTATTTAAACGCTTTAGCCGGACACGGCGTGCATTTAATAACCGTTAACGATTATTTGTCGCGCGTGGGCGCGGGTTGGATGGCGCCGGTTTATCATCTTTTAGGACTTTCGACTGGTGTTATTATCCACGATACCGCTTTCAAATATGATCCGGAATATATTGATGATTCTCAATATGACGACCGCTTGAAGCATTTTCGCAAAGTGGAAAGAAAAGAAGCCTACAATTGCGACATTACTTACGGAACTAATAATGAGTTTGGCTTTGATTATTTGCGCGATAATATGGTCTCGTCTTTAGAGAGAATGGTGCAAAGAGGCCTTCATTACACAATTGTTGACGAAATTGACTCAATTTTAATTGATGAGGCTAGAACGCCTTTAATTATCAGCGCCCCGGCCGAAGAGTCAACGGATAAATATTTTAAGTTTGCGAATTTAGTTGAGCGCTTGGAAGAAAATGAGGATTATAATATTGATGAAAAAATGCGGGCGGCGACTTTGACGGAAGGCGCGATTTCGAAAATGGAGAAGTGGCTCGGCGTTGAAAATATTTATGTGGCCGGCGGTATGGCGGAAGTCCACCACATTGAGCAAGCTCTTAAAGCTAGGGTTTTGTTTAAGCGCGATCGGGATTATGTCGTGAAGGATGGCGAAGTGATAATTGTCGACGAGTTCACCGGACGTTTGATGTATGGCCGACGTTATAGCGAAGGTCTGCATCAGGCCATTGAAGCCAAAGAAGGTTTGGAAATTCAAAAAGAATCGCAGACTTTAGCGACTATAACTTTCCAAAATTATTTTAGAATGTATAAAAAGTTGGCTGGTATGACGGGCACGGCCGTAACTGAAGCGGAAGAGTTTGCCAAAATTTATAAATTAGAGACAATCGTTATTCCTTCCAATAAGCCGATGGTTAGAAAGGATATGAACGATTTAATTTATCGGACTGAAGAAGGAAAATTTAAGGCCGTGATTGAAGAAATTAAGAAAAGAAACGCGGCTGGCCAGCCGGTTTTAGTGGGTACGATTTCGATTGAAAAAAATGAGCTCTTGGCGGAAATGATGCAAAGAGAAGGGCTTGAACCGCAGGTTTTAAACGCCAAGAACCACGAAAAAGAAGCGCAAATAATTTCTCAAGCTGGACGTTTAGGCAAAGTCACAATCGCAACTAATATGGCTGGCCGCGGCGTTGATATTATCTTAGGCGGTAATCCGCCGGAAGAAGGGGAACAAGAAAAAGTGAAGGCCGCCGGCGGTTTGCATGTTATCGGTACCGAACGCCACGAATCAAGGCGCATTGATAATCAGTTGCGCGGACGCGCCGGACGGCAAGGCGATGCCGGTTCTTCGCAATTTTATGTTTCGACTGACGATGATTTGATGCGAATTTTCGGCGGCGATCGCATGAAGGGTTTAATGAAAACCTTGCGCGTGCCGGAAGACATGCCGATTGAAAATAAAATGATTTCCCGATCGATTGAATCAGCTCAGAAAAAAGTTGAAGGCAATAACTTCGATATTAGAAAACACTTGGTCGAATATGACGATGTAATTAATAAGCATCGTGAAACTATTTATCGAAGACGAAGAGAAATTCTGGAAATTGCCGGCAAGAGCAATGTTGTTATATTAGGCGAGGAGGAAAACAAAAAAGTTGATCAAGCCGAAAAAAATCTTTCCGATATTATTTTAGGCATGATTGAAAACGAAATTGAACAAGTCGTAAGTTTTCATTCAGTAAGTGAAGATATAAAAGAGTGGAATTTAGCCGAGATTTATCAGGTTGTCTCGACAATTTTTCCGGTTGAAAAAGGTTTGAAGGAAGATCTAACTAAGTTTGCTGGCGAGGGCAAATTAGGAAAGATTCAGGCTCAGACCGCTTTAATTGAGCACTTGGTGAAATTATTACGAGAAAATTATGCCAAGATGGGCGACCAATTTCAAGGCTTGGGTATAAATTTTGCAGAAGTTGAAAAAGCCGTTTTAATTCGTTCCATTGATACTTTGTGGATTGAGCATTTAGACGCCATGGATTATATGCGCAAGGGTATCGGTTTAAGAGGTTATGGCCAGCACGATCCGCTCGTGGAATACAAAAAAGAAGCTTATCATTTGTATAATGAACTCAATGGCCTGATTCAAAAAGAAGTAGTTTATTCAATTTTCAAAGTTGGAGATATTAGGCAATTTAATGTTAATTTAGCTGATCGAGCTAAAAAATTTAGCGCTCCGGCCAAAGTTATGGAAAAAAACTCGACTTCCTTTTCCGGATTCAAGCCAATGGAAGAAGCTTCCCGAGCTAATACTTTTGACATGGTAAAGAAAAAAGAAAAAAATGCCGAAGGCGAAAAAATCGGCCGCAACGATCCTTGCCCTTGTGGGAGCGGAAAAAAATACAAGAAATGCCATGGTAAATAAAATATGGATAGAGAAATTTTTGAAAAAGAAATAGGGATGTGTCGAAAGTTAGCCAAGAAAAATGGCAGATGTAATTGGGGTGAATGCGCTAAATGCGGCGTCATCCCTTTTTTGTACAAAATTGCTCAGGGAAAAATTTACGAGAGTGAAGAAGAAGTTAATAAAATTAAACAAGAAATTATTGGAGTTTCTAAAGAAAAGGCCGAAAGACAACTTCCGGTGGTGATCGCTTTAATTAGAAATAAAGAGGGAAAAATTTTACTGCAGAAAAGAACGGATCCTTTTATCCCGAAAGCGGATGGAAAGTGGGAATTTCCTGGTGGAAGGGTTGAGTTTGGTGAAAATCCCCAAGATGCTATCCGGCGGGAGTGCTTAGAAGAAATCGGCTGTGAGGTTAAAGTTGGAAAAATTTCACCTTTGATAAACTCAGTTATTTGGGAAACGGCCGACGGCGGTAAAATTCACGCTTTAGTAACCTGTTACGAGGCGGAGTTGGTCAAGGGAACGGCATTTTCCGCTGATAAAAAAGTTGCCGAAGTTCGTTGGTTTTTGGAGGAGGAGATAAAAAATCTTGATACTCTCAAAGGAACTAAAGATTTTTTACGACTGTCAAAAAAATAATTTATGAAAATTGTTATTTGCGGTAGCATGTCGGCTTCCAAACAAATGTTAGAAATAAAAAACGCCCTTGAAGTAAAGGGGCATGAAATTTATATTCCGAGAAATACAGAGGCATATGCGTCAGGTGTGTTATCTAAAGAAGATAATGCTGAATCGACTCAAAATAAAGTTTCACAAGATTTAATTCGAAAACACTACGAATTAATTAAAAACGCTGACGCTATCGTGGTGGCGAACTATAAAAAAGGAGATATTGATAATTATATTGGCGGGAATACTTTTTTGGAATGTGGGTTTGCTCACGTTCTTAGTAAAAAACTTTATTTTATAAATGAGATTCCGGAAGTCGGTTATGCCGATGAATTAAAGGCGATGCAGCCGATAATTTTGAAAGGAGACTTATCCTGTTTTTGACAAAAAAAGAGCCCGTCCAGAAATGATTTGCATCATTTTGGGCGGGCGAGTGCCGACCGATTAGGCTGCGACTAGCCCAAACCAGTCGGCCGGAAGGAGATCCTCCGGCTCAAGGCCGGGGTCGAAAGCGAGAATATCAGCGTCGGTGTCGTCGAAGCTAACTTCGACGTCAGCGTCCGACTCAGCGATGCATTCAGGACAGGGGAGTTGGGGGAGCTGGTGTTTCATGCAAATACCAGCATCCACATCCCAATGCGGACTGTCAAATTTGGGCATGTTTCCCTCCTCAGGGTAGGAATGTAATGTGCAAATTAGTTAATATAATAGTATATCATATATTAAGTATTTTGTCAATATAAATACATTAAAATTAGCTAATATTAAATAATATATGAAAATTTATGTTTTGGGTAGCACGGCTTTTGTGAGAGAAATGGTGGCGATGGTGGATAAAATTAAAGAAGCTGGTCATGAGGGCTGGATTCATCCTCATTATATTGATTATGTCACCCAGGAGAATCATCCGACTCTAAAAAGAATCGAGGCGGGGGAAGAGGTGAACGTTAAAATGGAGTTTGATTATTTTCGCCAGCACTATAAGCATATTTTAGAAAGCGATGCCGTCTTTATCGTTAATCTAGAAAAAAATGGCATTAAGAATTATATTGGCGGCAATGTGTTAATTGAACTTGGCCAGGCCTATGTTAATGATAAAAAAATATTTTTACTAAATCCAATACCAGATGACCTCCCTTATAAAGACGAAATAATCGCCGTTAAACCAATCGTTATTGACGGAGATTTCACTAAACTAATATAAGGCTAAGCGAACGCTTAAGCCCCAGAAATAGTATGAAAATAATTCTAGGTTCAAAATCAGCCGGAAGAAAAAAAATGCTGGAGGAAATGGGCCTTGAGTTTGAAGTGATGGCGGCAGATATTGACGAAAAAGCCATCCGGCTTGATGATCCCCCTGAGTTAGTTTTAGCGATCGCCAAGGCCAAGGCCCAGGCGCTCAGACCAAAAATTTCTGAGCCGGCGATTTTAATCACTTCCGACACGGTCGTAGTCTGTGATGGTAAAATTCTCGAAAAGCCAGTAACCGAACAAGAAGCCCGTGAATTTTTAAATAACTACGCAATCCTGCCAGGCAAAACAGTAACTGCGGTTGTGGTGACTAATTTAGAGACCGGCAAGCAAGTCTCGACAGTTGATATTGCTACGGTTTATTTCCACCCTTTTTCAAAAAACGAAGTTGATGACTTAATTGAGGAGGGAAGGGTTTATGCTTTAGCTGGGGCGCTGGCAATTGATGGAGAAAAATTTGAAAGCCATGTTAAGAAAATTATTGGCACGAGAGATAGCGTTATTGGCTTGTCCAAAGATTCTACGGCGAGGTTAATCAAAGAGGTTTCCGAACAATAGTTTTTGGGCAAGAAAAAAGCCGCAGAATCTGAGGGCGCTCCTCAGAAATCTGCGGCTGTACTCGTAGTCAGCCCTTAACCGTGTCGCTCCAATAATTGGAGAGTTAGAGGGCGGCCAAGTCCCTCAACGGTTTGTTCGTCCCGACCCATCAGGTTGTTCTTATAGCAGAAGTAAGGGGGACCTCCTTATTTCTGCCTTTTGAGGGAGGGGGCCAAAGTTCCCTCAATCAAGCGTGCTCAGCCGGCTCCGTGTCGCTCCTGTATTAGGAGAGTAGAGGGGTGGGCTAAGTCCCCTCAACGGTTACTGGCTTAATATTAGCGCACAAATGCTAGCTAGTCAACGGGAAGTCAATGTTTTAAAATAGAAATCCCCCTCATCCAATAAGGATTAAGGGGGATTGGATCGGCTGTTGTTCAACTAGATCTAGGCGTCTGGCAGTTTCTAGCCATATACCTCTGGGTTGAAGTTGCGGGGACGATCGCGTCACTTCTAGTCTTATTCGCTCAACCTCTCTAACGGCTCTTTCGTGAGAGGCACCTGGATTAGCCCTCAGCCATAATTCTTTCACCTCTGTGTAGTCCATGGTTGCCCCCCCCTGCTTGAATGAGTAGTTAGCCAGCAATTACTATATTATATATTAATACTAATAATTTTCAATGTCATTATTTTATGAAAATTTTCGTCGGCTCGAAAAATCCCATCAAGATAGAAGCGGTAAGAGAGATTTTGCAGGATTATTCTAATTTAAATTCAGCCTCTGTCTTTGGTGTTGACGTAAATTCTGACGTGGCTGACCAACCAAAGACTTTAGAGGAAACTATTAACGGGGCTATTAATCGAGCCAAAAATGCTTTTGCGGATTGCGATTACAGCTTTGGCCTTGAATCAGGACTAATGGCTGTGCCGAAAACAAAAACCGGATTCATGGATGTTTGCGTTTGCGCGATATATGACGGTAGGGAAGTTTATCTCGGCCTTTCTTCGGCCTGGGAACCGCCCAAAGTGGTTGTTGATTACATGCTCAGAGAAGGGCTAAATATGAATGACTCCGCCTTCAAAGCCGGGCTGACAAATAATTTGAAGATCGGCTCAGAAGAAGGTTTGGTTGGTATTGTTACTAAAGGGAGATTAACTAGAAAAGAGTATACGAAAGAGGCGATAAGAACTGCTTTAATAGGTTTAGAAGAATAAAGCGGGTATTAAAAGAAAAAAGCCGTAGAATCTTTAGGCCCTGATGTGTTCAGGATTCCTAAATAATCCACGGCTCTGAAAGCCACCAAGGCTCACAGGCAGCTACAAGAGAAACTTGTATATACAAAAAGTTTATCTCTTGCACGGCCTAGTCTTGCGGCTAGCCTCATCCTGTCGCTCCTCGAGGAGGACGTCACTCCCCGCTGAGGAGAAGCGGAAGTGCGGCCATTTTTCCGCTGATAAATTTATCCTAGCACATAGGAGTCAGTTATTCAAGATTATCCTTCACTTTTAAGTTTAAGCTAGGTAAAAAAAAGAGCGGAGTTGGGAAACTCCGCTCGGTGTGCGTATTTATTTCTTTAAAATAATTTTTGGGAATAAAAAAGCCACTATGCATCTCATAGTGGCTCGAGCAATAAATTCAAAAAGGTAGCCAGTTCGGCGCGAAAATATCAATCACTGGAGCTGCGAAAAATATGCCTATCAGACCGAGAACGAGACAGATAATTACCAAAACGACAGCTGAAAGGAGCACTAACCCTACGCTTACAAAATTGTTAGTTACGAGTCGATCGCGGAAAAATATGGGTCCGGGATCGCGCGCAACCCAAAGAATAAATGCTACCCAACCCAGAAGCGAAAACCATGAAATAATTGACATTGCGGACCTCCTCAAGGTGGGGGTTACGTTTCTGCTAAAATCTTAGGCTAAGTCAAAATGTTTGTCAATTCATTGACGATTTTTTAAAGATAGTTTAAAATTTTTAATAGAAATATTATCCTACTTTCACCGCCACCGCCAAACAAAGCAGGAGGTATCAATGCGGCACGACAGAGGATTCACTGGAGCCAAGCCTCAGCGCAAGAAAACCGGCGAACATAATTGCGTCGGTTGTGGTGTAGGCTTGAGCAAGACCAGAATCAACGAAGGCAAGCACAGGTGTGTTGTCTGCCAAGAAAAGGCGGATAAAGAGCGCCGGCAGGCTTTCTAGTCGAGTCAATCTAAACCCACATCGGAGATAATCCTGATTGTGGGTTTTTTCTTTGACATTTTCTATTTTTTGGGTTATTTTGGATATATAGACAAACGAATATTTAAGTAAAAAATATAGAAAAAATCAAATATGGCAGAGGAAAAAACAGTCGGAAAAACTAAGCCCGCTTTTAGGGCCCAAAATTCAAACTCGCCAATTCCGGCTTTAGAAGAAGAGGTTTTAAGTTTTTGGGATGAGAATAAGGTTTTTGAAAAAACCTTGGAGAAAAAGGCGCCCGATTATGTTTTTTATGATGGTCCGCCTTTTGCCACCGGCACCCCGCACTACGGCCACATTGTTGCTAGCTTAATGAAAGACATTGTCCCAAGATTTTTTACCATGAAAGGCTTTCGGGTTGAAAGACGCTGGGGTTGGGATTGCCATGGTTTGCCGATTGAGAATATTGTTGAAAAAGAATTGGGTTTTAAAAGCAAGAAAGATATTGAAAAAATTGGAATTGATAAATTCAATGAGCTTTGTCGATCAAAGGTTTTAAGCTACGTCGAGGATTGGAAAAAAACTATAAAAAGATTCGGACGTTGGGTTGATATGGAAAATGACTACAAGACCATGGATTTGGGTTTTATGGAATCGGTCTGGTGGGTTTTTAAAGAACTTTGGGATAAAGGCCTGGTTTATAAAGATTATCGCTCCATGCATATCTGCCCAAGATGCGAAACGACTTTGTCACAATCCGAAGTAGCCGAAGGCTACCGCGATGTTAAAGATTTGTCAGTTATTGCAGAATTCCCGCTGATTGATGAACCGGGAACGTCACTTCTTGCTTGGACTACTACGCCATGGACCTTAATTGGTAATGTCGCTTTGGCTGTTGGAAATGAGATAAATTATGTCTTAATTGAAAAGACGTTTGAGGATAAAGCTGTTAGATTTATTTTAGCGAAAGATCGTCTAAAAGAGATTTTTCCTGAGGAAAAATATATTATTGTTGAGGAGATGAGAGGCATAAAGCTTGTTGGAAAATCTTATAAACCGCTGTTTGATACTTATGCTAACAATGAAAATCTAGAAAATCATAAAAATGGTTGGAAAATTTATGCCGGCGATTTTGTCACCACCGAAGAAGGAACTGGAATAGTCCATATCGCCCCGGCCTTTGGCGAGGACGATATGCGCTTGGGCAAGAAAGAAAACTTGCCTTTTATCCAACATGTTGGCATGGACGGAATTATAAAAGAAGAGGTCGGAGAGGGTTTGGCTGGTCTGCATGTTAAGCCGATTGAAGACGTGACCGCCACCGACGTGGCTATAATAAAATATTTGGCTAAAAAAGATTTACTATTCAGCAAACAAAAGTTTGAGCACAGTTATCCGCATTGCTGGCGCTGTGATACGCCTCTGCTAAATTACGCGACTTCGTCTTGGTTTGTTAAAGTGACGGAAGTAAAAACAAAAATGTTAAAGCAGGCCGAGAAGATAAATTGGCAACCTGATCATATTAAAGACGGGCGTTTTGGCAATTGGCTTGAAGGCGCGCGTGATTGGTCAATTTCTCGCCAGCGTTTTTGGGCTTCCGTTATCCCGATTTGGGAATGTGAGGCTAGTGATTGCGGGAATTTGAAAGTGATTGGCTCAGTCAAAGAGTTAGAGGACTTAAGTGGAGAAAAAATTGTTGATATCCATAAGCACGTGGTTGATGTAATTACTTTTAAGTGTGAAAAGTGTGGTGGTATCATGAAGCGCATACCGGATGTGCTTGATACTTGGTTTGATTCTGGCTCGATGCCTTACGCGCAAATGCATTATCCTTTTGAAAATAAGGGTAAGTTTGAAGATAATTTTCCGGCCGAGTTTATTGCTGAAGGTATCGATCAAACACGAGCCTGGTTTTATTATCTCCATACAATCGCGACCAGCATAAAAAACAGTAACGCCTTTAAGAACGTCATTGTGAACGGGATTGTTTTGGCTGAGGACGGCAAGAAAATGTCTAAGAAGCTAAAAAATTATCCTGACCCAATGGAAGTGATAAATAAATACGGTGCCGATCCCTTGCGCTATTATCTTTGCTCTTCCTCGGTCGTTAAAGCCAACAATCTAAATTTTTCCGAGAAAGATTTAGCCGAGCAAACAAGATTTTTTAATGTCCTACTGAACGTTTTAACTTTTTATAAGATGTTTAGTGAGAGCTTGGAAGTTAGCGATTTAGAAAAAAATGATTTGGTTAATGTTTTAGACAAATGGGTTGTTTCCCGGCTGGAGGAGACCAAGAGTATTATTACCGAAAAGATGGAGGCCTATGATCTTCACGCGGTCAGAGAAATTCCTTTATTCATAAACGATTTATCAACTTGGTACGTGCGCCGTTCTCGTGATCGTTTTAAAGGCGAAGACCAAGAGGATAAAATGCGCGCCTTAAAAACTCTGCGCTGGACGCTTCTTGAATTGGCAAAAATTAGCGCGCCTTTTATACCCTTTATGGCCGAACACATTTTTAAATCTTTAGGCGCAACGACTTCGGTCCATCTCGAAACCTGGCCGAAAGCTAAAAAGGGTTACCTCGATAAAGATGTGTTGGAAGAGATGGAAGCGGCTAGAAAAATTGTTGAGTTGGGTTTAGCTAAAAGAGATGAAAAAGGTATAAAGGTTAGACAAGTTTTATCGAAGATTAAGGTTCAAGGTAAGAGGCTAGGCGACGAATACATTGAGCTTCTGCAAGATGAACTTAATGTAAAGGCGGTTGAGTTTGAGGATGGAGTCGGATTAACGGTTGAGCTAGACACTGAGCTAACGCCGGAATTAATGGCCGAGGGTCTTAAACGGGAACTAACGAGAGCGATAAATAACTTGCGTAAAGAGGCGGGTTTAACGATCCAAGACAAAGCCGTTATCCACTATAAAACTACGAGCAAAGAGATTGAGGGAGCGATAGGAAAATTCGTAGAAGAGATTAAGAAAGACACTTTGAGCGACCAGATTCTTGAAGGCACGGAAACGGGTAAAAGTGTAAAAATTAATGACGAAGAAATATTTTTGGAAATTAAAATTTTATAACTTACAATAATGCTTGCTATTCAGCAGGCAAGAAAAATTATGAAAAAATTTTTAATCATTTTAGCAATCGTTATCGTGATTGCCGGCGGCTATGCTTGGAGCCTTTACAACAAAATGGTTGTTGGTTCAGAAAACGTTGATAACGCCTGGGCCCAAGTGGAAACCCAGTACCAAAGACGTTTTGATTTAATCCCAAATTTAGTCGAAACCGTTAAGGGGATCGCGAATCAAGAGCAAGCGGTTTTTGGTCAATTAGCTGAGGCCAGATCTAAGTATGCTGGCGCGACGACTCCAAATGAGCAAGCGGCCGCAGCCACGGAAGTGGATAGCGCCTTAGCCAGATTATTGGTTATAGTAGAAAATTATCCCGAGTTAAGATCCGCGGAAAATTTTCTAACTTTACAGGCGCAATTAGAGGGCACAGAGAATCGCATCAGCGTTGAACGCCAAAGATATAACACTATTGCTAGAGACTTTAACGTTATGGTAAAGCGTATACCGGCTCGATGGGTGGCTTCTATGTTCGGTTTTGGCGAAAGAAATTATTTTGAATCTGCCGTTGGTTCAGAAAACGCGCCAGAAGTTCAATTTTAGAATAAAAGTTAGACCGTTAGACCCTCTCCTTGCCAAAGAGAGGAATTACTTGAATTAGATGAAAAAATTATTCCTCAAAATCATAATCGTCGCCTTTTCTATTGTGGCTATACCGGCTCTTGCTTATTATAACCCAGGCACGCCGGCTGGTTTTGTTAATGATTACGCCAGCCTTTTAAGTTCGAGTGACAAACAGAATTTGGAAAATAAACTTTCTAATTTTGAGAAGGAGAGTAGTAATGAGATTTCGGTGGTAACGATCCCCAGTCTAGACGGCGATACAATT
>Ga0172380_10008579_pt1 | contig 11117 bp, 12 predicted proteins | sample Leawe162metaG_FD_119747 | JGI IMG/M metagenome (GOLD analysis project Ga0172380, IMG submission 119747) | Leachate microbial communities from a municipal landfill in Southern Ontario, Canada - Leachate well 162 metaG | ecosystem: Engineered > Solid waste > Landfill > Unclassified | place... | reverse complement strand
CGGCCATAAGGATGAAGATGACAACCTGCGCGTGACCAGCAATGACGTGCGCTCGATATTGCGCCGCGGCACCGGCCATGCTTATGCCGAAGTCGATTTTGTCGCTAAGGATAAAGATCACTACCGCGCGCGCTGGGAAGTCAGCAAAGCCCGAGGCAAAGCCGACGGCCGCCTGCAAGCACAAGAACTCACGTTAAGCAAAATTGCCGACGGCCAACGCATCGGCCAGGGCAAGAAAAACACGCTGGAGCTTATCTGCGAACTGATCGACCTTAACTTCGACCAGTTTCGCCGTTCCGTATTATTGGCCCAGGGCGATTTCGCCGCGTTTTTAAAAGCCAAAAAAGACGAGCGCGCAAGCTTACTGGAGCGCATCACCGGCACCGAACTTTACTCCGAGCTATCTGTCGCCGCATTCGAGCGCGCCAGGCAGGAAAAGGATGCGTTAAACCTGCTTACCGGCCGGATGCTGGATCAACTGCCGCTGGATGAAACCGCCCGCCACGCACTGGAACAGCAGCGCGACCAATTCATCAGCCAATTGCTCGAACTGGACAAGCAAATCGCAGGCAACCAGGCCATCATAACCTGGTATGCCGAGCTGAAAAAACGCCAGGAAGTCGAACGCATTGCCCGTGAACGCCTTACCGATAGCCAACAGGCCTGGGACGCGGCGGAAGCCGGGCGGCAGTTAATCCAGCAAGTCGAAGCCGCTCAGCCCTTAAGACCGCTGTTGGCCCAATACGAAACGGCAAACGCCGAACACCGGGACGCCGAACAACAACTGAAAGCCGGCGGCGATCAACAAATAGCCGCTGAAATAAACCTGCAAAACGCAAAGGAACGGCTAGACGCGCTTGCCGTTGCGTTAGCGGAAGCCGAACAGCAACAACGGCAGGCGCAACCTATATTAATCAACGCGCGGGTATTGGACACCCGCATCGATATTATCCGGCAAGCGGTCGACACCCTGAGCGCCGAAGAAAATCGGCTGCTGGCAGCGTTGGACGCCGCCACCCAGGAACACCAGGCTTTATTGAACCGGCAGGCTGAACAAAACTCGGAACTACAACAGTTGACGCTTTGGCTGGAACAACATCAGGCGATTAAACCTGCCGCCGCCGAATGGAGCCGCTGGGATGCCGAGCTGGACCGCTATCAAGCACTGAATACCAAGAAAACGGCTGCCGAACGCCGTTCGGACGAATTAAAGCAGGTGCTGACTAACGATGAAACCAAACTGGCGGCGTTAAAACTGGCGATTGATGACAGCGGCAAACAACTGGAGCTGTACCAAGAATCGCTGGAACAACTGAAAGCACAGGACAGCCGGCAGTCGCTTGAAGACCTGCTCCGTTCAAAAGACGCGCTGGACACCAGACGCGAACAGCTCAACCTGGCGTTGAACCTGGCCACTACCGCCCAGGCACTGCAGCAGGCAATCGATGGCGACACAGAGAAACTGGCCGCAAGCGAACAAACGATCAATGACGGCGCACAGCAACTGCACAGCTTAAACGAGCGACAGACGGCTAACAGCATCGCTGTTGGCGAGGCCAAAAAAGCCCTGGAACTGATACAGGCGACCACGCATAAAAACGCTAAACAATTCCGTTCCCTATTGCAGGACGAACAGCCCTGCCCGGTATGCGGGGCGCTTGAACATCCGTGGAAAAACCAGGCCGGCATAAGCAATGAACATGCCGCCGCGCAATCGGCCCGTGTCGCCGAGCTGGAAAAACTCAATGAAACACTCATAAAAGCTATCGCCGAACTGCACAAAGGCATCAGCCACGGGCAGGAACAAAAAACAGCGCTGACCGGCAAACTGGCCGAAGAGCGGAGCAAACTGCTCAAGTGCATCGATGACTGGACAGCTTTAACACTGCACGATAAAGCCGATTTTTCCATTACCGATATTCAGCTTCTGCCCGCACTTAAAATGCACGGCGAACAGGCCAGCGCCGAATTGACGCTGATCAGGCAACAGGAAAAAGCAGTGCTGGCATTACAAAAACAGCTTAAAACAACGCAGGAGTTATTCGATGCCGCCAAGGCGAATAATGAATATCTGTCTGCCGAACACGCGACGCTGGATAAGCAACACGCCAAAAGCAAGGCCGAACAGGAGCATCTCGGCGCAGACATTCAGGAACTGGAAAAGCAACTGGCGATGATTGCCGAATTATTGGCGACACCGTTCCGACAGTTAAAAAACTGGCAATCCCGGCTGCAAGATTCCGCCGCCGCATTCAGGCAAGACTGTGCGGCAAACGTGCAGCAATTCCAGCGCACCGAACAGCAGATTGAAACCGCCGCCAAATCCCTGGAAAAAACCAGCCACGATGAAAAGCTCGCCGAACAGGCGCTGAAACAATGCCGGCAACAGCACCAAATTAAACAGGCCGAGTTAAAAACCCAAGCAACAGAACAGCAAAAACTGTCACTGGAGCGTGACGCAGCGTTGCCAATTCCGGGCATAACGACTGACAGTTATGAGCAAACCATCAACCAAAGCGTGCAAGTCGCAAGGGTGGCCCATCAACAGGCCGGCCACACCGCCAGCCAGGCGGAAACAGCGCTGGCAAGCCATAAACAAAACCAGCAACACTGGCAAACCGAAACCGCCAGACGTTACGGCAACCTGGAAAAAGCCCAAGACGCGCTGAAGCAGTCGCTGGAAAAACAGGCCATCGATCTTGACCAGTTGAGCCGTTTGCTGGAAAAAGACGAGCACTGGCTGCCCGGACAAAAAACTGTAATGGCGGCACTGGAACGCACCCTGCAGGAGTCCGCGGCCTTATTAAAAGTCAAAACCGACGATTGCCTGGCCCATCAAAGCCATGCTGTCGATAAGACTGAAGAAGACGCCGATAAACTATCGGCCGAATTACAGCAGCAAAGACAAGCGCTGCATACGCAGAAAGAAGAGCAAGTCATACTGCTGCGCGAAGATGACAAAAAAATCGCAGCCGGACGGCTTTTGAAAGCCGAGCTGGACCGGCAACAACAGCGCTGGGAACAATGGGAAAGCCTGAATGAGCTGATAGGTTCAAAAAACGGCGCCAAATTCCGCACCTTCGCCCAAAGCCTGACCCTGGAAGCCTTACTCGCGCACAGCAACCGGCATCTCGAAGACTTCGCCAAGCGCTATGCCCTGCAACGCGTACCGGGCAGCGACCTGGAACTGCAAATCATAGACCGCGACATGGCGGACGACGTGCGTAGCGTCCACAGCCTGTCCGGCGGCGAAAGCTTCCTGGTGTCCCTGGCGCTGGCCTTGGGCCTGGCTTCGCTATCATCGAACAAAACCCAGGTTGAATCGCTGTTCATCGACGAAGGTTTCGGCAGCCTGGACCCTGAAACACTGGACATCGCCATCGCCAGCCTGGATACCCTGCAAGCCTTGGGCCGGAAAGTCGGCGTGATTTCGCATGTGCCGATTTTGGTTGAGCGGATTGGGGCTAAGGTCGTGGTTGAGAAATTGGGCGGGGGGCGGAGTAGTGTTGTGATCGTTGGAGGGTATTGAAAGATATTCACCATCAAAAACCCAACCAACGATACTAAATAATGATACTATTTAGCCATGAAACGAAAACACCTTAAAACTCTTGAGCTGATTTTTTCCAGGCCGGTTTCGGCTAATGTGCGCTGGTCTGAAATCGAAGGCTTATTGCTGGAATTAGGTGCAAGTATTGAAGAGCGTGAAGGCTCGCGGGTATTAATCCGGCTGTTCGATGAACGACGGGTTTTTCATAGGCCGCATCCTTCACCGATGACTGATAAAGGCGCAGTCGCCAGCTTACGCGACTGGCTGCATGACAATGGAATAACACCATGATAAATCAAATGACTATTAACGGCGTTAAAGCCGTAATCACTTACGATTCGGATATTGATATGTTTCGCGGCGAATTCGCCGGGCTTAACGGCGGTGCGGATTTTTACGCCGCCGATGCCGAAGGCTTAAGACGCGAAGGGGCGATTTCGCTTAAAGTGTTCATGGAGGCCTGCCAGGAAGACGGCGTTGAACCGTTTAAAACCTATTCCGGCAAGTTTGTTTTGCGTATTCCTCCCGAAGACCACGCCGCCGTGTCCCGTGCCGCCCTCGCTTCCGGCAAAAGTTTGAATCAGTGGGCGGCTGAGGTGTTGAAGCAGGCGGCGAGTCAATAGCAATTTGTTCGAATCCATAACTAGATGTTTGTAAATGACGGGCAAATGCCCCTCGCCAATCTTGTTGACAAACCACTGACGCATTCCTAACATGCCAGCCAACAACATTCTTCCAAAATGAGGAGCCAACATGAGCAAGCTATCGATACATGGAATCGACCCAGACCTCGCGGCAACGCTCAAACAACAAGCGCAAGCCGGCGGCAAGAGCGTCAACCAACTGGTGCTGGATGTTTTAAAAGAACATGCTGGACTCCAGAAAAAAAAGCAATTCGCCCAGGAATACCACGACTTGGATTCCCTGTTTGGTCGATGGACGGATAGCGAATTTAATAACATCCAAGCAAAAATTGACCAGGAACGCACTTGTGACGATGAGCTTTGGCAATGAATGCCCTGCTGATTGACACCAACATCTACTCCCATGCCCTACGCGGCGATCCCGAAATAATCAAGACTCTCCAACAAACCCCCCAAATCGGCATTACCGCCATCTCAATCGGCGAACTGCTTTCCGGATTTAAGGCGGGCAATAAAGAAAAAACCAACCGCGAAGAACTCAAGCAGTTTCTGGATTCGCCCAGAGTCACGCTATACAGCATTAATGAACAGACAGCCGAGTATTACTGTTTAATTCTCGACCAGCTAAGAACAAATGGAACACCAATACCAACCAATGACATCTGGATAGCCGCAGTCGCCTTTCAACACGGCTTGCCCATTTATACCAAAGACCAGCACTTTAGCAGGATTAAGGGGTTGCTGCTTAGGTGATAGGGAGCAATAAAGAAAGCTATAGATTGTAGAACCTTAATGCTTTACCTAAGACGTAGAGATAAGGCATGATTATGAACATTAGAGCCATCTAAATATTTCAACAATGAACAATCATGATTAACAAAATCGATATAAACAAATTCGCGTTGTTCAATGGATTTTCATGGGATAAATCCATTATTGGCAAGGATGCGGTTTTTAAAACCGTAAATATCATATATGGAAGAAACTATTCAGGAAAAACAACGCTTTCACGGATATTTAGATGTGTTGAGAAAGGTGAAATTCATCAACATTATCTTGATGCAAGTTTTTCAATTTCGTTAAGTGATGGCAAATTTTTAACGCAAAATAATCTTAATTCTATTTCAGATGATATAAAAGTTCGTGTTTATAATACTGATTTTGTTAAAGATAATTTAAGTTGGTTACATAACGATGATGGCACAATTAAACCATTCACTTTACTAGGATCTATAAATGTAGAGCTTGATATAAAAATCAAGGATATTGAAGAAAAGTTGGGCAAGGAAGACGAGAAAAAAGGGTTGCTCTTTGAGTTAAGCGAAAAAGCAACAATACATAATAAAACACAGAGTCACCTTAGAACTAAGGAAAATACTTTAAAGAGACAGCTTAGCGAAAAAGCACAGCGCATTAAAACAAATGCCACGCTATATAACGTACCTGTCTACAACATTACCAGCATTAACAAAGATATTCCAAAAGCAACTGAATCAAGCATACTTTCTGACGAAGAAGTAGACAATAAAAAGAATCTACTCAGGGAAGAAACCAAAGACAATATTCCAAAACTATCTGAATCAAAACCAAAGTTTTCAGACTTCTACATAAAAACAAATGCATTATTAACCAAAGAGATCAAGCCTAGTCAGCCGATCATTGATTTAATTAACGATAAACTACTGCAAGAATGGACTAGGCAAGGCATTGATAATGCATAAAGGCAAAAGGGATATTTGCGGCAATCCAATTTCTGAAGACCTATGGGGCAAGCTTGATGCCCATTTTAGTAAAGAATCAGAAGCTTTGAGAGAGGATATTAACGAACAAATAAGCGCATTAAAAACTGCACGGCAAGGTATCCATAACTATTTAAAATTAAGCAAAGAAGGTTTTTATGTAAGCCTTCATACCCGCTGTGACAATCTACTCAAATCGTGGCAAACAATTAAAACAACCTATTCAAATAACCTTGACCACTTAATAGAAGAACTGCAAGCAAGAGAAAAGGATATTTTTACTGCACGAACTGCCATTGAAGTTGATGATATATCTGAGGAAATAGTGACTATATTTAAAGAATTTAATCAATTAATTGAAGAACATAATAAAAAAACCACCACATTAAACACCGATCAACAAAAGGCGAGAAATGATTTGCGTCTTTCAAAAGTTGCCACGTTTTTACAAACCATAGAATATCAAAATAAACATGAAGAAATTAAGCAGCTAAAAAATGAAACTTCTGTTTTAGAAAATGAGAAAAATCAAAAGCAGCAAGATGTTAATGTTTTAATAGAAGAAAAAAGAGTATTGGAAGCTCAGGCAAAGGATGAAAGTAAAGGTGCTGAATTAGTTAACCAGCATTTAACGCGCTTTTTTGGTCATGATGGTTTAACGCTAGTTGCCGAAGGTCAGTCACCCGTCATGAAATTTAAAATTATGAGAGAAGGTACTGAGGCAAATAATTTAAGCGAAGGTGAGTGTAGTTTAATTGCATTTTGTTATTTCATTGCAAGAATGGAAGATGAATTAAATAATCATAAATTGATAATTTATATTGATGATCCGATTTCCAGCCTGGACAGTAACCACGTTTTCTTCATGTTTAGTTTGATTGAAAGTGTTATCGCAAAACCCAAAAAATATAGTCAACTGTTTATTTCAACGCATAACTTAGATTTTTTGAAATACATAAAGAGAATTACCGTGCCAACTAATGAGAATAGAAAAAAGGATATTGCTCATTTTTTTATCGAAAGAAGTCAAAAGCAAAATAGTTCACAAAGCGTGTTAACTACAATGCCAGATCACATTAAAAGTTATTCAACAGAGTTTAATTATTTGTTTGGACAAATCTATGGGGCTTGCAAGAAAGGGAAAGGTGATAAGCAAATGATTCTAGCAAATACCTATAGCCAATTTTATAACCTACCGAATAACTTAAGAAAATTTCTTGAATGCTATTTATTTTTCAAATATCCGAACAATGAAGACCCTTTAGAAAATTTAGACAAATTATTTGATGGGCATACACCCAGTTTAATTAACAGGATAATTAATGAAAACTCCCACCTCACCCAGCTTGACCGTGGTTGGAAACCTATGGATGTGAATGAAATAGAAGATTGTGCAAAACTAGTCATTGATAAAATTAAGGAAAAAGACCCCGATCAATTTGAGGCCCTTGTTGCAAGTTTAGGTTGACTAAGTCCGCTGGATAGAAAGTAATCTGGATGGAACTTGCAGAATCCGGTGCTTCATGGTTCGAATGCCGCCCCGTATTTTGTTGCACTTACACGAGCTACCCACTGAATAAAAAGACAAAACAGCCAGTTGAAAAGAGGATTAGAGGAAAATAAAAATGCCAGCCAAAGCAACGATAAATTACCAACAAATCCAACAAAAAATAGAAAATCTTGATGAACTGGAATTAATGGAAGTGATAGATTTCATTGATTTTTTGCAACACAAGAAAACGCATAAGCAACGCAGGTTGGCTATCTTCGCAGAGTTGCGGACAAAAAACGTGACTAAACAATTTGGTGAGCCGTTGGCATGGCAAAAAGAAATACGCCAGGATAAACCGTTGGATGGCCGGGAGTAATGTATTTATTGGATAGCAATATCATTATCTACTATGCCGAGAAACGCATGATTGTTTAGATGTTATTTTCCAGGAAGAAACGCTGTATGTTTCAGAAATAACGCGTTTAGAGGTTTTAGGCTATCATCGGATTGGTGAGTTAAAGTCCTTGTTTGAGCAGCTTTTTCAAGAATTCAATATGATTTCAATCAGTGGAATTATCATTGATAAGGCTATTTTAATCCGGCAACAAAAAAGCATGTCCTTGGGCGATGCTATTATTTGTGCCACTACATTAGTAAATGATTTAACAATAGTGACCAGGAATGTTAAAGATTTTGTGTGGATTGAAAAACTAAAAGTCCTTAACCCATTTGAAAATTAAACGCGGTAAGAACTGCAATACATGGAGGAACAGCAATGCCAAAAAAGCCCGTAAAAACAAAAGAAAACACCGACAATCCGGAAGATAGCCTGGATTTGCAAAGCAGCGCCGATGAGCTTGTCGACGGCGGCCTGCCGTTCTACGAATCCGAAGACCTGCCTGAAGCCTTACGCGAACAGTTCATGGACTACATAACGGCCTTCGAGGAAGCGGAATGGGTCACGGCTTTTGATGTACTCGTGCAAGGCGGACTGGAACTGCCGCACCCGGATGAGCTGGACAATAGCCAACTGGCCGCCAAGCTGTGGGAAGTGGTACGCGGTCTGGCGATGTTGCGCATGTTCCTTTATAACACCGACCATCTCAGTGACCGCGAACTGTATGAGGAATTGTGGCATGAACTGCTGCGCGAGGAAGGCCCGCTGCTGCCGTTCAACAGCGATACGGCCTGCCACATCGACCTTGTGGGCAGCGGCAGCGAGAGGGATATCGAACTTTACCTGCGCTATTATGCCGATGAAGTAAGCCGGTGTGATTGGGCCAAAGACTGGCCTGACGATGTCATGCCGATGCATGAAGCGCCGCCCTTTGACCGTGACCGGCATCTGCCGGCTAGCGACCAGGCCGAATGGCGGAATGTCGGTAAGCCATCATGATGCTTTTCTACAAGGCGACGCCCCATGACTGGCATCAGTAACCAAGAATTGGAAGACATTAACAAGCGCTGCCATGAGCTGATTGCGTCGCAGCAAACGCTATTGCTCTCGACGGCTTCGGCAAACGGCGTTCCCGACATCAGTTATGCACCTTTTGTCCGTGACGACGCGGGACTTTTTTATATCTATATCAGTAAGATGGCCTGTCATACGGCTAATTTGCTTGATAACCCGCAGGCATCGATACTGTTTATACGACCGGAATCAGAATCCCCTCAGCTCTTTGCACGGGAGCGGGCGACATTAAATTGCAGCGCTTCGGAAATCAGCCGCAATGATGCCATTTACGCTGAACAGGTACAGGCATTGCAGGATAAGTTTGGCGAGGTCGTCAGTGTGCTGCGCTCATTGCCGGATTTCCATTTGTTTGCATTGCGCCCGGAAAACGGACGATACGTTGTCGGTTTCGGCCGCGCCTTCGTTATTAATATGGCCGATGGCAGCTTGCGCCATATTTAAAGCCGTATATCAATCATAAGGACAGCACCGCTATTGCCAATGTCTTCTCGCATGGCGTTAGTTCCGGTTTAACGCCGCGGCGGCATCCTGCTCATGACCGGCCAGATGCGCGTCGCGCGGCGGCAATACATCGGCTACCGCTTCCAGGCGCTTCCAGGCCGGCGCCGGTGTTTCGCAATGCGGCTTCGGAACGAATGCCGACTCTTCAACCAGCATCATTTTGTGGATATAGCGGGGGCAGTTCGGGAACATTTCCCGCAATGTTACCCGTAACACCATTTGCGCTTCTGTCCAGTGAGCCATTAAAGGATCATCGTCCTGTATGAAAGCGCTGCCGTTTACGCGAACGCGGGCTTGCCGCTGGAAGTCGATGAACAGCAGGCTGACATGCGGGTTCACCAATACATTGCCTGCCGACAGGTACATGCCGTTGCCGTCATATATCGGAAAAGCCAGCGTGACATCATCAATAACCTTGACCAAGCCGACGCTACCACCTTTATAAGAACAGTTTGGGCGCCCTTCCCGATCAACGGTGGCAAGAAAAAACATATTCTGTGCTTCGATAAACGCCTGGTCTTCGGGGCTGATTTTATCGCTGATAATCACGTCAACTTCACGGTCGGCCAAAGCCCGTGTCTCAAAACGGTCTTGCAGTTGCCGGCTGCCTTCATGGAAAAATTCGCTCATTGCTGCTCCTGGGTATTGTTGCTTAATAAAGATAAGTCGGGAATATCGCTTAGGCTAGCCTCGATAAGGACGATGGCGGCCTGCTTGGCCTGTCCGGCCGCGCCGGAATGACGCTTCATCTGCTCCGAGACGATAGCGCCTTCGATCAGCAGGCTTAATTGCAGCGCCAGGCTTTCCGGGGATTTCGAACCGCACCGCCCGGCCAGGCCGGTAATGTAGCCTCGAAAATGCTCATAAAACTCGGCGAACACCTGGTGCACGGGGCTGCCTTCCAACGGAAATTCGGCTGCGGCATTGATAAAGGCGCAACCGCGAAATTCGGGAATCACTGTTACTGCGAACCTCTGACCCCCAGCTTATTTAATTTAATTTCATTGTTTTGTGCGTGATTTAGCAAAAGCCGGGGTATAAAAATAATTTTTTCCAGTTGACTATCGTTCTGTCTTATCATGCAGAATTCGATAATTAAGCGAGATTTAGCTATGAAAAATTTAGAGAACTTATGGTATGAAATATCGCCGTATATTTACGGGATAAGCGGAATTATTACAATTTTTTCCGCCAGTAAAAACGACAATTTTATCGGCATCCTATCCGGCATCTTATTATTGACGGCTGGGGCGACGGTTGTAGGAATGCGCTATAGCTTCCGGACTTATTTAAAAAAATGACGCTACATAAAGCACACTCCCAACATTTACCGTTTAGAAATATTGGGGGTGTGCACCGCCTTCCCGGCAGGATAAGAAATAAAAACGCCGAATCCTGAGGCGCTATGGATAAAACGTTTTTTCAGGCGCTTACGGCTTTCCGCGAAATTTATTAACCATAATGCGACCGCCCGACATGACCAGGTCCGGGTATTCCAAAATTTTAAACCGCTGGAATGGATTGCCTTTTACGGCGATAAGATCGGCCGGTGCGCCGGACGCCAAGGTACCCAGCGGAGCCAGGCCCAAATGTTCGCCGGCCTCGGAAGTCGCGGCCCTGAACACATTGACAACATCGCTAAAATCAATCGAAGCCCCGCTGCCTAAATGCAGCATAAGATGCATTTCTTCAGCATTGATCCCCCAGGGCACATTGT
>Ga0172380_10008578_pt1 | contig 11117 bp, 7 predicted proteins | sample Leawe162metaG_FD_119747 | JGI IMG/M metagenome (GOLD analysis project Ga0172380, IMG submission 119747) | Leachate microbial communities from a municipal landfill in Southern Ontario, Canada - Leachate well 162 metaG | ecosystem: Engineered > Solid waste > Landfill > Unclassified | place... | reverse complement strand
GTTGACCCCCATGGCCAAGTACGTGCTCAGCGAGAACGCCAACAAGATCACCTATGACGCCCTGCAGATCCACGGCGGCACGGGTTACATGAAGGAGTTCAGTGTCGAGCGCCTGTGCCGCGACGCCCGCATCACCAACATCTACGAGGGCACCTCGCAGTTGCAGATCATTGCCGCCATCGGCGGTGTCATCAACGACATTTTTGCCGACTGGATCAGCGCGCAAGAGCAGCAGGTCATCCCCGGCAATCTGGAGAGCCTGGCGGATGAGCTGAAAGCGATGCGGGTGCTGTTCCTCGACGCCGTGAAGTTCGTCACGGAGAATACCGACAAGCAGTTTCAGAGTGTCGCCGCCAAGGACCTGGTTGAGATCTACAGCTATCTATACACCGGTTGGCTGCTCATGGACGAGGCGCGCGAGAACAGCCGCAAGCTGTTCATCGCCCGCCGCTACATCCTTGGGGCGGCAGCCAAGGCCCGCCGCAATGCGGAAGTGATCAAGAAGGAACTCTACGCCGACCTGCTCCACGCCGACGAAATCCTGATCTGACAACAGCACTCATAAGGCAGTTAAAAAACCAGCCGGTGGCTGGTTTTTTATTACCGGAAATCCGCCGGATTATTGGCGTTCCTTGCTCTCCAGCGCGGCCTTGTTGATTTCTACCGGGTAGGCCAGCCGTACTGCCGCCAGCCAGGCTGAAAAGTCCTCATCGGCCTGGATGCGCTCATATTGCTCGCGCAACGGCTTGGTACGCGGATTATCCTGGGCGGCGACCACGAAGGGCTTGACGCGGGTGGTGCGGTACAGCACGTAGCCGCCTTCCGGCAGCTTGACCCCGGCATAAGCCGGCAGCTTGGCGGGACTGCCGCCGAAGACGGCACGCAAGGCGTCCGCTGGCATGCCCGGTGCGGTGATTTGCGAAATGCTGCGCACTGCGCCCCAGGCGAGGTCGACCGGCTCACCCTTGTTCAGCTTGTCCAAATAAGTTTCCCCGGTTTTTTGCGCGAGTTTCAGCGCTTCTTCCCGAATCAGCCGTTTTTCAATGTCGGCCTTGACGCTATCGAGAGACTGCAGAACCGCCGGTTTGTGTTCCAGGATCCGCGCCGCAACCAGGGTTTTCGGGTTCACTTCGATTGCTTCGGTGTTGCGTTTATTCTTGGTCGCATCGTCAGCGAATAATGCCGCATTCAGTTTCGCATTACCAAATACACCGGTTGCCGTGCCGCCTTTGGTGATCCAGGGACCCTGCTGCAAGGCCAGCTTGAACTTTTCCGCCGCCGGCTTGAGGCTGTCGGATTGTTCATACACAGTATTGCTAAAAGACTCGGCGAGCTCGGCATACTTCTTTGCTGCGCCCTGCCGCTTCAAATCCTCGGCGATTTCGGCCCGCACTTCCTGCAGCGGCTTGGCCCGTTCTGCCTTGATGCCCGTCAGCTTGATGATATGAAAACCGAAATCTGAACGCACCACCTCGCTAACCTGGTTTTCCTTGAGTGCGAAAACGGCATCCTCAAACGGCTTGACCATCATGCCATGACCGAACCAGTCCAGATCCCCGCCCTTCTCGGCTGATCCGGGGTCCTGCGAATGCTGCTTGGCCAGCTTGGCGAAATCATTCGGCGCTTTCTTCAACTGCTTCTGGATCTCGTCGGCCTTGGCTTGTGCCGCCTTGACCTGCTCCGCCGACATGTCCTTGCCGGCCAGCAGCAGGATGTGACTGGCGCGCCGCTCCTCCTTTTGCTTGAAGCGCTCGGCCTGGGCTTGATAGGCGCTGTTGATTTCTTCATCGCTCACCGGAATCTGTGCCTGCAGGGCATCCTGGCTCAGGATCAGGTATTCGGCGCGCAATTGCTCGGGCGTTTCAAATCCCTTCTGATTCGCATCGTAATAAGTCTTGACTGCCTCGGCAGAAATTTTCACTTGCCCGGTAAATTGTTCAGGTTTCACCAGAAGCTCGCTCACCTCGCGCTCTTCTTGCAATGCGGCCAGCCAGCGATCACTGGCGACACGCGGGACCACGGCGGCTTCACGCACCGCGGCCAAAGTGCGCTGCAGGGAAATATCCTGGCGCAAGCGCTGCTCGAATTCGGCCTGGCTCATGTTCTGCGAAGCCACATACGCATCGTAGCGCTGGCGGGAGAATTTGCCGTCTTCCTGAAATGCCGCGATCGACTGAATGGTTGCACCGAGTTGCGCATCGCTGACGAACAGGCGCGTCTTGGCTGCGTGCATGGACAGCACGCGCTGATTCACCAGATTGTCGAGCACGGCGCGGCGCACTTCCGGATTGTCGAGCATGCCCGGAGGAATGTCCTTGCCCAATTGCTGTCGCATGCGATCCTGCTGCTCACGCAAAGCCTGCTGCAATTCGCCCTGGGTAATCCGGCCGCTGCCGACGCTGGCGACATCGACACCCGGACCCCCATTGCGGATGTAGGACTCGACGCCCCAAAAAGCAAACGGGAGCGTAATCAATGCCAGGAAAACCTGGACTATCCTGCGATTGTTGCGAACGTAATCGAACATGCTGACCTAGACGAAATGAGTGAAAAGGGAGTTTCCGTGCCGAAAATGTCCTGCACAACGGCATACAAAAAAGGCGAACCTGATGTTGCGGTTCGCCTTTCCTTCTGGCGGCGCGCGTAGTCTACAGCAAACCCGCCGCCGCGCAAAATTCGCATGGTGTTGTGGCGGTATGCCAGTATTCGACCTACTTGCCGGGCCGCAATCCCGCGCAAAAGCGCTCCGGCCAGAGCTGACAGAGGAAGCTGACCCGCTCTTCGGCATTTTTTCTGGCGTTCTCCTGTGCAGCACGCTTTTCTGCTGCCTCCGCCTCGCGCCTTTTCATATCTTCGGCATGTTGCCTGGACCGATCCGCGATTTTGGCGGCATGTTCCGCAATTTCCTTTTCCCTTTGTTGCTGCTCCTGAATCCGTAATGGCCTGGTGCGCGCAAGTTCTGCATCCTTGCGTGCCATCACCGCGTGTTTTCTGAGTCGAACGACCTCTTCCCCCTGGTTTTTTGAGCGCCGTCGGGGCACTTCCAGCGCTTCCCTCTCCTGTTTGATAGCACGGTCTGCATCGTGTTGCTGTCTTTCCCGATGCAGTTGCTCGATGCGGGCGGCGTCTTCCGTTGCCAGCCGTGGCGCATCCGCCAGACGCCGGGAATCTCTGGTTTCACGCTCAGTGCGACGAATCAGGCGTTCTCCTTCCTTGCCGCGCTGGTTCAGTTTGTTCGCCTCCGCCAGGATTGCACGCTTCCTGGTTTTGGCGGAATCAACGCAATTGGCGACCAAGACTTTTTTGCCGCATTCAACCTGGTCAAGCGCGAACTGCCGCTCGGCTTCTGCTTTCATGTCCTTCGCACGTTCCTGCAGCTTGCGGAATTCCTCCACCGTGGTGGACGGCTGATTCAGCGTCACCAGAACCTGCGTATTGCTGCCTTGCGCATGGCTGCCGTGACTGACGATGATGCACAAGGCAAGTAGCCAGTGCCTGCAGGTCATTGCTCTCATCCTGGAATCATGGTTGATGTGCATGGAAAGCGCAAGTTATGGCAAACTCCAGCCCGCAAGCCTTTCAAAAGGAGTCGCATGGCAACTAAACCTCAGCAGTTCGACGAATTGCATCGCAAGAACATGGAATCGGCGGTTCATCTGGCCCAGACCTCGATCGAGAACCTGCAAGCCATCGTATCGATCCAGATGAAAGTGGCCAATATGCTGTTCCAGGCCAATAGGGACAACGCCAACGCGATTGCTTCTGCCGAGGACCCTCAGCAGGCGGTGACTTTGCGCACGCAATTCACCAAAAAGACCATGCAGACCATGATTGACGCCGCCCGCGAGATCGCGGAAATCGGCAACGACTCGCGCATCGAATTCAGCCGCCTGCTGGTTGAACAGCTGGCCGGCGGCAGCAGCGAGATGATGGCGTCCTTCAAAACCTTTTTCGGCACTCTGCCCGGCCAGAACAGCGGTTTCGTTGAGGCCATGCAACAGGCGATGAATCAAACCAACCAGGCACTGGATCAAATCAACGCCATCACGCCCAGTGCCACCCGGAGCAAGGCCTGAGGGCATAAGCAGGAAGGCACATTTGCTATTCGTGGCGACGTTCGGCACAGTCGGTACTTTCCAGCAACGTTATCGAAAACCCCAGGCTTGAGGAGAGCCCCATTCATGACAGAGAATTCCACGAATTTCCCGGCGAGCCTTTTGATGCGACTATTCGCCCTCGTCTACGGCGTAGCCGCCTGTGTGTCATTCAATGTCATCGTGATTTACTGTATCGGTTTCCTCTGCAATTTTCTGGTTCCGCTCAGCATCGACCAGGGACCTGCCGCAGAACCTCTATGGGCGGCGATCATCGACATCCTGCTGCTCGCCCTCTTCGGCTTGCAACATAGCGTCATGGCCCGCCCCGGATTCAAGGCCCGCCTGCAGCAGATCATTCCCGAACCGCTCGAACGCACCACCTACGTCGCCGCCTCGAGCCTCCTGCTGGCCCTGGTCATGTGGCAGTGGCGTCCCATCCCCACCCTGATCTGGGATATCGAAGCAGAGTGGGCGCGAATCTTCATGTGGGTAGTGTTCGCTGCGGGATGGTTCATCGCGTTAACTGCGACCTTCATGACCAACCACTTTGAACTGATGGGCCTGAAGCAGAGCGTCGCGTATTTTCGCCAGAAGCAGTGCCTGCCCTCTGAATTTCGCGAACGCGTCTATTACCGCTGGGTTCGGCATCCCATCATGCTGGGACAGATCATCGGTTTCTGGGCGACACCGACCATGACCGCAGGCCATCTGCTGTTCGCCACAATCATGCTGATCTATGTGTTGATCGGGCTGTATTTTGAAGAACGCGACCTGCTGGAAACCCACGGCGAGGCCTACCGGGAATACCAGAAACGCACCCCGAAACTGATCCCGCGCCCGCCAGCGCCAGCCCGTTGAGTTTATCGGTCATCAGACACGTTGCTGATCCAGTCACCTCAGTACCGTTGCAAAGAGCACTTTGGGTTCAAAGGGTTTCATCAGAAAATCATCCATTCCCGCTTCCTGGCAGCGGGTCTTGTCTTCGGCAAAGGCATTTGCCGTCATGGCAACAATCGGCGTGCGTCGATGCGCCGGGATTTCCCTGATTTGCCTCGTCGCCCCCAAGAAAATAGTTGCAGATTGGGAGTGTATGACATCTCACGCTAGCGGCACGATCTGGCGACCGATCACGGAAAATTCAGCAGCAGATATCGATCGGCAGGTGTCGCGCACCGATTGATAGGATTATTGATGGGATATCTTTCGTAACGCTTGCTAAACCGCGTCGTTTTTTGATTTATTGGCGGAGTGGACGGGAAACCGCGGAACATCTAATAAATGAAATAAAAACAGTATGTTGCACTAACTTAAGTCAGTGGCTTTGTACCCGGTTTGTATGCCCTGCCTTCGGGCAACATAATAGCATTGAGCCGATCAGAGTCCAATGCCGAAAATAACGAAAAGTGACTACAGGAAAGTGATTATTAGCGCCAGCTATCCGCGTTAATACGAAATGTTCAGGGAACTCCATTGATCATGTAATTACCCTCTCTACCCGACGCTGAAAGGCTGATACCCTCCACGAGGAGACGACAGTCGTAAGGGTTCGTTACTTACTCAAGCGCAGGTCATGATTTATCGGTTTTAACGGGAAGACCTTTTCGAATCCGCCACAAAATCTGATACGCAGTATGTATCCCGATTCCGGCCAGTGACGCCGCTTCCCTTGTATTCAAGCCTGACGCAATCAACTCAATAAATCTACCGCGCTGCTTGTCTGAGTACTTGGCATTTGGGTGGTCTTGCCCATAGCGTTGATGACCATTACGGATACGGTCCGCGACATTATTTGCTGGCGTTCCGACTACAAGATTTTCCAGGCGATTATCGTGGGGATCATCATTCCAATGTCGAATCTGTGCTCTTGGCGGGATGGCACCAATGAAAGCCTCATACATCAAACGGTGCAGCAATTCGTAGCGCACGGTGCCTTCAAGCACGATTTTTAGGCTCACGTGTTTTTTCGTCCTCTTGCGCGCCCCTTGCTTATAACTATAGCCATCGGAATTGAAAACCACCCACCAGCCCAGCGTCACGCGTCCCATGTTGGAAATACGAACACCGGCGTAAGTATCACTCAGTTTCCAGACTTCCCGAAGCGGTGGCAAGACCTCCGGAACGATACCATTCAATTTGTTTTTCCTGTCGCGCATATTCTCAGAATGCAGTCCAGGCATCAGATTGTTAGCATGGTTATCGTGTCGGTTCGAATTCAGATGCCGGACTAGTTTATCTCCTGGCTTCCACTTGCAGAATTGCGTTGCCACCAAAGTGTGAATCGCGCGGGGCCGTGTACGGCCATCGACATAGACCACCCCCTGCGGGTAACCGTTTCGCACCCAGATGGCTGCGGGGCCTTCACGCCAAACTGCAAAATGCCCCAGATCAGAAACCCAGTACTGCACTGTCTTGCTGCAACGAATCAAGCACCACTGCTCCTTCTCGGGCGAGTTTGGAGTGCCGTAGAGCAATACATTTAGCTCACCCCAGAGTGGCCCGCTGGCTTTCTCCTTCTGCTTTCGGGCGAGTTGAACCTGCGCTGTCATAAAGCGCAAAGTACTTTTGTCACATTGCCCTGGATTTCTGGCCATGATTTGCTCCCAAATTAGATCAAGGAACGAAATTGTGACGTAAACACGGCTGACTTAAAAGCACATCGCCTCCAATATTGGTACCACAGTCTGTCAGTGGGGATAACGACGTGAAGCGGAAAACAGGCAGAGAGTACCTCGCTCAGAACTTGAAGCACTTCAGGCAGGTACTGGGATGGTCACAGGAATACTTGGCACTTGAGGCTGGATTGCACCGAACCTTTGTGGCCCACGTCGAGCGATGCGCGAGGAACATTTCGCTCGACAACATTGACAAGCTGGCTATTGCCCTCCGTAAGCCGACCTACGAATTGCTCGTTGATCCAGGTCCTCATTAAGTGTGCAACCATAATTTTCCGCGACAGATTTGGGGGAAATGGCCGCGCGAAAGAGAGCCACGCGGCACCCCCATATCAGGATACTTGTCGCCTCTATAGCTGTTTAATCTAGGGGGCGATAACGTGGTGTCAAGATGGCACTATATGTAAAAGATATGGTGGAACGGGGGGGGATTTGCGAGATTGCTCCCGCCCGAAAGTGCAGCAGTGCCTGCAAGGCTTTGTGGTATTGCATATCTCACAGCCGCTAAGCTTGGCGGGCCAGCCTGGTGCGTTAGGGTGCCATGTTATCCCCACCACGTTCGGCAGCAATTTGCTTTTCAGCAAGTTCAATACCCAAGCGGATAGTGCGAACGCCGTCTGCCACTTCAAGATGTACATATTCCTTCATGACCGTCGGAAGCTTATCATGTAGCATCTGGGCGACGGTGACGTAATCTTTCGGATTCCTCTTGAGATGGTCTGTTGCGATGATGTGGCGAAAGGCTTGAATGCCGAAGCAAGCGCCATCAGGCCCGTAACGGCTCGTCAGATGCTTGACCCTAATCGTGATGCAGTCAGCGCTCCATTGGCTGTTTTGTTCGTACATTGGCGTGCCGTCCTCTGGACATTGTGCCCTATTGCCAACTACGCTTGGCCGAAATAGGTAGTCGCAGTCGTCAGCGCCTATAAGGTACGGTCTAGATTCTGACAGATATCGGTTGACCCAACGTCCGATGGAATCATGCAGGCTAACCTCATATAGCGTATTCGCCGCACCCTTTTGGTTCTTGAAGTCACTCGGTGGGAATCGCAACTGCCAACCCCCTTCGGCATTCCGATAGAGATTAGGGTCAGGACCACGAAAGGTCATGACGGAAAAGTGGGAAGCCCGAAGTGGGTGGTTCACCAGAATCTTCAGCAGCAGCACATCTCGGACCCACGCGGTGTAATCACGACGATGCGAAACAGGAGGGGGATCACTTTCTATTGCATGCAACATCTGAACCAAGCACTTGAGTGGGAATGGACTCGCCAGGATTGCATGGATACATTCTCTGGGATCACGGGATCTCTCAGGCTTCCCTGCTGCTCTGAGTCGCCGACTCACCGCCAATAAATTTTGATAGGCAACTTCGCAGCATGCCCGCCATTCCTCTCCGGATCGGACAGGCATTGTGCCGGAGCCTGCGGCGTCGGTTAGGGTGTCAGCTAATTCCGGATGCAACCAGAGAAATCCAGTCTCTTTGCGTAAGTGTGAGCGAACTGTATTAAGAAAAGTGAAGAGACCATTGTGGAGAATGCCATCTGCGCGTCGCTGCTGCCACTCGACAAACGCTTTGACATAGTCGCTGCGAACCAGCCAAGCTAATGTGTCGAGTTGGCTCTTTTCTAAGCCAAATCCACCCTTATCAACTGGCAAAGCCAGAAAACCTAGGTACGAAGCGATTTGAGCGTACTGTATTCCTGCTGTGACACAAATTTGCCCGCCCACGAGCATGCTCCAGCTCATGCGGATTCCCGTTCGGTGAAGGGGTTTGAGGCGCCAGGTATTTCTTGCCGTAGCATGAGGTCTAGATAAATCCGACTTCATTGTTGCCAACTCCAGCCACTGTGCGCGCAAACGCGCCGTCGGCTCAAGGGCGTATTCTTTCAGCTGTGATTGATTCCGATGAAGACGTTCTCCGTATCGCGTCGGGCGTTTCTGGCTCTTGCCCTCTTGAGAACGAGCATAACGAGAATGTCGCCTTAGTGGCAGACGTCTTAGCAAGGTTCCCACCGGGAGTCCTAAAGCTTCTTCAACCGCGGTCACCAGTGACGCTGAGTTGGATTCTGGCAAATGGTTCCCAGATAGCCACCTGTTAATTGTCGGAATACTGACGCCAGTGGCACGACAAAGGGCTGCCTTGCTGATTCTGGCGTGAGCAAACGCGACAGATAGGGCGGAAGCGAATTTGAGAGGCAGCGTGTCCTGCTTTATCAAAGATTCATAGGTCTTTCGCCACCACAGCAACTGTTCGCAACGGTCCTTCTGTGTCCGGGTTGCCAGTCGTTCAGCAAGCACGTCCTGATAGTGTAGAAATCGAACATCGAATGCGCTGCCAAATTCATCACCAACGGTTGCGTCGGGAAGTATGCCATGTATCTTTCGCCAACCGTTTAATGCCGAAACCGAGTTGGCAATTTGCTGAGAGCCGCGCCCAGCCTCTTGCAGGAGTTGGGAGCCAAAGCGTTCAAGATCGCGGTATGATGAGAAACAGCTAGGCGCATGTTCATCGCTGTTTGATGCCGTGGGTAGGTGCTTAGATGAAGTCATAATTACAGTCGCTCATGTAAAGAGATAACGGTTCCGTTAATATGAAAATAACGGCGACTGGCTGGAGAGCCCCGAATCTGTGGGCTGTAGCGCTTCTACCGTCATGCGAATCTGGTTGATGGAAATCAGAAGCAGCGCCGTTATTTGCCCTCGAGCCGTCTGGGCTCTTCCCTGTGGCACGGAGGCGGCAGGCAGTTCAGCGGCAACTGGGTTGTATATCTCGCGGGGAGTCGCATCGGACCAGAAAAACGGTCTGAGCCCCTCTATGAAGTCCTCTGGTGTTCGGCGGGCAAGGCTGCGTGTTTGTATCGGGTCCGGATTCGTGTCGGAGAGGATGCATTCCGCGACGCCGAGGCGTAGCGCATCGGCACCCAATCTAGCGAAGGGCTCGATCAGCCTTTTGTGGTTAAACCACGAAGGAACCAGCCCTGCGATCGTGTGAACCTGCTTGACATTGTCGCCAGGCCACTTCACGTAAGCCAATTTTGGCGAATACTGCTGTTGCTGCGATTTGTATGAAGACATTATCTGTTCCTGTTGGAACAGCACCCCTGTCTGCGAGTGTCCTCATACGCCCTTGCGAGGCGCTACTGCTACTGGTGTATCTCTCTTTGGTGCTGTGGTACTGCACTGCAATAAATGGTCGCGTCGAAAAAGCGGCCGGTCTCCCTGATTTGTTGTTCAGGTTCACCTATGTAGATACATTTGGGGACAATATGAAAGTATTTTTTTAGGTCGGCGCCATCCCTCGCCCAGCAAGGGTTCCTGTACCGCGCCGAATGGCGCGCGCCGCCAAATTGACTAAAAAGCAGAACGTAGCGAACTTTTTCAGCGCCAGCCATTGAATTCTCGGTTTGGCAGGCAGGAAACCGGTGTGGGGTCGCCATTCCTTGGGTACTATCCACCCCCCCACACAATCTCCGAATACTTCAACCTAGAAACCGTAGTTGACGGGGGCACGCGGAAACACTTGTGCCACAAGTATCTTGGGTTTTGGCCCCAACTGCTCTGCAGTAGACGTAATTCTCTAGAAACCCTTGTGGCACAAGGCTTCCAGCGTGCCCGGTCATTTAAACTGCGGTATTTAGGTTCAATTAAGTATAGCTAGAAACTTATTACGAGATTGCGGCAGCAATGGGAATTTCTCTGACCTCAGGTGCGGTAAGCGACCTCATCGAATCCGTTGCCAGAAACCATCCGCCGAATTTCTACTGCCTTATAGCGGCCCTTCACCACCGGCGGTTCCCAGCAAATTCCAGCCAGTCAGCGGTTTGGAGTGGGTGGCCGGTATCGGATCTCATCCTGCCCTTGACTTCAGGCCAAGTGCTGCATCAGATCGGCCAAACTGGCGATGATTGCGTCGGGTGGCGCGTCGAGCCGATCGACGGGCGCTCCAGTTCGGTTGATCCAGAAGGCGTTGAAACCGAAATTCTTAGCACCACAGGCATCCCAGCAATTCGATGACACGAATCCAATGCTTTCTCGTGCCACGCCGAGCTTGGTGACAGCGAGTTGGTACACCCGCGGGTCGGGCTTGTAGATTCTCAATTCATCGACACTGATGACCGCATCCAGAACCATTTCCAATTCATTATGCTGGACCACTGCATTTAACATCCCCGGTGTCCCGTTGGACAGAATTGCCAGCTTCTTGCCCTTGAGACGCGGTAACGCCTCCTTGATCTCAGGGAATGTGTCCAAGCGACAATATTCATCCATCAATATGGAGACATGGGAATCGTCGCAGTCCAGCTTGAGTTGCTCACAGGCATAGCGCAGGCCATCCTTCGTTACG
>Ga0172380_10008577_pt1 | contig 11118 bp, 10 predicted proteins | sample Leawe162metaG_FD_119747 | JGI IMG/M metagenome (GOLD analysis project Ga0172380, IMG submission 119747) | Leachate microbial communities from a municipal landfill in Southern Ontario, Canada - Leachate well 162 metaG | ecosystem: Engineered > Solid waste > Landfill > Unclassified | place... | reverse complement strand
TTCGTACCGGACGGACAACCATTGTTAGCCTCTACATTCAAAGTGTGAGGGTACTGACCGCATTTGGCAAAATATTGAACCAAGGCAACCTGAATCTTGGAAAGATCGGAAACTTTCTTGGCATCGTTTGATTTCTTACGCGCAGTGGCAATAGAATTGATAATGATTGCCGACAAAAGAGTTATGATAAGAATGACGATCAGCAACTCTATCAGCGTAAAAGCTTTATTTCTTTTTTTTATCATTTTGGTCCGACGCAATAGTTCACCCCTGCGATCGCGCAGCTTCCGGCGCCGTAACCAGGATTCGCTGACAATCCGTCTTTGATAGAGGGATTATTGGGATCCTCAAGAACAGCTCTCAAGAAGTAGTCGGTTTTATTCGCACTAGTAGCGTAGTAATAGTTATCACCGGTTGAAGGATCCGTTGGGAGCTTCGAAATATAATTCAAAAGAGTGATACTACTATCCAGTTGACATACATAATCGATATTCACGTAGGTAGAAAAAGACGTTCCGGCCATACCTGGATAAACTTGACAACGATCGAAATATTGTTCGAGAGCCAGCTGGAGTTGCGCTAGATCGGACACCCTGCGCCCATCCCTGGCTTTGATTCGGGATGACGAAATATTGGCGATGATGACGCCACTTAAGATAACGATAATAGCGATAACGACCAAAAGTTCTATAAGTGAAAATCCCCTTCTACCGGAACTATGAGAAAAAATTGATTTCAATTTCATAATACCACCATTCTAGCATGACAGGGGCTATTATGGACAAGCTGAGGCAGTATTACTGGTAGCGTTCAAATTGGTCCTGCTTTCCGAATCAATACAGAAATACTCGCTCTGATTCGAGATCAATCGCGCGTATATAGCGTAGTCTTGCACATCAACGCCCGGAGTATTGGGATTATTGACGACAACGACCTCGCTGCCCAGAGAATTGAGATCTGCCAAAAGAACATTGATAGTCGTTGAGGCCGGATTGCCGGAAGCGACCAGTCCTCCGTATATCGGCGAATCGTTGGTCAGATCGGCATAGACTGCATCTTTGAAATTTGATTTGACCAGAAGAGCGATCTGTTTGGCTTCGGCCACCACCCTGATATCGAGAGCTTTGCCTCTAGCCGAATTCAAAGAAACCAAAACGATCGAAGCTAAAATAGCGATAATGGCAATAACGACCAATAGTTCGATCAAAGTGAAACCATAGGAACGGGGAGAAGATTTCATTTGTTACATTGTAACATTTTTGTCAATTAGGTGAAATTTTCTTATCCACAGGTCAGCTTGAGGCCCGTCTGCAACCACCTTCCCTCCCGTCTCCTGCGCGCGCTAATCGCTGGCTACCCGTGCTCGGAGCACGTCCGGAAAGGTGGTTGCAGACGAGCCCTACACACTTCAAACTTTAATAATTGAGTGCGCTTTTTATGAAATACCGAAAGACGCTTCTGATATGCCTCAAGAGAGAAATATTGAAACCTTTGGTGCTAGTACGACTGTACTCGTGATATACGGTGGCGTCCGGCCAATAGATCGCCGTAAGATCTTTTTTCCTTAGTCGCAGACAGAAATCAACATCATCATAGACGGAAAAAAATTTACCATCGAAAAGGCCTATCCTTTGAAAAACATCTCGACGAATAATAAGACAAGCGCCGATAGCCCAGTCAATGAGGTGCATCCGCGTTGTATCGTGCTCCAAATGTTTTTCGTACCCTTTAGTTGATCTGAGAAGATGAAATGATACCAACCCTCGGCGCAGAATAAAAGACAAAGTGGGAAAGCGTCTGATCGATTCTTGAAGCCGACCATCGGGATATAAAATCCGGGGAGCGACCAAGGCCACTTTCGGCTTTAAGGAAAAATAATCGACAATATGAGTCATATTCAATTCTCCTATCCAGGCATCGTCGTCCAGAAACATCACAAAATCACCCGTTGTTCTCTCGATCCCCGCATTCCGGCCTGCCGCCACGCCGATATTTTTAGGCAAAAAAAGACTTGTAATATCAGACCTTTTTTTTAAGTATTCAACCGTCCCATCATTCGATCCATTATCGACTACAATAACTTGAGCAAACGGCATTTTTTGTCTAACGGAATCCAGACAGCGTTTGAGCTTATCCAAACGATTCCTGGTTACTATCACAACGGAAAGAGAAGGATTTCCCATGTTGTTATAATCCGATTATATCATGTAGTATATGGCTATGGATCAAGCCCCGCTCAAAGTCATTGAACCTCGAACCGGTTTTAACATTCTCGCGGAAATAATCGACATCTGGCGTCATCGCGAACTGCTCTACCTCTTGGCCTGGCGAGATTACAAGGTCAAATATCGCCAAACTGTCATCGGCATCGCTTGGGCCATATTCCAGCCGGTCGTCGCTATGATCGCGTTTGTCTTCATCTTTGGTCAATTCAAAGGTTTGACCGATAACGGCATCCCCTATGCCCTATTCGTCTACTCCGGACTTGTTATCTGGCAATTTTTCGCCAATTCGGTGTCCGAAGCCAGTACCTCTCTCGTCCAGTCGAGCCAAATGATCACTAAAATTTACTTCCCCCGTATAATTGTACCGTTGGCCAAAGTTTTGACCCAAAGCATTGATCTGGTGCTGTCGTTAATTATCCTAGCCGGTCTGATGATCTATTTCGGAACAGTTCCGTCTTTTCTCGGCCTTATCAGTCTCATCCCACTGTTCATCTTACTGTTAGTCGTCTCGGCCAGCGTTGGTGTTCTGCTTTCGGCCATCAATGTCCGATACCGCGATGTTCAATACGCCCTACCCTACTTCATCCAGATGGGGCTTTTCTTCAGTCCGGTCATTTACGCCGGCTCCAAACTGGGCCGCTTCCAGCATTTTCTCAATCTCAATCCGGTCACCGGTCTTATCGAATCTTTCCGTTCGGCTCTCTTCTCAACACCTCTCCCCGGCTCGGCCCTTCTTATTTCCTGTCTGGTTACCCTGTTGCTTTTCCTTGTAGGCATGTATTATTTCATCAAAGCCGAAGGAGCTTTTTCGGATGTGATCTGATATTTGAATACGACAAATTTCAAGGTCACAATTTGTGACCTTGAAAAACCACTTATGAAACCCATTATCGAAATAACCAATCTGGGAAAAAAATATCCCATCCTTCATGAGAAAGCCCGCTACGGGACTTTGCGCGACAGCCTGGTTAATTTTCTCAAAAATCCCTTCGCCCCCAGAATGAAGCGAGAGTCCTTTTGGGCTCTCAATGACATTAATCTCAATATCGAGCGGGGCGATATCGTGGGAGTGATCGGTCGGAACGGCGCCGGCAAGTCGACTCTCTTGAAAATAATTTCCGGCATTACCAAGCCGACCACCGGCAAGATCAAGCTCTACGGCCGAGTCTCTTCCCTCCTCGAAGTCGGCACCGGCTTCCACCCCGAATTGACCGGCCGGGAGAATATCTTCCTGAACGGTGTCATCTTAGGCATGACTCGCCGCGAAGTGGCCAAGAAGTTCGACGAGATCGTGGCTTTCGCGAACATCGAGAAGTTTCTCGATACTCAGGTCAAACACTACTCGAGCGGCATGTATGTCCGCCTGGCCTTCGCCGTGGCCGCCCACCTCGAACCCGACATCCTCATCGTCGACGAAGTCCTAGCCGTCGGCGACGCCGAGTTCCAAAAGAAGTGCCTCGGCAAGATGAGCGAAGTTTCCAAGAAGGAAGGAAGAACTGTCATATTCGTGAGTCATAATATGGTCGCCATCGGCAATCTCTGTAGTAAAGTCATACTTCTCGAATCCGGCCGCGTGACAAAAATTGGCAAAGTTGACGAGACTGTGAGTTTTTATCTTGATTCAGTAAAGCAAAATGTTTCGACCGAAAAGATCTGGACTGATAATAGGCCAGGGGATGAATACATAAGGTTCAATTCGATTCGACTTCTGGATGAGGATAACAAGCCGTTGACAAAGGCTTGGGCTGAACACCCCGTTATTGTCGAAATCCGTTATGAAATATTGACCCCTGTTAGAAACTTGCAGCTAGGCTTTTACCTGAAAAATGAGATGCATGTCATCTTTGAGTCGGCCGACATGAAACTGCCTGAGGATAGCCGGATTATTCGAGAAAAAGGAGTCCATACAAGCTTATGCACTATTCCGTCGGATTTTTTGAACGCAAGCATATATTCTCTCACTCTCTTCTCGCATATCCCGTTTCAAGCCGTCAATGTCAAGATCGATGATATTTTAGTGATAGATGTGGACAAAAAAAATATGTGGTCTGGCAACGATCATCAGCCGGGACTGCTTCGACCTAAACTCCTTTGGAAAATAATCAGATAAACCATGAAAAATAAATTAATATTTCTCAAAAGGCAAGTATTATTGGCGTGGATTCTAAACCTGATGATCCTTCGATTCTGGAACAGAAGTTTGAGAATTATATCCGACTCTATTTTTCATTTTTACAAAATCAAATTGGCGGCTCTAAAATCAAAAATCCCGACTATTTCGGCTGATTCATTAATAACAGCCAGTGAACCAGTCATGCTATACCAGGCCCAGGAAGGCGATGGTGGCATATCGATAAAAGAATTGTGGACAATGCTTATGATTACGGTCACCAACAAACCCGTTTCAATATTTGAATTCGGAACATTTGAAGGACGAACAACAATAAATCTCTCCATCAATTGCCCGAAAGAAACCACTATTTACACCATTGATCTTCCAAGAGAAAAAATCTCTGAAACCAGATACAAACTTCTGGATATTGAAAAACACTATGCCGACAAACCAGCTTCGGGAACAAAAATTTGCGAAGTAAAAACGGGCGGTAAGATTGTACAACTTTATGGTGATTCGGCGGTATTCGATTTTAAGCCTTATGAAAACACAATTGACCTCGTATTCATTGACGGATCACATTCATACAAGTATGTAATTAACGACTCGTTAAAAGCTTACATTATGCTGAGAACAAACGGTATTATCATTTGGCATGACCACGCTACTGGCTTATGGAATGAAGTGGATTCAGCTATTGATCACTTATTCATGAATGACGAAAGGTTCACCGGCATCCGACACATACAGGATACATCATTTGCAATTCTAAGAAAGCAATAATCTATGAATATAGTAAACAGAATCATCAGAAAAATATCCGATGGTCTTTCTTGGAGAAAGTCAGTCTATACTAGAAATACAATTTTCTTTTTAACATCATTAATCCTAAAAAAAAAGAATACCAATCCGGAAAGTCTGTCTGGGATTCTTGTAATAAAAAACGACCGTATCGGCGATTTTCTAGTTTTCCTTCCGTCTTTTCGACTTTATAGACGGATATTCCCAGGGAAAAAAATTACCCTTTTGGCAAACATGATATGCCAAGAACTTATCGCCGGATTGAGTGACGAAAATCTATTTGACGAGATAATCTTTCTTGACGAGAAAAAGTATATAGGAAATTTTTATTACAACCTGAAATTTCTGCAAAAATTACGAAGCAGGTCATATGAACAAGTAATCTGTCCGATTTTTTCACGCTCGGCCGAAAGTGAATACCTGGTAGCGATGGCAATAAGCGAAAGAAAAATTGGTTTTGACGGAGACTGCACCCGCCTAGATAAAAATACGCTTGCCACAGCCAACCGGCATTATTCCAAACTTGTGACCGTTCCCCATGGTATAAATCTTGAAATTGAACGAAATGTGATATTTGCCCAGGGTCTGGGATATATAATTGCGGTACCAACTCCGTTAACCATCCGCCCAAAAATTGAAAATCAACGCGCGGCAGACATTTTATTGAACAGAGAAAAAGTCGGCACAAAGTATGCCGTTCTTTTTCCTGGAGCCTATCAGGCTTATAGAAGCTGGCCACTCGAGCGTTATGCTGAAATAGCCAAATATTTATCCGCAAGAAATATCAAGCCCGTTATCTGCGGATCCGAACAAGAAATAATATTGGCTCAGAAAATACTAAGTCAGGCCAGTGGATGTGTGGTACTATCTGGCAAAACCGATATCTGGACTCTGGCGGCGATTCTCCAAAAAGCAATGCTGTATATCGGCAGCGAAACGGGCATTTTACAACTTGCCATTGCCGTTCAGACTCCAGTTGTTTGTATACTGGGGGGAGGACATTTCGGCAGATATTTTCCCTACGGTGACCCAGCCACAAACCGGGCGGTCTTCGATCATAATATGAGATGTTTTAATGATAACTGGGAATGTGTCAAAGACAAAAGCAAACCGGCGCCCTGTATAGACAGTATTTCCGTAAAAGATGTAATTACAGAAATTGATACTATAATAAATCGAATAGATTAGGGAAAACTGAGCGAATTACATTATACGATTTTATCCTCAACATACCTTCTCCATTTGTTCCAAAAAAACTTGTACTCTTTCCGATATAAACGATATTTTGAAATATTCATCCAAGCACTACCACGGGTAATTGCTTCATGGTGAAACAGTTTGGCTTGAGCATCAAAGATAACCCGATACCCAGCACGTCCTAATCGCAAACAGTAGTCTATATCGTTTAAGTTGATTGGTAGGTTTTCAGAATCCATCCCCCCGACTTCCTGATAAAGACTTTTCTTGGTCATAAGGCAGGCTGCAGTTACGGCATAGAGTTCTCTGGTTTGATTAATTTCGGCCTTTTTTGGTCCGTCCGGCAATTCGCCCTCATAGAGATGCGAAGTGACTTCAGGGTATATCCCTACGCCGCCGTGCTGGACGGTACCGTTCGGAAAAAGAAGTAGAGCACCAACTGCGCCAACCTTATCCTGTTCGATCCAAGCAACCATCGATTCCAACCAATCCGGAGAGATGACTTCTGTGTCGTTGTTGAGAAGAAGTACATTCTCCGTCTGGACCAAGTCCATGGCTATATTGTGCATATCCGAATAATTGTATGGTTTGGGATAGTCGATAATCGTAATTCGCGAATCCTTTTTGAGAACCTCGATGTAAGCCAGAGTCTCTGGTTTAATACTAAGATTATTGATCAAAATAAAACGATAATCCTTATAAGTCGTCTTCTCAAAAACGCTTGTTAGACAAGTTTTCGTAAGCTCAACTCCATCGCGAAAAGGCATTATTATAGTCACAGGTTGTCGTTTAACCGCTTTGACTGGAGTCAGCTTCGGCAAAGAGGAATCCTTATAGCTGTATTTTAGATCCCGAAAACGCTGGATCAGGCGGTTCTTAAAAATAGCCGTTGCCACATATAAGAAAGAAAAGATGTTTTGACTTCTCAAAGCTTTGGCTATTTTGGCCCTTTTTTTATATAATCGAGTAAATTTGGGGGTCATGAGTGTAGATCATTCGAGCAATAAGAACATTATTACGACTAAAATATAGCATATTTATCAAACCGTACCCATGAGCAAGGAAAGAATACAGCTTCTGATCAACGATATAGCCGGTTTAACGGTCGCTTTCTTGGTGGCTTTTTATCTTCGTTTGGTGATGAAAATATTTGAACCGATTGATTACAGTCCGTATCCCTACACCCTCTCCTTCCTAGCGAGCTTAGTTTTGTTGATCACAATCTTCAACGCCTTCAAGCTCTACGAAATCCGCCAAATCGAACTCTCGGCTAGGATAATAACCGTGATCAAAGCCCTGTCCATCTGGTTCCTGATCGTAGCCACATTAATTTTCAGCCTCAAGTTTGATTTTTCCAGGGCTATATTTTTCATGACGGCTATTATGGCTTTGATATTGATAACCACCGGCCGTTATCTGCTCTTCCGGCATCGTCTCAGAAACAAAAACTCAAGGCCGACCGAGGTTACCATTATCGGCAACGGCAATCGAGCGCATGAACTAGAGAAACAGATCGGCCACTTTTATCAGCAAGCCACATTCTTCACTTTGTCTCCCCGGCATAATAACACCCTCTCTTTCCTTTCCAATCGTCCGGCCAGCGACATTTTCCTGGCGGACGAACATTTGTCCGCAAACGAGTCAATGGTAATTCTAGCAAATGAGCGCCTGTCTCATCATCATTTCCGAGTCGTGACGGACGCTTTCAGACTGGTTACCGGCCGGATCGAGATGAGTAATATCGACGAGATTCCATCTCTCAATTCCAGACAAAAACCGGTTATTCTTTATATGATTCTGAAGCGAATCTTTGACATAATTTGCTCATTCATAACCCTTATTCTCGTCAGTCCACTTTGGCTGGTCATAGTTTTGGCTATCAAACTGACCGATCGCGGTCCGGCTTTGATCAAGCAAACTCGCATTGGTTGGAACGGCCGGCCTTTTACTATTTTGAAATTTCGGACGATGCATAACCATGTATCGCTCTATGAGCCGGCCCCCAAAGTCGAATCGGACGAACGGATTACCTCTATCGGGCGAATCCTCCGGCGTTTGAGCCTGGACGAGCTTCCCCAACTCTGGAATATCCTCAAAGGCGAGATGAGCCTAGTCGGACCGCGACCGGAAATGGAGTTTATCGTTAGAAGTTACGCCCCTTGGCAGAATGTCCGACTCCTCGTTAAACCGGGCCTGACGGGCCTCTGGCAGATCCTGGGACGCAAAGATTTGCCCCTCCACGAAAACCTAGAGTACGATTTCTACTATGTTTGCAACCGCGGTTTCCTGCTCGACGCGACCATTATTTTGAAGACAATACCAAGTGTTTTGTTCGGTAAGGGGGCATATTGAGGACTTAGTATTCCATCACTTAAGGGTTCGATCCCCTTACCCGGCTCAGACATTCGGGTAAAATAGAACCACAAAAATTTGACAGATAGATTCAATTTGCTATACTAGCACCAATACTAAGTCCTCCTGTCTGATGAATCAGGCAGGTACCGAACAAATGATGGAAAGAAAAACACTCCCTAAAAGGGGTGTTTTTCTTTACTAATTGATTTTGACAACGGTTACCATAATGCTAACATGATCAATGTACCAATTCTTCTCGTCATTAGTTTGACGAGTACCCTATAAGCAAAAGAAAAGAAGCCGCCCCATATATTCAAAGGGCGGTTTTCTTTTCAATCTCCCCCTTTATTTCCCTTAACCGAACCAAGTTGCGGCTGATCTCCACAGAATTGGGATCGTTCCGAAACCAGAGCGCTTTTTCATATTTTTCGTAAATAGGCATGACTTCATTCATCAGGAATATCGCTTCATCATACTTTCCTTGTTTGAAATCAAGCTCGACCAGGCGGGTTAGAGCATTGAGATCACTCCCTGGGAAATACTCAATGGCTTTTAGAAGATTGGCTCGGTATCCCTCCACATTTCCCACTGCCTCATCAGTCACAGCCAGAGCCAGATAATAGGAACCGTTTGTTGGGAACAAAGCAATGGCTTTATCAATACAGTTGCGTGCCGCGTTATAATTTTGAGTCAGAAAGTAGGCCCTCCAGAGCGAATACCAGGTTTTCGATTCGTATTTGTTGATGGTTAACGATTCGAAATAGCTGTTTATGGCGCTATCTGGATCTTTTTGATCGAAGAAATAAACATCACCCTTGGCCCGGACCAAGTCAGCACGTAATATTTGAATTGATACTACCGCTCCCCCTATAATCAGAAAAACCAAGAGGTAACTGAACCATCTGGGAAAATATTGAACTGTTCTTTGCGGCTTATCCGAATCATTCATGCAATAACCGTAAAGCAGGCCGGCAAAGAGGAAATAAACTAGCAAAAAGCCATTCACGCTCCAATCAAAATCCATGAGTCCATGGATAGTGCCTCCCAATAGTCCAGTAAAGATCGCGGCCGCCAGCCAGTCAAATTTCTTCCCCGCTAAAATAAGAGATCGCAACCGCCAAAATAGAGACACGATGAAGGTTAGAAAGATAATCGTGACAAGCAAGCCATTCTCCACCAGCATTTTCAAAAGCCAATTATGGGGATCGGCGAAAGAGCCGTAATCGGGATCGGTCTTGTACATTCTCAAAGCCGAGGCGTAATTCCCCGCCCCGAAGCCCGTCAAAGGCCTCTCAAGGAAAGTGTTCCAAGCATCCTCATAGTAATGCAACCTGGCTGTCACGGCATTGGTTTCCCTGTTCTGCATGGGAAAAACGGCCACCTGTGATATTTTAGCCGAGTCCTGCTTGATGGTAACTTGCTTGGCGGAAAACCAAATGCCGGAGGTTAAAATAGCAGTCAAGAGAATTAGTCCTATCGCTTTTTTTATAATCTGAGACGAACCGACCTTTACATCCTGGATTCCCGGCCCGTCGGCACGATTCTGCTGAATCGCCTTCGCGGGAATGACAAAATAGAAATAATTCTTGATTCTTTTACGAAAAGCGATAGTGACTATTAAAAGAGCAGCTATAATAGAAACCCAACTTCCCCTAGAAAATGTCAGGATAAAACTGGATATAAGCACGGCGCTAGCTATTAACCAAACCACTCTGCCCCATTTCCTCTCCGCTTGAAACGCCAAATAAATCGACAAAAGCAATGGAATTATTAGAAATCCCCCGTAAACATTATGCGCGCCAATGAATCCTTCCAGCCTGGTATATGAAGTTAAGCCGATCTGAACGAAATTATAAATGGAGACGAGGCTGAATATGACCGTCACAGACACAAAGAATTTGGAAATATTGGTCAAAAAACCTTCGCCTTTCGACAACTGCGAACTAAATAGAAAAATAGCAAGAAAGATCAGCCACCAAATAATGACTGGAACTGAGCGCACAGGTTGGATGGAAAAAATCGAAAGGAGGCCTAAAGCTACAAAGAAGACGACTAATACCTTATTTGGAAATACCTTTGGAATGCCTTCTGACCGAATAACAGCTATAAACAAGAAAAGTGAAAGCACTAACGAAATCAGCACAATCAGGAAACTAAATCGCCCACTCGTAAGAAATGGTAGGGAAAGAAAAGTGCCGACTATGAAATACGGCAAAACGAGTAGCTTTTGGTTTGAATTCATAAAGAAAATATTAGCATGGCAGTTACATAATACCTAAGCGCTCGTTCATGATCTCGCAGATTAAGCAATAAGCCTTGAAATCTAACAGGAAACAAAAACCGCCCCGAGCTTGTCGAGGGGCGGTTTTTGAAAAATACTAACTAACTGAGACTACGAAGGGCAGGATGCGCCGGTAGCCGAAGCTG
>Ga0172380_10008576_pt1 | contig 11119 bp, 9 predicted proteins | sample Leawe162metaG_FD_119747 | JGI IMG/M metagenome (GOLD analysis project Ga0172380, IMG submission 119747) | Leachate microbial communities from a municipal landfill in Southern Ontario, Canada - Leachate well 162 metaG | ecosystem: Engineered > Solid waste > Landfill > Unclassified | place... | reverse complement strand
TAGCGGCTGGCCCACGGCATCTTGACGTTGGTGTAGATCGGCTTGCCGAAGCCCTGCATGGTGAAGCAGCCGGGCACCTGGATGTCGTGCCAATCCGCATCCTTCAGCGTCGGCGAGGGGAAGTCGGCGGGGGTGTCCTCGGGCCGCGCGAGGATCTGGAACTTCCACGTGCCGTCGAGCGAGCGCACCTGCGGCTTCGTCCCGGCGAGGGCGTCGGCAGCGCTGGCGTAGCCATAGCCGAAGGCGCGCCCGCGCAGCCGGTTGATGCCGGTCAGTTCCGGGGTCAGCCAGGGCACGAGCGCGTCCTTGGCGGTGACGGTGGCGGTCTTGGAGATCAGCGGCTTGGCGGCCATGGCAGGTTCCTCGGGACAGCGAGGATAAGCCTCGATCTGCCCCCTTGCCCATGGGCGATCTGGATGCCAGCATATGGAAAATGGACATAGCCACTCGCAATGTCTACCGCGCCCTCGGCGGCGGCGCCTTCGGCCGCATCGGCGCTGGGGTCATGGACAAAAGCGGGGTCGCCGTCGACATGCGTGAACGCCGCATGGAGGCCTGGTCGCTGATCCTAGTCCTGCGCGGCCGCGGACGCTACGTCGATCAGCATGGCCGCGGCTATGATTTGCGGCCAGGTTGGTGCTTCCAACGCCTGCCGGGCGTGCCGCATACGAACTACATCGATCCCGCCTCGGCCTGGCTCGAGGTCTTCGTCGAACTCGGCCCGCGCTTGCACCAGCCGCTCGCCGAGCTGCGCGTCCTACCCCCGGATCCGCCCGCCTGGGCCTTGCCGCCGCGCAACGACATCCGCCAACGCATGCTGGATCTGGTCGGCGATCTGGCGGTTGCCAGCGAGCGCGGACTGGCGCCGCTGGTGGCCCGCATCATCGACCTCGGGGTCAGCGCCCTTGCCGCCGCCGAGCCAATGGCTGCGTCGTCCGATCCGATCGACGAGGCCTGCCGCCTGCTCGCCGAGGAGAGTTCCCGGCGCATCGATCTGGCGGCCTGGTGCGCCTCGCGCGGTCTGGCCTACGAGCGCTTCCGCAAGGACTTCCGCCGCCGCACCGGCCTGCCACCGCACCGCTACCGCATCCGCCGGCGCATCGACCGGGCCTGCGCCATGCTGCGTTCCGGCCAGCAGGTGCAGGCGGTGGCGGCTGAACTCGGATATCCTTCGCCCTTCGAGTTCAGCGCGCAGTTCCGCGCCCACCTCGGAGTGCCACCGAGCCGCTGGCGCTGAGCTCTGCCACCTGCCGCGACAACTCCGCGGCCAGACGTGGCTCGTCGGCCGGCGCAAGACCGGCACGGCTGACCGCTACCGCGGCGCGCACCGGCTTGCCGACCGCCACACCCACAGCCACCGTCCCGTCAGCGAAGCGGTTGACGCCACGACCGGCACTGCGCACCCCCGCCAGCCTGGCGCGGCGCGCAACATCCTCGCCGGGCCGCACCGCCAAGGCCGCCCGCACCACTGCCGCAGGCGCGTGCGCCAGCAGCACCAGGCCGGCCGCCGAGAGGAACGGATCGCCCGGAGCCAGGCCGCCCACCGCCTGCTCGGGTGGCTGTCCCGGGCGGGCGTGGATGAGGTGGCAGAGATGGTGCCGCCACAGCACTCCGAGGGTGAAGGTGAAACCACGCCGGGTCCAGGCGACGGCCAACGGCAGGTTGGCGTGCAGCAATCCGGAACTGCGCAGGCTGAGTGCCGCCAGCGCATGAATGCCGACGCCGGGCAGGTAGCGGCCTTCCTCCGTACGTTCAAGCATGCCCAGACCGGCCAGGGTCAGCAGCATGCGGTTGGCGACGCTGCGATCGAGCCCGAGCTGACGGCCGAGTTCGCGTGAGCCGACCGGAACCTCGGCGGCCATCACCGCCTCGAGCACATCCAATCCGTTGAGCAGGCTTCGGTTCGGTTGCGATGAGGCCGGCATGCCGGCACCGTGCCGCTGCCGAGGCCGGCGGCAACCGCCGCCTCGCCGCGCTCTTGCTTCTGCATTATCGTCTCTATTATAGAGACACATGGATACCCCCGTACGCCCCGTGGTCTGGCTCCTCCTCGCCCGCCTCGACGATCCGCTCGTCCCGGCCGTCCTGCCGTGCGCGGCGTGGATGGCGGCGGAAGCGGGCGCGCTGATCGAGTGCTACCTGGAGTCGCCTCGCTCCGGCGGGTTGTTCGCGCCCAGCGGCGCGCTGGTCGTCTCCGGCCAGCACCACCAGGCATGGAATTACCTGCACGCCCGTGCCGACGTCCGCTACATCGTCCTCGGCGATCCGCAGCTGTTCGCGTCATCGCTGCCGCTGATGGGACGCGTGCTGGTACAGGCGGAACGTGCTGGCGAGATCTACCGAACCCTGCTCGCCCAGCCCGGCGTCGGATCTCCCTCGGGTCTCGCGCTGATCCCCGCAGCGGATGTAACGACTGCCGACGGTCCGTGGGATGGCGCCACCTACCTGCACCCCGACCTGTGCCTGGGACGCCGCCTGGCCTTCACCGATGCCGACGAGGCGACGCAATGGGAGCATGCCGACCGCCAATCCTTCCTGGTTGCTCCGCCCGCGGGCTGGCGTGCGGGCGAGACGCTTGCCGCTCATGACACCTCCGCATCCGTCACCACGCGCATCGCCGCACGTTGGCAGGACCGGCACGGTGGTGTCGCCTTCGGCGATCCGCTCGCCATCCGCGCCCAGCTCGCCTGGCACTGCCGGCATCGCCGGGTGTCGTTCTGGGGGCGGAAGCAAGGCATGCCGCGCGGCGAGGTGCAGATATCCGACTACGTTGAAGATCGCAGCAGCGCCAACGCCGCCGCCGGTGCCGCCGCTGCGGGCTGCGAGCCGCCGCTGATCACCGGCCGCCAGACCTGCGACGGCGACCTGATGGCGTGGTCGCGCCTCGGCGTGGCGATGGAGATCACCGATCCCTGCCGCCCGGTGCTGCCGGTGGTCGATGCCCTGCCGCACCCCTGGCGTCCATCGCCGGCGCCGACCCCGTCCAGCGACGCGCAGCTGGCGCAGTGGGCCGACGAGCGCCGTGAACTCGCCTGTCTCGTCGTGCACAGCGGCGAGATCGCGCACAACGAGGCGATGCTGGCGCTGTGCGAACTGGCCGAGCGCCACGGCACCGCCCTCGGCCTGGGCGCCTGCGTCGGCCGCTACCGCACCTGCCCGCAGCAGTGGGAGCTGATCGCCACGGCGCGCGAATCCGGCGGCTTTCGCGGTCTGGTCGAGCCGCTGCTCTACGGCAACGGCTGGGGCATCATGGCCGAAGCCCTGGCTCCGCCGCAGCGCCTGGCCGACGCGTTGCGCTCGTCCTTGGTCGAGATCCGCCGCATCGCCGGCCCGGCCGGCACGCCGAGCGGGCATTACAGCTTCCTCGACACCGATCTCGCCACCCTCGGTCCGCCACCCGCCGCCCTGCACGCCGCCTACGCCGCCGCCGGCCTCGCCTTCGACATCGGCAGCGCGCGCCCCGGCCGTTGCCGGCTGCTGCATCGCCAGCCCGGCTTCGTCGCACTCAACCAGACCTGCCGCACGGTGCACAACGGCTCGCCATACGTGCGCATCCAGGACCCCGAGGATCTCGGCACCCACATCGGCGGCGGACCCGGCTGGCTGATCGCCGCACTCGACGCGCCGGTGGTCGGCTTCGCCCCGGCGATCTGGGAGCGCGGCAGCCGCATCGCCGAGCTCTTCCGCCAGATCGGCCGTGGCCGTATCGCCGCCACGCCGTCGACCATCGCGCGTTACGCCAGGCTGCTGGCAGAACGGCGGCTGCTGCCGGTCGACCGGGAGGGCGCGGCATGAACATCCTCATCGAAGCCGAAGCCTTCGTCGACCTCGGCGGTTGGGTCGTTGATCAGCAGTCGATCCCGGCAATGGGTTCCGCCTATCTGCTGGCGCATGGCCTCGGCCGGCCGGTGGCTCCGGCGCGCACGGTCATCGCCCTGCCGCACGCCGGCCTGTGGCGCCTGCGCGTGCGCACCCGCGACTGGGCGCCTCCGCATGGCCCGGGCGCCTTCCGCATCCATCTCGACGGTACACCGCATCCGCTGATCTTCGGCACCAGCGGCGATGGCGCGTGGGCCTGGCACGACGGCGGCACCGTGGCCTGCGGGACCAGCGTCGCCCTGGCCCTGGAGGACCTCACCGGCTTCGCCGGACGCTGCGATTGCCTGCTGTTCAGCGACGACGACGCGTCACCGCCGCAAGGTCCGGCCCTCGCCGCCCTGCGCCGCACGCAGGCGCCGCCGCCGGTCGAGCACGATCCGGTCGATCTGGTGGTGGCGGGCGGTGGCTACGCCGGCGTCTGCGCCGCCATCACCGCTGCCCGCCACGGCCTGCGCGTCGCCCTGCTCAACGACCGGCCGGTGCTCGGCGGCATGGCCTCCAGCGAGGTGCGGGTCGGACCGATCGGCGGCACCGAGGAGGCCCCCTTCCCGCGCAACGGCGACCTGGTGCGGGAGATCAGCGACGGCATCGCTTCTTCTGGCGGGGTCAGCGATGGCGGGCGCGATGCGCGCGTCCTCGCCCTGGCGCGGGCCGAGCCCAACCTGTCCGTCCTGCTCGAACACCATCTCGTTGCGGTCGAGCGCGATGGTGCGGCAATCTCCGCAGTGCGCGCTGTGCACACGCGCAGCGGCCGCGAGACGCGCCTGCGCGCCGCACTCTTCGCCGACTGCACCGGCGACGGCGTGCTCGGCGCGCTCGCCGGGGCCTCGTGGCGGCGCGGCCGTGAAGGTCGCGATGAGACCGGCGAGAGCCTGGCACCGGAACACGCCGACGGGCTGGCGATGGGCTGCACCAACTTCTGGCGGGCCGAGCACACCGGTGCGCCGCAGCCCTTCCCCGCCTGCCCGTGGGCCCTGCCGATCCGTGACGACGCCGACTGGAAGGTGCCGACGCCCAAATGGCCGCCCCGCCTCGACGGCAAGGCCTTCGTCGGCGGCTGGAACTGGGAGAGCGGTTTCGCACTCGACGCCGCCAGCGAGGCCGAGGCCATCCGCGACCACAATCTGCGTGCCATCTACGGAACCTGGGACTGGCTGAAGAACCGCAGCCCCCACCGCGCCGACTACGCCGATGCCCGGCTGGAATGGATCGGCCACATCCTCGGCAAGCGCGAGTCGCGGCGCCTGCTCGGCGACGTCGTGCTGAGCCAGCAGGACATCGAGGAGGGTCGCGCCTTCCCCGACGGCTGCGTCACCGCGACCTGGTACTTCGACCTGCACTTCCCCCATCCCGACAACAGCCACCGCTTCCCCGGCCAGGAGTTCCGCTCGCTGGCCTACGACGATCCGGATTTCGAACGCCTGCGCGGGACCATCCCCGGGCGCTACACCCCGATCCGACCCTACGCCATCCCCTACCGCTGCCTCTACAGCCGCGATGTCCCCAATCTGTTCATGGCTGGGCGGAACATCAGCGTCACCCACGCCGCGCTGGCACCGGTGCGCACGCAGAAGACCACCGGCATGATGGGCGTGGTCATCGGGCGGGCCGCCTGGCTGTGCCGGAAGCTGCAGGCGACACCGCGGACGCTGTATGAGAACCACTTACAGGAACTGCTGCGCCTGCTCGCCGAACCGGACTGTCACGGTAACCAGTAACACGCATTATCGTTTATGGTCGTGCCGCCTCGCCAGCGGGACGCCAGCCGGGAGCAGCCATGTCCTCGCCGATCCGCACCCTGACTCTGCTGCTCGCAACGCTTGCCCTCGGGGCGGCCGAGTACGTCGCCGATCCCGCCGTCGCCTCGGGCGGCGCCGGGACGAAGGCCAGCCCATGGCCGGGCCTGGAGACCTGCATCAGCGAGGGCCGGCTCGCCAAGCTGCAGCCGGGCGACACACTGTACCTGCTGGCCGGAAACCATGGCGCGGCCGAGATCCGGGGTGTGAACGCCGACTTCATCACCATCGCCGGTGCCCCTGGCCAGGACGTGCGCCTCTCACGCCTGTCGCTGGACGATGCCGCGAAGTGGCGGATCAAGGATCTGCGCATCAGCCCGACCTTCGGCCGACCCTACGAAGGCACCATCGTCGCCTTCGGCGACCGTGGCGAGACCAGCGGCGAGATCGTCATCGAAGGCTGCGAGGTCTTCGCCATCGACAACCATGCCGGCCTCAACGTCAAGGCGTGGATGGCCCTGAACTCCGGCATCCTCATGGGCCGCCATGCCAAGGGCAGCGCGGTCCGCGACTGCTACATCCGCAACACGCGCTTCGCCCTGTCGATGTCGGCCTACGGCGGCATCGCCGATGGCAACATCATCGAGAACTACTCGGCCGATGGCATCCGCATGACCCGCGATGACCAGGTCTGCACCGCCAACGTCATCAAGGGCGCCTTCGCCAGCATGGAGGATGGCGATCCCAACCACGACGACGCCATCCAGTGCTTCCTGCACAACAAGGGCACCGGCACGATGCGCAACCTGACGGTGCGTGGCAACCTCCTGCTCGGGCACGCCCCGGGAGCCGAACCGCTGGCCGCCAACAACCAGGGCATCGGCTTCTTCGACGGCCCGCTGGTCGGTTTCCGCGTCGAAGGCAACGTCGTCATGGTGTCGCACTGGCACGGCGTCTCGCTGTTCGACGCGCAGGGCTGCACCATCGCCGACAACGTCACCTACTCGACCTTCGGCGGCAAGCTGCAGCCCTGGGTCATGCTCGGCAGCAAGCTGAAGCAGGCCAAGGACAACGTCGTCACCGGCAATTTCGCCAACAGCTTCAAGCTCGACCAGCCCGGCACCAAGGCCGAGCGCAACGAGACGGTGAGCGAAGCGATCTACCGCAAGGCTCTGGCCGATCTGTCGGCGAAGCTGTACGAGAGCTTCGGCCAGTACCACCGCGTGTCCAAGCGCCACCGCATCACCGGCGTCAAGGTCGAGCGCCTGCCCGACGAGGCCAAGTCGCCCGGCGTGGCGGTCGAGGCGACGACACCGGCGAAGCCAGCCCTCGCGCAGGCCAAGGACGGCGAGGTTGATCGCCACATCGCGCTGCTGCGGCAGCGCCTCGACGAACGGCTCGTCAAGGGCAGCGTGCGCTTCCGCGCCAGCAACCTCGGGTCCGACATCATCGTCACCGGACACGATCAGGACCAGTACGAGATCGAGGTGCCGCAGACCGGCTCGCGCATGACCATGGCGCTGTTCAAGCGCTTCCAGCTCCAGGATGCGGCCAGTCTCAGTGCCGCCATGGCCAGCGAACACGATGCGCCGGGCAACGCCCTGGCCGCCTTCTTCCACCTCGCCATCAACGACCAGGCGGCGGCGCAGACCTACCTCTCACGCGCCGGCGAACTGCGCCAGGCGGTCAGCGACGCCTTCGCGACCCGCTGACTCAGCTGCTCCAGGCCGCGCGCAGCCGGCCATCGCCACATGCCGCCAACGCAGACTCGATCCGGGCGACCAGCTGCGGCCGGTCGCGGTAGAGGCGCAGGCCCTTGGCGGCGGCGAGCCTCTGCTCGCCATCGCCATCGGTGAGCAGTCCGAGCAACGCCTCGGCCGCCGCCTCGCTGCGCTGCAGGGCGATGGCATCGACCAGGGTGCGGCAGAGCTGACGGTCGAGGCAATCGGCCAACGCCTGGCGCAGCGGCGCCAGCGCCTCAGGCAGGCGCGAACCGCCGAGGGCGAGGGCGACGCCGCCAGCGACGGCGCGGTCGTCATGTCCAAGCAGGCCGGCGACGAGCGGCACCGCCTCGGCGCCCTCGGCGGCGAGCAGCCCGGCGGCGTAGTCGGCGAGCACGTCGACATCCTTGTCGCCCACCGCCAGACGCAGGCGCAACAGCAGCACGGCGCGCTCGCCGCCGATCTGGCCGAGAATCTGCGCCGCCGCCCCGCGCACCTCGCCGATTCCGTCGATCAGCAGGTCGCCAAGCAAGCGGTAGAGTCCATGATGTCCAATGCGCACCAGGGCCTGGGCGGCGCGGATGCGCAACGGCGGGGCGCTGTCCTGGCTGCCGCCCCACACCGGTTCCAGCTGCACATGCCGGGCCGCGCGCAGGAAGATGCCGCTGTCGCCATGGCCGAGCTCATCGAGGGCGGTGATCAGGGCGAGCTTGCCGCGGCACTGCTGATCGTGCTCGCAAGGATCGAGGTAGAGGCGGTCGAGCGCCGCCAGCATCGCCGGCATGAAACCGTCGAGCCGATGCGCGAGGACGGCGCGGGCGGCCGGCGCGACGATGTGGCCGCTGGCATGCGCCAGAGCGCGGGCGATGCCGGCCTGGTCGGGCGCCTTGACCAGCGCCTCGGCGGCGCGCAGCTCGACCTCGAAGCGGTTGGCCCTGGCCACGTCAGACCCGCGGTGCTGGACGCGCTAGCCAGGCGCCCGGGCTGAGCCCGGTAGCGCGCTTGAAGCGATGATTGAAGTGGCTCTGGCTCCCGAAGCCGCAGGCCAGGGCGATCTCCAGCAGGTTGTGCCTGCCCTCGCGCATCATGCGCTGGGCCTCGCGCAAGCGGATCTGCAGCAACTGCTGCCCGACCGTCGCGCCGGTGGCGGCACGGAAACGGGCGAGAAACTGCGAGCGCCCGAGCGTCCCCAGGGCGACCAGTTCGGCGATGCTGATCTCACGCATCCAGTAGTCCTCCAGCCAGCGCACCGCCATGGCGACGTGCTGGTCGCCGGCCGCCGCCGCCGGTGCCGCGTCGGCGACGTCGCGGGCCAGCGCCACCATCGACTCCATCGCCAGGGCCACCGCGGCAGAGCGCGCACCGAGCGCCGGCGACGACCACTCGCGCGCGGCGCGATGCAAGGTAGCGGCGACGTGCTGGCCAATCGACGGACGCACGGGCAAGCGGTTCGCCGACTCCGCACGACGTGCCAGGCTGGCGAGCAGGCTGCCGGCCTCGCCCGGGAGGTCGGAAGGCAGGGCGTTCAGCACCGTGCAGGTGAACGACTCGCCTACCCCCGAGGTGCTCATGTGCCGGCAACCGACAGGGAAAATGAAGACATCGCCGGCGGAACACGCCTCCTCGCCGGCGCTGGTCAGCTGCCCGCCTCGTCCGCGATGCACCGCCAGCACTTCGATATCGTCGTGGACATGCCGCGTCTTGGCGGTGTTGAGCAGCGGCCCGCAGCTGAAGTGGAACAGCAGCATGCCGGACGATAACACAACTTGCACCGCTTGCGAGGGCAAGACGGCGGCCGCGCCGACGTTAACCTCCAGGTCATGAGCAACCCCCTCCGCCTCGTCATCACCGGCTGCGGCGGCATCGCCGGCGCCTGGCTCGACAACCTGGTCAAGCGCGACGACGTCGCCCTGGTCGGTTTCGTCGACCTCGACGCCAAGCGCGCCGCCGAACGCGCCGAGAAGTACTCCAAGGGCGCCGCCACCGGCACCGATCTGGCGAAGATGATCGAGCAGGTGAAGCCCGACGTGGTCTGCGACATGACCATCCCCGATGCGCACGCCGACGTCGCCTGCCTCGCCCTCGCCAAGGGCTGCCATGTCCTTGCCGAGAAGCCGATGGCCTCGTCGATGGCCGACGCGCGGCGCATCCTCGCCGCCGCCAAGGCCGCCGGCAAGGTGCACGCGGTGATGCAGAACCGTCGCTGGCTCAACGGCATCCGCCGCTTCCGCGAGGCGGTGCAGGGCGGCCAGATCGGCAAGCTGGCCGAGCTGCACGCCGACTTCTTCATCGGCGCCCACTTCGGCGGCTTCCGTGACGCGATGAAGCACGTCCTGCTGCTCGACATGTCGATCCACTCGTTCGATCAGGGCCGCTACATCGCCGGGGTCAAGCCGATCGCGGTCAACGCCATGGAATGGAACCCGCCCGGCTCGTGGTACGCGCACGGCGCCTCGGCCCTGGTCTGCGTCGAGTGCGAGGGCGGGGTGCGCTTCACCTACCGCGGCAGCTGGTGCAGCGAGGGCGCCAACACCTCGTGGGAATGCGCCTGGCGCGCGGTGTGCACCAGCGGCACGGCGAAGTGGGATGGCGGCGACGAGGTCACCATGGACGGCCGCGACATCGCCAAGGAGGGCTTCACCAAGCCCGAGCGCGCCGTCACCGTCCCGCCCCTGCCGCAGCTGGCGCACACCGGCCATGGCGGCTGCCTCGACGACATGCTCACCAGCCTGCGCACCGGCCGCGAGCCGATGACCATCGGCTCCGACAACATCCACTCGCTCGCCATCGTCCATGCCGCCATCGCCAGCGCCGAGCGCGGCGGTGCCCGCGTCACCCTCGACTCGATCTAACCTCAAGGAACTCCATGACCCATCCCCTCCATGACATCCGCATCGGCACCCTGGTCGGCGGCGGCGCCGACACCGTCGACAAGCTGAAGTTCCTCCTGCCGCACGGCTTCGAGAGCTTCTCCATCACCTTCTGGCAGCAGCTCGGCGACACCCAGCTGCCGCGCCTGGCCGAGCAGGTGCGCAAGACCCTGGAAGGCAAGGACGCGGTGATCTCGACCATCGGCGTGTTCGGCAATCCGCTGGAGACCACCGAAATCGACCTCAAGACCCTCGCCGGCTGGGAGGCCGCCATCGACCACGCCAAGGATTTCGGCGCCGACATCGTCTCGGGCTTCACCGGCCGACTGCGCGGCAAGAAGCTGCCCGAGAGCATCCCGCGCTTCAAGGAGGTCTTCGGCCGCCTCGCCGACCGCGCCGCCGCCAAGGGCGTACGCCTGGCATTCGAGAACTGCGCCATGGGTGGCGACTGGAACTCGGGCGACTGGAACATCGCCCAGGGCCCAGACGCCTGGCAGCTGATGTTCGACGCCCTGCCGGCCAAGCACATCGGCCTGGAGTGGGAGCCCTGCCACCAGATGGTCCGTCTGTGCGATCCGATCCCGCAGCTCGATGACTGGGCGGCGCGCATCTTCCACCTGCACGGCAAGGACGCGACCATCCTGTGGGACGTCATCCGCGAATTCGGTGTCGGCGGCGCGCGCGAATACGTATTCCATCGCACCCCAGGCTTCGGCGACACCAACTGGACGGACGTCATCAGCGAGCTGCGCCGCGGCGGTTTCTCGGGCAGTATTGACATCGAGGGCTGGCACGACCCCGTCTACCGCGACGACCTCGAAATGACCGGCCAGGTCCACGGCCTCAACTATCTCAAGCAATGCCGCGGCGGGGACTTCGTGCCGAATCCGAAATAATGGGAAGAGAGTACCTC
>Ga0172380_10008575_pt1 | contig 11121 bp, 13 predicted proteins | sample Leawe162metaG_FD_119747 | JGI IMG/M metagenome (GOLD analysis project Ga0172380, IMG submission 119747) | Leachate microbial communities from a municipal landfill in Southern Ontario, Canada - Leachate well 162 metaG | ecosystem: Engineered > Solid waste > Landfill > Unclassified | place... | reverse complement strand
TAATAGGTGATGCCGCCCAGTCCACAACGTTCAAAGATATTATGGTAACTACTAGCCATCAGTTCATAGTATCGATCCAAGTCTTGCTCACTAGTATGGAAGGAGTAAAGATCCTTCATCAAAAACTCACGCCCCCGGAGCAAGCCTGATTTCGGCCTTTTTTCGTCTCGGAATTTTGTTTGTATCTGATATAGATACAAGGGTAAATCCTTATAGGAATTTATGTATTTCTTAGCCAAGGGTGCCACCACTTCTTCGTGGGTTGGGCCCAGGGCTAGTTCCGTTTTTGAGTAGAAGCTTTTGAATTTATAAAGAACATCCAGAGTATCCCAGCGACCAGTACGGAGCCAATTCTCCTTTGGCTGTAAAACCGGCATCAAAATTTCTTGGCCACCGGCGCGATTCATCTCATCCCTGATAATATCTTCTATCCTGTGCAGAACCCTAATCCCTAGAGGTAGGTAGGTATAAACACCAGCCGAAAGCTGATCGATAAAGCCACCCTTCAATAAGAGGGCTGCGTTCTTTGAGGGTTCGTTTACGGTTCTTAGGGTCTTAATTCCGCCTTCGGTAAATTTCATTTGAATATCCCCTTTATCTTTCCTAAAATCCCAAACCGGCCTAGGTCGGTCCAGGTAATTACTATCACTAATATCAATAATAGACCAAATCCAATCAAATTCACAAGGTTCTTGGTGCTTTGGCTAATCTGCCGACCGGTCATCTTCTCTATTACGATAAAAAGAATGTGGCCACCATCCAGGGCGGGGAAAGGCAGAATATTAAAGGCGGCCAGCGCCAATGAGAGCAATATTACCAGCTGAACAATAGCGGCAAAGCCCATCTCTGCAGCCGCATCAGTAACAGAGTATATGGCCACCACCCCGCCAACATTTTCACTGATTTGGAATTTCCCGACCAAGGTTCGGAAGAAATCGAAAAGTCCAGATACGCTCAGCCAAGTTAGTCTAGCTGTCTCCTGTGCGGCAATCACGGGAGCCCAGTACCATTTAGCCCTAACCTTGCCCTCATTTTCCATAACAATCCCGATTCGCTCTACTTCGTATTCTTCTCCTTTTACCACCACCTTATCGGTATAAGTTTTGAGGGTTTTGGTAATTTCTTCTTCGCCTCTTTTTAGAGTAACAGTGGCGTCACCATTATTTTCTTTTGATTTGGCCACTTCATTAGAAACAGTGGCGCTGGTGTATACAGTCCCACCATTTACCGTCAAGATGATATCTCCCGGCAAAATACCTTCTGTGGCTGCCGGACTACCTTCCTCTACCTCACTTACTAAAACCTTCTGGGTGTTAATAATCCCAGTGTACCTCTCCATCCCATCTATAATTGTTCGGCCCCCAAAGAGGTAAAAACCGGTAAGGAGTAAATAGGCCAAAAGAAAGTTCATCAAAACACCAGCAGAAAAAATGAATATTTTTTGAAGTGGGCTTTTGTTCTGAAGATTCTTCGGTGAAGTGTCCTTAGCACCTTCCTCACCATATAATTTTACGTAGCCGCCTAAAGGGATAGCGTTTATGGCATACCGGGTCTCCCCCACTTTCTTTGACCAGATTCTAGGGGGCATCCCAATTGCAAACTCTTCTACCTTCACCCCGGCCCTTTTGGCGGCAAGAAAATGTCCAAGTTCGTGGACGACCACCAAAAGGCTAAAAATTAGGATAAAGTAGATAAAAGTCATTATTTGCCGAATCTCCTCTCGCGGTGATTGTATTCCTGGATCACCTTATCAACCTCGGCCTCATCAAAATCCGGCCAATATTTATCTGTAAAATAAAGCTCTGCATACGCAGACTGCCAGAGCATGAATCCAGAGATGCGCTGCTCCCCAGAAGTTCTAACGATTACATCAGGATCAGGTTGCCCTGCTTCATACATGTATTCTGCAAACCTCGCCTCAGTAATTTCTTCAGGTTTAAGACCGTCTTCTATAATCCGTTTTGTAGCATCTACAATCTCCGGACGTCCACCGTAAGAAAGAGCCACATTTACCGTCATTTTTTCGTTATCTTTGGTCAGTTCGGTGGCCCGAACCATGTCTTCTTGCATACCTTCGGGCCAATCCGTTAGGTGCCCGATGAATTTTAGCTTAACCTGCTTTTCATGAAGTTCGTCTAATTTATCGTTAATCATTCCCCTAAATAGTTTCACTAGGTATGAGATTTCTTCTTTAGATCGATCCCAATTTTCTGTTGAGAAACCAAATAAGGTAACATGTTTGACGCCACGATTAAGACAACCATCTAGAACCTTATAAACCCCGTCGTTAAGTCCGGCACGATGGCCCTCAAAAGCAGGTAGACCCTTCTCCTTGGCCCACCTTCTATTACCGTCCATGATAAAACCTATGTGCTTTGGTATCTTCAGTTCGCCGGTTATTTCAGTCAATTAAACCTCGCTCAGTTCCTTGTCTTTGGAAGCCAGCAGATTATCAATTTCCTTATTATTCTCTTCGACAAATTTGTTAATTTCCTGTTCCCTGCGGTACATATCATCCTCGGAGATCTCCCCAGCTGCTTTGGCTTTTTGAGTTTCTTCCCAGATTTCGCGTCGTGAATTTCTGATACTCACCTTCGCATCTTCGGCTTTTTCTTTGGCTAATTTTTTGTATTCGTTACGACGTTCCTCGGTAAGATCTGGAACATTAGCGTGGATAGCATCACCAGTATTTACTATCGATAATGAAATATCCCCAGAACGGAGAGCCGACTCAATCTGCACCAAATTACCCTTATCCCATGGCTGGATAGTCAGGGATTTTGCATCGGAAACGGTAATATTTGCCACCTGTTTTAGGGGCGTTTTCGAGCCGTAAACATCAATTAGAATATCAGAAACCAAGCCAACATGGGCTCTTCCGGTCCGAATATTGGTGAACTCAGCAGTCAAGTGCTCAATCGTGTTTGCTGCGCCCTGAACCAGCTTACTCATATAATCGCTCATAAGGCCTCACTTTCTCAACTTAGTAACTTAGTAGCTTATCAACGTAGAGGCTATTTCCCGATTTCAAACCTAGAGAAACGTCCAATCTTAATATTCTCACCAATTGAGGCAACCTTTTCATTAAGTAGGTCACCGACTTTTATTTTATCATCTTTTATAAAGGGCTGGTCCAAAAGACAGACCTCGGCGTAATATTTCTCAATTTTGCCCTCTGCTATCTTTTTGGCTATATCGGCTGGTTTGCCTTCAGCGGTGGCCTTCTCTAGCTCTAAATCCATTTCCTTTTTCACCGTTTCGGCCGGAACTTCTTCTCGGCTGATAAACTCTGGAGCGCTAGCCGCAACCTGCATCGCTAAATCCATAGCGAAGGTTCGAAAATCTTCGTTGCGAGCCACAAAATCGGTTTCGGAATTTAGCTCTACCATAGAGGCCACTCGGCCACCATGAGAATAGACGGCTATATATCCTTCTTTTGACTCCCTGTCAGCTCTTTTGGCGCTAACTGATGCACCCTTTTTACGTAAGTTTTCTATGGCCTTCTCGAAATCACCACTAGCTTCTTCTAGGGCTTTCTTGCAATCCATCATTCCGGCCCCGGTTTGCTTTCTTAGTTTCACCACATCTTCAGTTTTTATAGACATAACACCTCACTTCGTTCGGTCAATTTTAAGTTTTAAGTTTTAAATTTTAATTGATGGAGTCGCTTCGCCACGTCAGACGTGGCTTCGCGACGATTATATCTCAGGATCACTTCGTTCATTCAATTACCAATTTTCAATAACCAATTTAAGGTATTTACGCCTTTTTTGGTTCGGTCTTTTCGGCTTCGGTCTTGTCAGTTTCAGGGGCTTTTGGGGCCACTATTGAACCGGCAATTTTTTCCACAATATATTTTACAGACTTTACGGCGTCATCATTACCTGGGATAACATATTCAATATCAGGATTAGCATTAGAGTCCGCAATACCAATCACCGGGATACCGGCTTTCTTGGCTTCTCGGACTACAATATTTTCCTTAACAATGTCTGATACAAATACTACATCCGGAAGTTTACGCATCTTCGCAACACCGGAGAAGGTATTATTTAGCTTCTCTAGCTCACGAGTAATTGCCAAGCGCTCCTTTTTAGTAAGACCAGAAGTAATATCCTTGGTCTTGGCCTCAGCGTCATCCATGTATTGAAGGCGTTTAACAATAGTCTGGAAGTTGGTCAACATTCCGCCCGGCCAACGATCGGTCAGGTAAAAAGCTCCGGCAGCTTCGGCTGCTTCCTTTACAATTCCCTGGACCTGATTTTTGGTTCCGACAAACAAAATAGTGCCACCATTGGTAGTTACTTTACTCACATACTCGCAGGCCTCTGATAGCTTCTTCTTGGTGATCGCCAGGTCAAAAATATGGACACCGTTTCTTTCGGTGTAAATAAAAGGCCGCATCTTAGGATTCCAACGATCCTTCTTGTGGCCAAAGTGGACGCCCGCTTCGAGCATCTCTTTCATGTCGATTGCTACTGTCATTCTAGTTTCTCCTTTTTGCCCGAATATTTCGGGCCCTCCACCTCTCTCATCTGATTACCCTTTCTATTAAGGATGGGCAATCATCAAGGGGTGTGTGAAATTATTTTTACCTTCGCTACTGCGTATCGCAGTTGCAACGACAATTTTACCTTGAAATCATGCCCGAGTCAACCTCAACAAATGGTAATTGGTGTAATTGGTATACCTGCCCGTCCGGCAGGCGGGTTGAAAATAGGTGTAATTGAAAGTCTTGATTTACCAAGACTTTTTTGATATCATATTTCGGCATGAAAAAAGAAATTCACCCTAAATACGAAAAGACCACCATCAAGTGTGCCTGTGGTAACGAATTTGAGACCCGCTCTACCGTTACCGGCGAAATCCACACTGAGCTTTGTAGTGCTTGCCATCCTTTTTACACTGGCAAACAGAAGTTTATCGATACTGCCGGACGCGTAGATAAATTCCGAGCTCGTATGGAAGCAGCCGCTGCCAAAACCAAAAACTCAAAGCTTAAAACCCAAAACTCAGACGAAAAGGCCGAAAAAACCAACGAGGAAAAACTGGCTGAGATTAAGTCAAGCATCAGTGAGCCTAAACCGGATGTAGTTAGTCAAGAGATGTCCAGCGATGTTGAGGTTGCTGCTGCCGAGGAACTCGAAGAAGCCGCCGAAACCGACAACAAGTAACGAACCCAAACGAAACTCCCTTGCTGTAACTTGGGAGTTTTTTGTTTATAATTATTGTGTCATTAAATATTGAATCAAAATTCAAAATTCGAAATTCAAAATTGGAGAAAAGACCTTGCTTGAAAAATACGAAACATATAAAAAGAAATTGGCAAACCTCGAGGCCGAAATGCAAGACCCCGGGAATATTTCTGATTCTATAAAAATGTCCAAGATTGGCCGGGAGCACTCTGAAGTTGCCCAAATCGTTAAGGAATTTGACACGTTAGCGAGTATTCAGCATCAGATAGAAGAGGCCAACGCCATGATTCGTTCCGGCGATCCGGACTTAATTCCAATGGCCGAGGAAGAGCTTTCAAACCTCCAAAAATTGAAGGAGAAACAGAGCGTTAGGATCGAGGCCGCCCTTATCCCAAGAGACCCAAATGATTCCAAGAACGTTATCATTGAAATCCGGGCCGGAGCCGGTGGCGAAGAGGCCGCCTTATTTGCCTCAGAACTTTACCGAATGTACTTTCGCTATGCCGAGCGTCACAAAATGATTGTTGATGTTATGAACTCTTCAGTCTCCGATTCCAGTGGTTTCAAGGAAATTATATTTGAAGTCAAGGGTCCTGATGCTTATAAATCATATAAATTTGAGTCTGGCGTTCACCGGGTTCAGCGGGTTCCCGCTACTGAATCTCAGGGCCGAACCCACACCTCTACCGTTACCGTGGCGGTGATGCCAGAAGCCGAAGAGATTGACATTGAGATTAAGCCTAGCGACATTCGGATTGATATTTTTCGCTCTTCCGGTCCAGGTGGACAGTCCGTCAATACCACCGACTCTGCAGTTCGCATTACACACTTAGAGACCGGATTGGTGGTAAGCTGTCAGGACGAGAAGTCTCAATTAAAAAACAAAGATAAGGCGATGAAGGTGCTTCGTTCGCGCCTACTACAAGTCAGACAAGAGGAAGAAGCTAGGAAAAGAAGTGATGCTCGTAAATCCCAGATAGGCACAGGGGATCGCTCAGAGAAAATCCGTACCTACAATTTCCCCCAGGATCGTATCACCGACCATCGCATCAAATACAATACTTCTAATATTCCAAAAGTCATGGACGGGGAACTAGATGAAATGTTCACCGCTCTCCAAAAAGCTGAGCAAGAAAAACTTCTGGCAAACAGCCAATAATAGAGAAACCCGCTAGTTACAGCGGGTTTCGTTGTTGCTAGCGGGCTATTCGGCGACTCGGGCAAGCACGATGCGTTCTCCCTTAGAGATTCCATCTTCCTGCTGCCGCCACCCAATGACATTCTGGGTGCTACCGGAGACAATCGGGATCGTACCACGACCGTCAATCATGCCAGTCACGGTTATCTTACACTCCGGGTAGACTGCCAGCAGACCTTCGAGAGCTTCCCAGGGGTTACCTGACATCGCAAGATAGTTCACCGTCAGTCCACGAACCTTGGTAATCTTCTCGACCTCATGCATCGAGAGATCTCGTCGAGCCTTCAGGACGATCAACTCGGAAAGGGACCGCGAACCCACGACCTGCGTCTTCCAGCACTCCACCAGCATATCCGAGAAGATGAACTCACCAAGACGTTTGCTGTAGGGAGCACCCACATATGCCTCTATGTCCCCATCAGGGTTTTCGCTGCCCGAATCCCGGAGCCCATCATATATCAGGCTGACCAGGTTGAACATCGTGATGGCTACCTGCCTGAAACCCCACTGCTTCTTGCTCATCTCAAGCTCCTCTCGACTGGTGCCGTCCTCAGACGACACACTCCGTAAGAACCTGACAGCCTCGGCTGTCAATGTGGCGCCATTATATTCCTATTTTTATGTTTTTGCAACACAAAAAACAGCCACAAGGACGATTATTTTACTTTATAAACTTTATGACTTTTTACTTTTTAACTAGCCACTACTCTGTAGTAGCCCCGTCAAATTCAGCGTCTTGGGCCTCGGCCTCTGCTTTGGTGGCTCTAATTATTCCATCCTGATGATGGGCCGGGGAATATATGGTATAAAGTTTTAGACTCTCTACTGTAGAACTATTTATGACATTATGCTCCGCCCCGCTAGGGACAACGATGGCATCTCCATCTTTCACATTATATTCGGTACCATCTATCACAACCTTCCCATTCCCCTGTTCAAAGCGGAAAAACTGGTCATTATCATTATGAACCTCGCTACCGATTTCCTCCCCCGGTCTCAAATTCATTAATACCAACTGGGAGTGTTTGCCGGTATACAGTACCTGACGGAAATTTTCGTTTGCTACGGTTAGTTTTTCGATCTCTCCATAATAACCTTTCATAAGATTCCTTTCGGGCTGTTGTACCCCGGGAATATAGACCATGTCCGGACAGCCAATTTAATTTTGTTCGATATAGTCATTTTACCATATCAGACAACCTCCACATAAGGATACACTTAGTAGGTGCAAGTCACCAAGCTCGTTAATATCGGAAATGGCCTAGGGAAGTTGCTAGCCGAAATAAATATAACTACCGCGGAAGAATTTTTGTTAAAAAGTCCGGTAGATCTTTATTGTGCCCTAGAGAAAAAACATCCTGGGCTACATCTGGCCGTACTCGCCTCATTCACCGGAGCCCATACCGGCACTCCCTGGTACTTTATTTATCATCAGCTGAAAAACGAACACAAAGGCTCCAAATAGCCCTAAATAGTTTCTACTTCGCTAGTTGTTGGGCCCAGGCAACAGCTCTCACCAATTCACCCTCCCTGATTGGACCTTCTGAGCCCTTTACGTAGAAAAATTCGGTTCCTATTACTTCTGCTCCAGCCGCTGCCAACCCTGCTGCGATTTTCTTTACGGCATCGCCGTGAATGAAAAGATTAACCCGAGTGTCAAAGGCAGCCGCTTTTACCCCGGATAAAGAACCTTTTGGCAAATTGGTCAGAAAATTAATCGTTGGTACCAAAGGCTTCCAGCCCTGGATCGGGCTACCCACTATAACTAACTCGTAGTTTTTTAATTCAGCCGGATTCGCCTCAGACACATTCATAATCTCTGCCTTAATTTCTTTAGCTATCTCCTCAGCTATTTTCTTCGTATTCCCAAATACCGAATCATAAATTACCAATGTCTTCATATTTCTCCCCTGGGGTTTATCCCCACCCTGAGCGACTGCAAGGAGTCGAACGGGTTTCGTTAGGTTTTAAATATTTTATAATTCAAAACTAATTTGTTCAGGCTTTGATTTCTGCTCCATGCCGATATAATCGACCAAAAAGTCGTAAATACGAACCATCGCCAGGGTGTCCAGCTCACAGTATTTATCGAGATTCGCCAAGATTGTCTCCTTTTCCTCCTCTCGTTTACCGTCCAACACGGCCTCCATCCATAATCTTTGGGCCGCTCCCCCTTCAGAAATTTCCAAATCTTTATGTGAGAGTTCCGGTACCAAAACCGGCAAAACTTTCTTTATTGAGGCACTGCCACCAAAATTTTTGTCTACATACCAATAATTAAAGAATGGTTTCATCAAATCCACCACCCGCCCATTAACATTCTGGTAAAATTCAGCAAACTCCGGACACATCCGCCCCATGTCATCATTGCAACCCATTTCAAAAGACTCATTCCAGACAACCACCGAACCGGATTCTCCTATATTTTCCCGCAACGATTCCGTTAGAGCCGGGACCGGGTCTGAATTTTCTGTGTGAAGATAGGTGTAATGTTTAGGGGCTGCCCCGGGAGACTCTACCACATGCAGCGAATACTGGAATGGTACTTGTTGGTACGGTCTCTGGCCATCAAAATATGGCACCACACTAGAAAGTGTTTCATAATCCAGGAAATAGAGAGGGTATTCGAACCCCTCCAGAAACTTCTTGATTTTCTTTTCATCTGCAAATATTTTGTTTCCCTTGGCGGCTTTTAGTTGCCAGGCTTGTTTTCGAGAGAGCTGACCCAGGTTCTCGGGAATATCAAGCAGATTCTCTATCCCCAAATCTTCCAGCGCCAATATCAGCTCGGCATTAGGGGCATACAGATCATAGATCGTCCCCTGGCCCTCCTTAATATCCATCAAATTCTTATATATCCCCACCCATTCAGGGGTAGAGCCATGCTTGGAAAAGGCTGGAGTTGGATTGGGCATCTTTTCAGAATTGGTTACCTCCATCGCCCTTTTGATATCGCCCTCCACCTCCTTAAGCCTAGCTTCAACCTTAGAGGTGATCTCCGCGACAGTGGAAATCTCTTCCGGGCTTACCTGGCCCTGGCGAACAAAATCCCTGTTCACATGAACCACAAAAGCCTTTCGTACTTTGTACCCTTCCCCGGCCAAAACTAACCACTGAAAGGCTAAATCATACTCGTGAAGAGTTTTGGGCATGGTACTGCTTTTTATCTCATAAAGATCTACCGTCTGCTTATCGACAAACTGGACAACATCACAGATACAGGTTAGGTCATTCGCCTCAAAACGTGCCTGAAAAATAGTTTTGGCACCGGACTGGACAACCTCCTTGGTCCTTTTTGGCATAGAAAGATATTCATTATACCCATCGAATCCGACCCGAATACCATCCGGGAAAAGCCGCTCGGCGTAACTTTCAAAAAGAAATCCAGCGTCAAACATCGCCTGGGTATTGTCATCCACCGGGGGCAATTTATCTTTATCGTGTTTTTTGAGCCACAGCCAAGCCGGGTGTTTGAGAAATAATAAATAGTCTGATTTGGTTAATTGCATAGGTTAAAGATTAAGTATTAAGTATTAGTTATTAACTATCCAAGGTACTTTGGGCCACGAACTCCATCAACATATATCTTCTTCCAAGCCTTGGGCCCGGCCCAACGCCCCAACCACAAACCCAGAATAACCGCCACCAGATAAGCCACACCTAGCGACCAGCTGACCACACCGCCATTATTTAAATAGATTAATTCGATAACACCACCGACAAGAATCCCTAGCCAGAAACCAGTCAGAAGCCAAAGTACTTTATAAACCTGTTCTTTTTTTGCTTTTGTCATGTCCCCTCTTTTCGATATTATTTTACCACAAAACTGCTTGAGATTAGGCTCAATTATCTATAAATGAAGAAGGGGGCGCCATCGCTTGATGCGACAGCGCCCCCTTTGCTTGGTGCGGTTGTGTACTACGGAGCCACTTGATCCAGTGCTTCGTTGATGGCGTCCATTTGCTTCTGCAACTCTTCCTGCTGTTTGCGAAGCTCTTCTACGGTCCTGGACGTTTCGGCGGCCTCCTCCGCCTCAACTGCCTGCTGGGGTTCACTCTTGGTGAGATTGAGCGCAAGGTTGTCGAACGATTTGACGCTGACAACCTCCTCGGTTGTATCGAGATAGGTGATGGCTACCGAGTCACCCGGTTGGGTGACCACCATCTCCGCCGAGATGTCGCGCGGAACTGCGAAGACCTGGTTCGGATGTTCGTTCAGAACGATATACCCGACCGGCTTGCCCCCGACAACGATCCAGTTGATACGGACGACCGTATCGGTAACCCGCTCCGTCTCACCTACATCAGTCGGTACCACATTGCCCTTCTGGAGTTCGGCCAGGAGGTTCTTGTAGGCCTCCAGGGCCTCGCCCTTGCTCTGACCGACAGCAACATGCTGAGTGTTCGCCCCGTAAACCAGGGCTATCATCTGCGGAATGTTGTTCTCGGAGAGAATCGGGACGATCCAGGTCTCAACGCCGTACACGTTGTAGAGAATGGCCTGACTGGCGTGATACGACGATTGACGGGCAACCTCTGGGGCACCGCTTGCTGCCTGGAGGGCAGCCGATTCGGTACCGATAGAGTCCACTGTGTAGAAGACCATCTTGCCCGTGATCGAGTCCATGGTCATGTAACCCGTCAGAGCATTATCGGAGGAGCTCGGTGAGGTCATGCCACAGATCCAGATGGAGTTCTCGGTCTCTTTGTTGTGGACCAGGAACACGTC
>Ga0172380_10008574_pt1 | contig 11125 bp, 11 predicted proteins | sample Leawe162metaG_FD_119747 | JGI IMG/M metagenome (GOLD analysis project Ga0172380, IMG submission 119747) | Leachate microbial communities from a municipal landfill in Southern Ontario, Canada - Leachate well 162 metaG | ecosystem: Engineered > Solid waste > Landfill > Unclassified | place... | reverse complement strand
GTCGTCTTCATCGCCCTTGCCTGCTCGGGGTTGAGTTCTTTTTCTAATGAATGCATACAATATTTTCTCTTAATCACCTCCTTAAAACCATACCATTGTATCACGATACCAATTCTCCGTCGCTCATCGAAAAGAATTGAAATTCATTGACAAAACCACAAATAAGCCGTATCTTCGTACCATCTCAATATGCAGGAGATCCTTAACATGAACACCAGGACTTTTGTCTTCATGCCGATCGACAATCCCGATGCGCTCCTTTTCGCTGCCGCCCAAAAAAGAATGGAATCCACGCTTGGAGGCCTCTTCGCCCGAGACCTCTGCAATACCTGGACCAGTCCGCTCGATGCCACGAGAGAACTCCTCTCACTCCTCTATTCTGTCGACATGGCGATGTCAATTGTTGGGAGAGAATTCCCCGACAACAAGGATGTTTCGACCATGCTCCGCCAATGGGCAATCGGCGCTCCGAAGGTGCTTGAATACTGCACGCGACTCTTGTCCGCACCGGACAAGATCGACCTCCTCGAGATAGCGGAATGGTTCATATTTCTCACCATCCGTCGGCAAACACTAGAACTGAATGGCATCAACACGCCTCTCGTCGAAGAGAGCCCCGTCTGTCATGCCTGAACCGTATCTTTTTGGGCAAGTCCGCTTGCCCATTTTTTCATCCCAAAAACCCTTGTTTTCAACTCTCTTCCGCCGTACAATACTCCTATGAAACATATTTTTACCAAAGCCATTTCATTCATCGAAAAAAACGAGCTCTCTTACAGTTCGTTTCTTTCCGCTTTCTTTGCGCTCATCTTCCTCCGCCTCCTCGTCGAAAATATGGTCGGTGGATTTCCGACACGCTCGTTTCCTTACTTCTTCTTCGAATTCTCCCATACCTTCCTCTTCTTTCTCTTTTCATTTCTCCTTTTCCTCCCATTACTTTCCCATTTCGCCAGATCTTCCGTCAAAGCTACGACAAACATCCTTCTCTTCGGATTCCTCATCATCCTCACCCCACCCCTCATTGACTGGTATATTTCCGGCGGGGCGGGATACTGGAGCTTTTATGAATTCGATGGTATCCGGGGGCTCATCGCGAGGTTCTTCACCTTTTTCGGAAGCACTCCGGAAATCGGCGTCACCTACGGAGTCCGCATCGAAGTCGCGCTCTCCGTTCTTCTTTTCGCCCTCTATATCTTTCTCAAAACCAGAGATGTTCTCCGTACTCTCCTCGGAAGCATCGCTTCCTATACGCTCTTCTTCATTCTCGGCACCTTTCCATCCTATGTCACGATCGTCATCGAAGGCTTTTCCAAGGGATTCCTCGCGGTTACCGACACCGACGTCGCCAGCCTCTTCCTCTCTCCGAACAATATTTTTCTCCGATCGCTCATCGATCCGATCAGCGCGCTTAATTTCAAGATGTCGCTCGTCTACGGACTAACCCTCATCCTCACGGTCGGCATCTTCCTTTTCTTTTCTCAGAAAAAAATATTTCTCGCGCTCTTTCATAATGTCCGATTCCCGCAAGTCATCTATCACGGAGGACTCGCGCTCCTCGGCGTCGTCTCCGCGTTTTTCTTCGTTCCGCTCCCATTCGATCCGTCCTTCTTCGATATCCTGTCGATACTCGTACTCATCGCATCGGCCATATCCGCCTGGATCGCCTCAGTCATCGCAAATGATCTGAACGATCAGAATATCGATAGCCTCACCAATCCGAACCGCCCCCTCCCGACCAATGCCATTGACCCTAAAACATATCAAGCAATCGGCATCTCTTTCTTTCTCGCATCCGTCATCCTTGCGGGTATCATCTCCTTCAAGATACTTCTCTTGCTCGTCTGCTATCAGGCCATCGCTTGGGTATATTCCGTTCCTCCATTCCGACTCAAACGATTTCCGCTCTTGGCAACTTTTTCCGCTGCCTGTGCGAGCATCCTCATCCTCCTCTCCGGCTTCTTCCTCGTAGCTCCCGACATTCTCGAAGCCTTTCCGAAAGCACTCCTTTTCTTCCTTCTCATCGGATATACTTTTCTCCTCCCGATAAAGGATTTCAAGGATATCAAGGGCGATAGTGCCGATGGCGTGTTCACCATCCCCGTCATCCTCGGAGAAACCTGGGCCAAACTCTCTATCAGCGGCATAGCATTCCTTCTCTTCATCGGAAGCGTCTTCATCCTGCACGCATCGAAACTCATGATTCCTGCCTTTCTCTTCGGATCGCTCGCATTCTGGCTCCTCCAGAAGTCATCCATCGATCACCCCGTATTTCCATACCGACAGCTTGCCGGATGGTTCATCGCCCTCACTTCTCTTTACGGTCTCATCGTCGTACTCATGATGACGTTTTGAAAAATATACACGGATAACAAAAAATCCCCCGGATATCCGGAGGATTTTTTTCTTTTCGCACTACTCTTTAGTCGTGATTCACGCCATCATCATTTGATGCCTGACGAGCGGCACGAGCGGCGAGCTTGGCTGCCTTCTTCGCTATCTTGGCTTCAAGCTTCGTCTTGCGTTCCGCTATCTTCGCCTCGATTTTCGCCTTGCGCTCCGCGAGCTTCATCTCCTTTTTCTTCTTTTTCTCTTCAACTTTCGCCGCTTTCTTCGCTGTCTTCTCGGCGAGCTTCAATTTCCGCGCTTCAATTTTCTCTGCAAGCCCAGCCTTCTTGTTGGCATGCTCGAGCGACGTCCTGCCGCCCCTGTCATCATTCGTATTTCCCTCAGCGGCATCATCGGCCCCATTTCGAGCGAACGCCGACGGGACACCTGCAAACGTAGAGACTGCGAACGCCATCGCCGTCATAACCAGGATATTTTTCTTGAATGTCATATGTTTTTTCTTATTCGATTTATTATCAAGTATCGACCCATGGGCCTTCGCCCTCATATCCTCTGACGGACGATACTCTCCAATCTTACAGCATCTCGAATGACGTCAATTATCACCTTCTTCACCGCTATCGCCAGAACCCTCTTCATCCTCTTCATCATTGCCTGAGTCCTTATTCTCATCGTCGTCACCGCCATCATCTTTACCGGATCCGCTTCCGGATGAGTCTGTTTTTTCTTCCTCATCCTTATCATCGCCCTCCGACTTGCTTCCGGAATCCGATTCGGGCTCCGATCGCTTCACCGCTTCGCCCTGCTTTTTCAACTCCACCTTCTTTTCAGAAGGTTCTTTCTCATCGATCTTTTTCCGATCCTCTTTCTTCTCTTCTTTTCGGATCAGATCATCATCCTCTTCATCTTCATTCTCAAATAAACGATCTTCTTCCGATGCGCTGCGATCTTCTTTTTCTCGCTCATCATCTTCTTTCCTGTTTTCCCGCTCTTCCCTCTCATGAATCCGATATTCCTTTTTTCCATCCCGCGTTTCGATCTTCAATTCGATTTTTTCCGATTGAAGGCCGAGCGCATTCGCGAAGTCATCATCGTCCTCATCCTCGTACCGTTCCAGGTCTTCATGATGCTTCTCGATAAGCCCCTCAATTTCCCGAGATTCTTTCTCACCAAGCTTTCCGAAAACAGCGAGCTCATCCGCCTCTTCCATGCGGCGCTCCGAAAGAGTCTTCGCCCAGAGAGCCTTTTCTTCGGGCGTCCGTTTCAGCAATCCGAGAATCGGCTCATTGATGACCGTCTTCACCTTATAGAGAACCTCTCCCGGGAGGGATTGTTCCGATGCCTTCGCCACGCCGATACCGCCTGATGCGAGAACGATGGCGATGATAGCAGAGAGAGAGGCGGCCTGCCGGAAAGAAAGCATTCGGAATGGTGCGGCCAGCATCTCGTATGCTCTCGCGAAACCGGTTTTAGCAGAAACTTTCCTCCGGAGGAAGAGTCGCATTTCGGATTTCTCGGACAACGTCAAAACTTCCGTCCGCAATCGCGCGAACAGCTCGTTCTCCCCTTTTCCTTCCGACAATTTTTTCATTTCTTCATTCATACTCTTTTTATTCCCGATCAGGCTTGTCATATCCGTCCCGTATCTTCTTTCTCCACATGGCGATTCCGCGATGTATCCGCACCGACACCGCATTCTCCGATTCCCCCAGGTGTTTCGCGATATCTTTCACCGCCCATTCCTCCACGTTCCGGAGCCATACCGCCTCCCGGTACTTTTCCGGAAGCCGTTCAAGTGCCTTCATCGCTTCCTTCATATCGATCCCCTCCTCTATGGAAACCGCCACTTCAAGCGAGGCATCGAATCCTTCTTCCGCGAGGAGATCGAGCGAATATTCCTTCACCTTCCGGTACCGATCAATCACCTTGTTCGACGCGATCCGGAAGAGGAATGCCCGGGCATTGTCGATAGCCCTTCCCGAAGACAAGACTTCCCACAGTTTCACGAACGACTCCTGGACCAGATCCAAGGCCACTTCGCGATCATTCACCCTAAAAAATACGAATCGGAACAGGGAATCCGACTCGCGCTCATACAATTCAAAAAAACTCTTTTCCAGATCTACCTTTGTCATGTCCCCATTCTACTCATTAAGACGAAAAAGGGGAATATTTCTTACAGAAGATCAGGATTTCCCGAGCATTTCCGAGAGCCGCATCCACTGTTCGATCGAGACTTCCTGCGCGCGGACCGTCGGGAGGAGTCCGAGAGAAGCGATCATCGCCTCGATCTCCGGACGCGGAAGATGAAAAGAATTCATGAGATTATTCGCAAGCGTCTTCCGGCGGGCCGAAAAGCCTCCTCGTGCCACACGGAAAATCTTCCGATCTTCCTCGGGGTCGTATTCCCGTTTCGGCGTCACCTGGATCACAGCGCTATCTACCTTCGGCATCGGATCAAACGATTCTTTCTTCACGAAAAACTTCTTCTCCACGGTCGCATAGTACTGCGCCATGATGGAAAGGAGCGACATGGCCCCCGGCTTCGCCGCCAGGCGATCCGCCACCTCGTCTTGCACCATGAGGGTCATCGATGCCGGTTGGAGCCGAAGCGAGAGCAGGGTGCGGATGATCGGTGCCGTGATATAGTACGGGATATTGGCCACGATCTTATACTGTCGATGTTCGTATCCCAAATTCTCCAGAAGTTCCGCGAGATGGATATCAAGAATGTTCCCCTCGAGGATGGAGACGTTTTCCGATTCGATGAATTGATTATTGAGACTCTCTATGAGATCATGATCGAATTCGATGGCGGTCAGCTTGGCGCCTGTCGCGGCCAGTGCCTTCGTCAATATGCCGGTCCCCGGTCCGATCTCAAGCACCCTGTCGCCCGCTTTCACTTGCGACGCGAAAAGAATCTGCTCGATAACCAGATCATCCTTCAGAAAATTCTGCCCCAGATATTTCTTCGCCTTCACTTGTTCCATACAAAAGTATTCTACTCAAATTCCCTTCCTCTATTATTCGCTGACTGTTTTCTGCTAATTGGCTATCTCTTCCATTTTCACATTGATCACACCATCAAGATAAGGGGACGCAATCTTTTCAAAAGCGACCTTATCGAGATCGATGATGCGTCCTTTTACGGTAGGTCCACGATCATTAATAACGACGATCACGCTCTTGCCATTCTCGAGATTGGTAACCTTAACATAACTGCCAAATAGAAGCCAGGGGCTAGCGGCTGCCATCGTTCCCGTCCACGCATACCACGATGCTACACCCTCATGCTTCTTCCCGAGCTTCACGGATGTTCCCTGGGTCACCGTTTCCGTTACCGGCTCTTTCGTCACCTCCGTTTTCATGACTTTCCGATTCACTTCCTTGCCGTCATGATAGGCCACGCGATAAGTCGTCTGCTTCACTCCCGGAACACCCTTCTCTGTCGTGACTTTTTTCCGCCATGAGAGTTCATTATCTTCTGTCGTCTTCGTCTCGAATGCGATTGGCGTCTCTTTTATTTCCTCGCGAATCTCCACTCGCGTCACCGATATTTTCAGCCCCTCCGTAAGGGCGGCTTCGCGTTCCGGCTTCACGATATCATCTTCATCAAGCGCGATATTCTCTTTCGCAAATATTTCTCCGACCATCCGCGCCTGCGAGATGACTTTTCGCTCGCCTCCATCCGCCTGCACCACCGCTTCACGGGCGCGCGTGATGTAGATCGTCTGTCCGGAAATCGCCCGTGCCGACAATTCCGGCCACACACTATCCTCCGATCGCAAACGGACTCCGGAGTGTTCCAAGACATCCATTACCGTCCCTCCCTCCATCTCATACATTCCTATGCCGATCCCGTCATCATTGATCGCGATCGCCTTCATCCCGCTCACATCGAATTTCTGTCTATCCTGAAAAATGAAATGAGTGATCAACCCGATGCAAAGCACCAAGAAAAAAAGAAAGCTCTTTTTCTTCCCCTTTTCTATTCTTTTCTTATTGTTCCATGCTCCATGTTCCATGCTCTATGTTCTATGACCCATTATTCTTCCTCCGTAAACCGATATTGCAAAGCCTCGGCGATATGCATCATGACAATTTTTTCTTCAGCTGCCAAGTCGGCAATCGTCCGAGCAACCTTCAGGATACGATGATATGCCCGTGCGGAAAGTCGGTATTTCGAGACCGCATTCCGCAAGACCTCTTTTGATGGCTCATCCAAGGTACAAAATGCACGTACCATTTCCCCGCTCATTTCCGAATTCGACAGGCAGCTCGACTCGGCGAATCGGTTTCTCTGCAGATCGCGCGCCCGTTCCACCCGTTCCCTGATATCCGCGCTCTTTTCTCCATCGACACCCTCTTCCATTTTCTCCACCTTCATCCGCGGGACGGAGACTTGCAGATCGATGCGGTCGAGGATCGGCCCAGAGACTTTTCGCCGGTATTTCGAGATCGCGAATGGCGGGCAGACGCATTGCCGTTCCATATCGCCATAAAATCCGCATGGACACGGATTCATCGCAGCGACCAGAGTGAATCGCGCCGGGAAACGATGCGTCCCCTTGGCACGCGAAACTGTCACCGTGCCTTCCTCGAGCGGCTGCCTCAGATTCTCGATCACCTGGCGAGAGAATTCCGGGAACTCATCGAGGAAGAGAATTCCCCGATGCGCCAGGCTGATTTCCCCGGGACGAGGGAACGTACCTCCGCCCACGAGCGACACCGCGCTCGCCCCATGGTGAGGAGAACGAAAGGGACGCTCCCGTACGAGCGATTCTGTCTTCGGGAGAAGTCCCGCGACAGAGAATATCTTCGTCACTTCGAGGCTTTCTTCAAAAGTGAGCTTGGGCAGTATCGAAGGGAGCGCCCGCGCCAAGAGCGTCTTCCCCGAGCCCGGAGGTCCGGAAAGAAGAATATTATGCCCTCCGGCAGCAGCAATTTCCAATGCCCGCTTCGCTTGCTCCTGCCCGCGGACCGATGACATGTCGGCGACACTCGGGTCCGACCCGAGTGGTTCGAATTTCGTTTCCGGAAGCGGACTGATGAGTTCTTCTCCAGAGAAATGCTTCGCGAGCGCGAGCAGATCTGTCACTGGAAAGACAGAAATGCCCGAGACGAGCGCCGCCTCTCTCGCATTTTCAGCCGGCAGATAGAGTTCTTCGAATCCCGATTCCTTGGCAAACAGGGCGATCGGGAGCACGCCATGCACGCGCCTCGTCTCACCGGAAAGCGAGAGCTCTCCGAAAAAAAGCTTTTTCGCCGGATCGATGTTTATCTGTCCCGTCGCGATGAGAAATGCCACCGCGAGCGGGAGGTCATAGATCGGAGCGTTCTTCGGCACATCCGCCGGAGCCAGATTCGCCGTCACTCGTCCCGAATGATGCGGCGGTTTGAATCCGGTATTTTTCAGCGCGGAACTCACGCGATCGCGCGATTCTTTCACGGCGGTATCAGGAAGACCCACCAGGGTGAACTGGTGCAATCCCTGGGAAAGGATATCAACCTCAACCTCCACGGCCAAGCCATCGAGCCCGAGCGTCACTGCCGAAAAAACCTTTGAGGGCATGTTTTTAGAGTTTAGAGTTTAGAGTTTAGGAAATAGAGATAAGAAAAGAGGGAATAGAAGAAAATAAATTCTTTTTTCTAAACTCTCATCTCTATCATCTATAGTCTACACCTTTATTTTCCCACAAGAGCCCGAGAACGGCTACGGTCAAGAAAACGTCTGCCAGATTGAAAACAGGAAACCAAGAGAAGACATGGATGTAATCCGTGACGCAGCCGAAAGAGAGCCGTTCGAAGAGATTCGAAACTCCGCCGGAAAACAAGAGCGTTCCCCAGAGCATATTTTTGCCTTGAGCGAAGAAAAATAGCCAGAAGAAAATGAAAACAAGCGCCGCAATCTCCACCCCGATGAGCACTTCGAGCGGGAAATCTATCCCCCATGGTCCACCCGCATTGCAAAGAGATTCCCCGAAGTATACCCCGGACTTCTGAAGGATCAGAAAAGAAAACAGAACAGCAAGCAAAAGCCCTGCTGTTCTGATGATTGCGTACATAGAGATAGAATCAGTCTAAAAAAGCTATTCCGCGTGCTTGGTACAGATGCGTGCTGATGGATACGCTTTCAGCCGTTCCGGGTTGATGTCCTCGCCGCATCTCTCGCACTTCCCGTATACGCCCGACTCCACGCGAGAAAGCGCTTCGCTCGTCTCCTGGAGCTGACCCTCAAGGTTCGTCTCGAGACCGAGATTATCGACGTATTCTTCCACTTCGGAGGTATTCTCATCACGCTCATTTCCCATATCCTGAAAAGTCGTCTCATAATTCCCCGGGACGCCGGTCGGCTTCGCAAAACGGGCGAGTTCGGTTTCCAATCGCTTCTTCTCCGCTTCCAGGCGGGCCTTGAATTCCTGTAAAAGTATTTCGTCCATACAAATTCATTATCCGTTTAAGCCTCTCCCATTATACCCCAATTTCGCTTCCTTGCAATATCGCGCACGTACCGAGAAAAATACCTTATCATAAAAATACCCGTTCCAGATGTCGTATTTCGAGAACCTGCTCGTTCATGGAATCCAAAAAAATGGCGATCACATCGAAATGGTACGGTGCTGTTTCTTTTTTCTTCGCCTTCAGATATGAGACTGCGATCTTTTCCAACCGATGAAGCTTCTTCCGATTCACGCTCTCCTCAGGAAGAGGTGCTCCTATCTCCCATTCTCGCGTCTTCACCTCCACAAAAACAATTTCTCCTTCATGAAAAGCAACGATGTCAATCTCACCAAGCCTGCGCCCTTTAGTATTGGCATAATTCCGCTCCAATATGCGATATCCTTTCTTTCTTAGATATTCCGTTGCGACTCCTTCGCCGAAACTCCCAGTATTCTTCGCTTGTTTTCTCCAAAAAAGCAGATTCATATCATTATTATAAATAATCCTTACTCAGAAGCAACTATCAAGATCCTCCTGTTGGGTCCTGCGTGGCTCCGCGCGATAAGAATCGTTAGAAATTCACGACTCACCAAGAGGGTAGAATGCTCTACTGGAGGAAGCGAAGCGCCTTAGAGGATTCCATAAGGTGAGTCGGAATTTCTCGATTCGTTCGCAGGAGAGAGTTTCTTTGGCATACTTTTCTTTGCGGACAAAGAAAAGTATGGGAATACCTTCTTAAATAAACGAGTAGCCCCGTAAAGCCATACGCTGAAAATTGCTATTTCCTTTAAAAAAGCTTCTAACTTGAAAAATAATCCTTTCTTGGAGAGTGGCTGACGGGGTTTGTTCCTTGTACCTGCGCTCAATGCGCAGACAAGGAACAAAAAAACGGCCTTTCTGAGCCATTCCATAATCTTTCACCCGATATTCCCTGCCTGACACCGCAACTGCCTAATCAAGTTAAGGCTGTTGGTGCCAGGCGCTACTTCTGCGCCCATAAATATATTATTTGGCTGAGGGTAGCGCCCAGCGAGATGCGCCAACACGTATTTCGGTTATTTCGCTCCGGGTGAGAAGCAATAATAATCCAGTAGACACGTGTATTTTGTGCGTATCTATTATGAATCCTTTCGACTTTTGGATTCGCCTACCTACCGCTCTCTGGCACTGTGGCCCTTGTGTTTGAAAGAACTATTTTTTTCTTTTTCTGTTTGTTTTGATCCACCGTATTTTACCGTGGTAGATTTTTGTGTTTGTTTTGTGTCTCGCTTGTCGATAGCGAGTCGATTGAGGCAGATTCACCTCGATCCTTCGAGCAGTAGAAGGGTTTCGATCACAAAAAAAATTTCTGAACGAAACCCTTCCACTCTTGCGGCACTTGTTAATGTTCTCGCGAGGTCTCTCCTCACTCATGTAGATTCATTATAGCAGAAAAATCACGCCGGGTCAATCGATATATCTCACTTCAAAGAAATATTTCATCTGAGCCAAAATAATTTTTCACTTTTTTTCAAAAAATAATTTCCGAGACCGATCTTTCTGATGAAAAAAATTAATGAGCCACTTTTTCGTGGCTCACACAAGCAGAGAATCAAAGCGCTGATCCGAAAGTATCGAGTATTTTTCGAAACGCATTCTGACTCGTCCCGATCACCCAGTGTTTTTCCGTAAAAGTATAATCGTTCGAGAGTCCAGAGGCGCCCATATTGAAGTAACGCGTCTGATATGCCTCGTACGTGCCATCCTTGAATGCGCCGGCTGTTATGTTGGTGACTGAGGGATCCAGATAGAGGGCTTGAAGGGAGAAAGGTATAGCGCTCTCATCTTTCTTGACGGCCGCCCGAAGCAGATCCTCATTCTTCATGGACAGCGCGAGCCCGACACGCGGAATATGGTTGTCATTATAGAGATACAGCGAGAACGACTCGTCGATTTCATCCATCACCGCCTGCGGGAGCGCGACCCCCATCAGAACGGCGAGTCGGGCGAAGGCGATCGGCGTATTGCTCTTGTCGGTGACAAAAAATTCGACTGCCGTATCCGCTATGCCGTTTGATTCGAGAATCGCATGCTTTTCCAGGAGAGTCACCCGGAATTGCTCGGGCGTGACCGTCTCGACATCGATCGACAGGTAATTCGGGGATGAAAACGTAAATGGCTGATTCGCCTCGGTATCGGCGACAGGGTCCTCAGTCGGGGCTTCATTCTCACCAGTCTTCTGCTCTGAAACATCCTGAGGTGCTTGGATATCCGCGGCTTTTTCAAAGAAAGAGAAATACGCGAAAACACCGGCGCCTAGAATGGCGAGGATGAGCATGATGACTCCGACGATAAAGAT
>Ga0172380_10008573_pt1 | contig 11126 bp, 10 predicted proteins | sample Leawe162metaG_FD_119747 | JGI IMG/M metagenome (GOLD analysis project Ga0172380, IMG submission 119747) | Leachate microbial communities from a municipal landfill in Southern Ontario, Canada - Leachate well 162 metaG | ecosystem: Engineered > Solid waste > Landfill > Unclassified | place... | reverse complement strand
CATGACGGTGACGTGCGCGGTGAGGAGTAAGGTGGATCAGCCAGGTGAGTACACCATTCCCTCCAAGCTTGTAGCGGACTACGTGGCGCTGCTTCCCGATGAGCGCGTGGACCTGGATTTGCTTGATAACGCACTCTCTATAGTCTGCGGTACATCAAAGACCAAGATCAACGGTCTTCCACCAAGCGAATTTCCGCTCGTGCCACAGGTTACTGGCGGCGTAAAGTTCACGGTTCCCGTTGCTCCTTTTGACGCAGCGCTCTCTCAGACCCTTTTTGCTGTCTCTACAAGTGAGGCCCGACAGGCGCTGACGGGCTGTTACCTTGAATTCAACGGCGACAAAAAGCTTTTGACCGTTGCTGCAACCGATAGCTATCGTTTGGGCGAGCGCCACATCACGCTCGCAGGAGAAATGATGGGCGAGCGCAAGGTTATTGTGCCCTCCCGGACCTTAGCCGAGCTCCGCCGCATCTTTGGCGTACTCAGAGACTCGGTCGAACTCCCAGAATCAGTCGAAGTCGAGATCACGGATAACCAGGTCGCCTTCCGCTATGGCAATGTGGAGCTCTCCTCGCGAACTATCGACGGCGTCTACCCGGATTACCGCCAGATCATCCCAAAGAACAGCACAACGGAGATTATTGTAGATAAAAACGTCTTCGCCCAAGCAGTTAAGCGCGCGAGTTTGTTTTCAAAGGCTGGGCTTTTCGACGTAAAGATCGAAGCCAAGCCCGAGACAAAGGAGATAGTTCTTTCGGCGACCGACGCTGGACGCGGAGAACACACAGTTTCCGTAGAGGGAGAAATTAAGGGCGCCGCGAATGTGGTCACCCTGAACTTCCGCTACCTTTTGGACGGTTTGAATGCCCTCAACTCAGAAAAGATCACGGTAAAAATGATTGATGCCATGAATCCCTTCCTGCTTGTTCCCGGCGAGGGCGGAGATCAGTATCTCTACATCATCATGCCTATTAGGCAGTAGGGAAAATTGGGGAAGTTGGGAAAGTGAGAAAAAGACCGGAGAAAATTCTCCGGTCTTTTATTCAATTCCCATTTATCCCACCTTCCCCATTTACTCCCCGATTGCTGCGCCGGCCACAGCTCCTGCCGGGTCTCCGTTTAATTTTGTAACGTCTATTTCCGCACTCGCGCTCACTTCTCTCACGTGGATTTTTATTGGGGCTGTTTCTTCCACCGTTCCGCTTTTTGTTGTGGCCTGGGCTTCGAGAGTGTAGTCGCCCGTGTCTGGCAACGTCCAAGTAAAGCTTGAGATGGATGTTGGGCTTGTGGTTACGCCTACGGTGCTCTGTACGCCGGTCCAGAGATTTTTTGCAATGACGCTCAGACTTATGAGGTCTTCTGCACTCGGTACCTCCACGGCTACACTGTATGTTGTTTCAGACTTTTCAATGGTTTGCTCGCTGAAGGGATTGGTGATGCGGAAGCTGCCGGCGGAACCCGGATCACTGACAACGATCTTTACAGAATTGCTTCCCGCATTATCTACATCATCATAGACCGTTGCGGTGAGAGTATGCGTGCCAATGCCCACCCAGCCCGGGAGCACGATTGTTGCCCCGTCAAGATTAGTGCCTGTGGCTACGTAGGAGCCGTCAATGGTGTACTCCACTCTACTTAGTGAGCGCTGCAGGGAGGCGAAGAGCACGACCTCGAAGCTTCTTCCTACGGAATCATTGCCTACAGGAGAGTTGATCCGAACCTCTGGCTGATTGCGTTTGGTATGGACGTCATCTTCTTCTGTTGGGACAGCGCATGTCTCGAGCGGTTTTTCGCCAGGTTTGAGCTCAGCATTGTGGCGTGTGAGATAGCTTGCGATTGCTCCTTCCCAAACGCTGAAATACGGATCCTTGCCCGGATTACTTGGGGCGGGTCCTAGGGGGTCTTTGCGGTCCACGTACATGAGAATGCTGTGATACTCTCCGCAGATTTGTTCTTTTCTGAAACGATCCGGCGTCAGGTCTGTGGCGAGTTTGCCGGAAGCGGTATCGATCGTTACCGCGGTGCCGGGAAGTTTGCCATCAAGTACCGCCTTTCCTGTTACAGGGATTTTGGCTTGCGGGAATTGTTCTACTGGGGTGCCGGTAAGAGCGTTCCTCATGTATTCATTCCAAATAGGAGCGGCCACCTGGGAGCCGTCTGCAGCTCCCTTCATCTTGATGCCATTTGCATTTCCTACCCATACTCCCGTGGCAAGGGATGGCGTGTAACCCATGGTCCAGGCGTCCTTAAATTCCTGCGTGGTACCGGTCTTTGCCGCCGCCGGGCGTCCGCTAAGCGCAAGCCAGCTTCGAGAGCCGAAGATGTAGCTGCGTGCATCATTATCCGAGAGGACGTTCGACATCTCTGCCGCAAGATTGCTGTCTATGACCTGCTCACCCTTGTGTTCTTCACTCTTCCACTCTTCAAGTACGTTTCCGTTGTTTTCCGTTACTTTCAGAATGGCAACGGGGGAATGATACACGCCGTTATCTGCGAGTGTGGCGTAGGCGGCGGTATGTTCAAGAGGCGTAACAGTGATGCCGCCCAAAACCATGGAGAGTCCTATCTGCGAGAGATCACTCATGGTGGTGTAGCCAAGACGCTCAGCAAATTTCACCGCTTCAGGGATGCCAACAAGGTAGAGCGTTTCAACTGCGGGAACGTTTAAGGAACCCTGGAGCGCCTTGCGCATGGAGACGGGGCCTATTTCTTCCAGGGCATAGTTCTTTGGGCTGTAAGGACCCGTGGGAGTGGGGAAAGTGGTGTCTACGTCCCAGAGAATGGTGTTTGGTGTGTAGCCTTTTTCAAATGCTGCGGCGTAGACAATGGGCTTCATGCTTGAGCCCGGCTGCAGGTTTTGCAGCGTAACGTTCACTTGGCCTCCGTGATCTTGGTCCCTCCAGTCCGGGGATCCCACCATGGCTAAAATTTGTCCGGTCTTTGGATCAAGGGAAACGAGTCCAGCATCATCAAAACCGTAGCGCTTGCTGTTCGTGGTCATGGCATTCGTGACAGCATCTTCTGCAATGTTTTGTTTATCGTAATCAAGAGAGGTGATAACGGTGAGCCCCCCCGTTTCCACCAACCGGGAACCATAGGTAGTTTCAAGGAGCGATTTCACCCAAAGAACAAAGTGTGGAGCCTCAATGCTTCCTACCGTGTATTTGATGGTGGTGTCTTCATTTATGGCGGCGTCAGCTTCTTCACGCGTTACATAACCCTGTTCCACCATGCCATTCAGAACCCAGTCCTTTCGAGACTGCAGGAGATCAGGATTGTTAATGTAGGTAGTGGGGGATTGCGGGATAGCGGCCAAAGTAGCGGCTTGCGCGAGACTTACGTCCTTTGCGGATTTTCCGTAATAGGTTTGCGCCGCAGATTCAATGCCGTAGTTTGTAGAGCCGTACGGAATTTCATTCAAGTACATCTGGAGGATTTGCTCTTTGGTATAAATCTGCTCAATAGCAATAGAAAGGATAAGTTCCTTTATTTTTCTTGGCAGACTTTTTTCAGAGGTCAGAATAGCCTTTTTAACAAACTGCTGCGTAATGGTGGAACCCCCGGTCCTTACTCTGCCAAAGGAGAGGATGTAAATCTTCACGGAGCGTAAATACCCGCTTAAGCTAAATCCATGGTGATTGTAGAAATCACGATCCTCCGCGGTGATTGTTGCCTCCTGAATAAGAGGCGAAATGTTTTCAATGGGGACCAGGGTACGCTTCTGGTCAAGCGCGATTTCATACAGGAGATGCGTCCCGGTACGGTCGAAAATTTTGGTGGATTGCGGGACGTCCCGTTCAAGCAAGGAGTTTGGGTTAGGGAGGTCCTTGGCATACCAGGCAAATGTACCGCCAAAAATGATCAAACTAAGGAGTATGCCGGCAAAACCGGCTAAAAGGATGTTTTTGGCCAAAACGCGCTTATTCGCCTGGCGGAAGTGGTGCTTGAGGCGTGCAAAAAGGGCTGAAATGCCCTTAGGAGTACGGCCGGTAATATATCTCTGCATAAGGAAGGGGTTGCGGTCATCATACCCGAGAAATGCCTTTTTTACAATTGGCTAATGTTAGCCAATATAAAGGCTTTTTGGCTTGACAGGAAGGCCATTTTCTGCTATAATAGATCGTTATGAAACATCTTATCCGCACCCTCATTAAGCTCGTGAAAGCCTCTCCTATGGAGAGCACCATTCTCGCTGCCCTTGTACTTGCGGTGAGCTACCTTGCCCTCCCGCTTAACGCGGACGCTACGGTAGAAAAGAAGGCCGTTTCCCTTGAAATCGCTGCTATGCAGAACGAAACCAAGGATTACGGTGCCTTCCCTAAGTCTGATGTACGCGGTCCGTCTTATACCGTTACCGTGCAGATGAGCGCTTATACGTCTCGTGTGCAGGAAACTGACGATTCCCCGTTTATTACGGCTTCTGGTACCCATGTGCGTTTCGGAGTTGTTGCTTCGAACATGTTCCCTATTGGTACTCGCATCAAGATCCCTACCTTTTATGGTGACCAGATCTTTGTGGTAGAGGACCGTATGAACAAGCGTTACTTCAAGAACGTAGACATCTGGATGGACGATCTTGCCGAGGCCAAGCAGTTTGGCCGCCGCAACGTTTCAATTGAGGTCTACCCCAACAAATAAAAACCAAAACTCCGCACGGGCTTGCTCGTGCGGAGTTTTGTGTTAGGATATTCGGGTATGAATAAAGTCTTTCTTGCATTCGCTACACTCATATTTCTTGGTGCGGGTTGTATTCCGGGCATCGGCAAGGTCACGCCCGTAGAAGGGAAATGGGCATTAGCTTTTGATTTGCCCCAGGGCTGGATCATGGCTTCCCCGTATGACGTGAACTCAAAGAAGCCGGTGAATGAAGGTGTGAAACGGGCGGACAATGCTGTTGTGGTGCAGAGCACAGATAAGAAACTTTGTTACGGGGGAATCACTTGTGAAGATACAACGGCAGTGGCGCCCACAGATAAGGACGTAAAAATTTACGCCACAAAGCTTGATTCGCGCCGCGTGATTCCTAAGGATAACGCAGAAGACTTGGGCAATCGTTTCTCGCGCGTAAAAATTTGTGAGGATAATGAGGATTGTCGAATCTACCACGCCGGGAATTACAAGTACTATCTTGAGACTGACGGAGATGACTACGAATTTACCTATAGCGGTGATACGGCCACAGCCGACAAGGTGATTCGTTCGGCTAAGGTAGTGGAAAAATTTACGGACATACCAACAATAGAAGTGAAGAGCTAAGAAACAAAAAACCGTCCCAAGAGGGCGGTTTTTTGGAGGCCGCGGCCGGGGTTGAACCGGCGCATAAGGGTTTTGCAGACCCCCGCGTTAACCACTTCGCCACGCGGCCAAGTCTCATGTACAGTAGCAGAAATTCAGCCCTCAAGCAAGCATTTACCCTACATTATGACCAAGATTTTTGAAACTCCAGAAGAAGTGGCTCAGTACCTTGGCGGTACCGGAGGCGGTATGCCGCCCCCATTCGCCGGCCCGGGCGAATATTTGCGTTCCGGGGACTTTGGCGGGCCGATTGTTGAGGGTGCGCTATTAGCACTCGATGGCGATTCGCCCGCGGCTCGAGCTGAATCACTTTATATTCTTCAAGGTCTCGGTTCAAAAGAAATGATCGAAAAAACGCGAGACGTACTCGAGCATGAACCAAAATGGTGGAATGAAACCGATCCGCATCGTGGTGGCACATTTGGCGAAAGATTTCTCGCTATGTGCACCTACGGAGAAGCGGCGCGAGATAAGGTGCTTAGCGAATTGTTGCTCGCGCGATCAAAAGGAACTGCGGTAGAGGGCGAAGTAGAGCGCGCTGTCATGGCTTGGCGACGATGAATCAACGTTTCCCGTGAGGTATAATTGGGTTGGTATGGAGGACAAGGAGGAGAAGCATTTTTCGTATCGGCAGCTCCATGAAATGCTGGCCGGTTCGTTTAAAGGTACCGGCGTTCTCTACGCGGGTGTTCTCTTTCTTATTGTCTTAGGTGCGCTCGGCCAAGTAGCGGAACCCATCATCTACGGTTGGATCATAGATGGAATAGTGCGAGATATTGCCGCAAATAATCTCTCGGCTCTCTGGGGGAACGCGTACATTTTCCTTCTTGCGTGGGCCGGTGCGGCCTTAATCGGCAGCGCCGCCAAAGAGCTCAGTCATTGGTTCAGCATGCGGGCGGGCAATAGGGTTTGGGATGCTTTTTCTCAAGTGGTTTTGACGCGAGTGTTGAACTGGGACCCGGAACGGTTTGGAAGAACTCCTCTTGGATCGCTCGCAAAACGGATGGAACGGGCGGGAGAAGCGTCTTATGTTTTGGCGGCTCGAACACTCGTGGATATTGTTCCTACGCTCGTAACGTTTGTTGTCTTTCTCATTGTCGGCGGCCTGATTGATTGGCGCATGACGCTCATCTGTCTTGTGACCGTACCGTTTCTTCTGTTGCTTACCCTCTTCGCTTACCGGTATGCAGATAAGCCGCAGGAAAAACTGGATAAGGCCTGGGAGGAAGTGTCCCGAAAGTTGTACGAGGTGGTGGCGAACATTATTCCGATCAAGTCTTATAATGCTGAGCGCCGAATCCTTCGCGAATATACAAAGCTGACAGATGTAGCTCTCCTCCGCCAGACAAAATTGAATGGCGTCTGGACTACGCTCGATTTTTTAAACGGAACCGCTCGTTTCGCCGCCAAATTTATCACGCTCGTGATTGGTGTGCTCTTCATCTCTCAAGGTTCGCTCTCTATTGGTACGCTCATCACGTTCCTTGGCATGATGGCGTTTATCCTGGCGCCGTTCGACTATCTGCTGGCAGATATTTTGCGACGAGCGAGTGAGACGAAGACCGCTTTCTCTCGTCTGGCACAGGATTGGTACGCAGAAAATACACTGCTTGAGCCGCAGAAGCCTAAGCGTCTGACGGACATTAAGGGCGAAATCACTTTTGATCGCGTCTCTTATCGCTACACAGGCTCACGCAAGAATGTTCTTTCCAATATTTCCCTCGTCATCAAGCCAGGTACGAGTTTGGCGATTGTTGGCCCTTCCGGCAGCGGCAAGACTACGATGATTCGTTTTATCAATCGTTTCCTTGACCCTACTTCCGGCTCGGTTTCGATCGATGGCATCAATCTTCGGCAAGCAAAAGTCGAGGACGTCCGCGAGGTGGTGGGCGTAGTTCATCAGGACACGGTCATGTTCAATGAATCCATCTTTGAGAACGTGCAGTTTGTAAAACCGAGCGCCACCAAAGAAGAAGTGATCGCGGCCTGTAAAAAAGCGCAGGCTCACGAGTTTATCGAACGGCTCGACAAAGGATATGACACACTCGTCGGCGAGCGCGGCATAAAAATGTCCGGCGGCGAACGCCAGCGCCTAGCCATAGCCCGCGTTTTCTTGGCTGACCCACCAATTTTGATTCTCGATGAATCCACGAGTGCGCTCGATTCCGAAACTGAAGCCAAACTTCAGGTGGCCCTAAAGTCCGCCATGAAAGGACGCACCACCATCATCATCGCGCACAGACTCTCCACGGTTTACATGGCCGAGCAAATCGCAGTTATTGAACAAGGCAGATTGGTCGAACTCGGCACACACGATGAGTTGCTCCGCGAGGGGGGACTTTACGAAAAGCTTTGGAGGCTGCAATCCGGTGGCTATCTTCCGGACTAAAACAAAAACTGCCAAACGGCAGTTTTTGTTTGTTACCCTTCGACTAAAATTCGGACAATATTTCCTAAATCCATGGAACAAAGGTTTTTCGGCACTAATTCTTTGATGTGCTTTTGCACGTCTGTGTGCATGTCGTTTACAAAATGCTGCTTGTTTACTTCTGGCACGCAGGCAATGATGGTTTTGTAACCGTCATGATCCACCATTTCAAGCACGCGCTTGGAAAGAGCATGATAGAGCTCTTTCAAACGATTAATTTTCATCTGATCAAAGTCCACATCAATTTCCCTCACGCGATCCGTGACGCCGTAATCCGCCGTTTCAATGGTTTCTACTTCCTCTACCTCACGGTCATCTGCCCGGAAGAGTCTAGCTCGTTCATTGTTGGTAACAAGGATGAGCGTCTTCTCTTCAAAGGGAGAGTAATGATCTGAAATACGCATATTGATTCGAGTTTAGCATAGTTTAGGTGGGAATGATACGATTTGGGAGATATGAAAATTCTCATCACCGGTGCGGGTTCCGGAATTGGTCATGACGCGGCGTTTGAACTGACGCGCCGCGGCCACGCGGTTATCGCCGGAACTCATACGGAAGAACAGGCTATAAAGATGCGGGAAGAGGCTCAGAATGAGCATCTTTCCTTAGAAATCGTTAAGCTCGATGTCACAAATGCGGCCGATATCGCTGACGCTAAAGAGCGAGAAATAGACGTTCTTATTAATGACGCCGGAGTGGGAGAGTCTGGGCCTATTTCTGAGATTCCTATGGACCGCTTCCGGGCCATGATGGAAGTAAACGTTTTTGGGACTGTGGCCATGACCCAGGCTTTTGTGCCGCAGCTCGTGAAACGGAGAAAGGGAAGAGTTATTATCGTCAGCTCCCTCGCCGGACGATTTGTCATGCCGTACCTTGGGCCGTACTCGATGACAAAATTCGCACTTGAAGCCATGGGCGACGCACTCCGCTTTGAGCTCAAGCCGCATCACATCAAAGTTTCTCTTATCGAACCAGGTCTCATCTATACAGGTTTCAATGAACGCATGGCAGAAAGTAAATACGAATGGCTGAAAGAAGATTCCGTCATCGCGAGTAATGTCGATAACGCAAAGAAACGAGAAGCGAGATTGCCGTCCGTCTCATCTGGTGTTACTCCGGTAGTAGAAAGCATTGTGCACGCCGTGGAATCACGCTGGCCAAAGACGCGCTACATCACGCCCAAGAGTTACCGTGCATCCATCTACGCTTTGAAATTTATTCCTGATTGGCTTAAGGACAGAATTGCGGGAAGAATTTCCGGTGTGTAAAGGTGTATACTCAGCTGTAGATATGCAAGGAAAACGCGGGGGAATTAGCGCACTCTTAGTTGCGAGTGTTCGCGAAGTTGTTTTTGGTCTGGAAGATAGTTTTGTTTCCACGCTTGGAACCATTAGTGGTGTGGCGGTAGGAAGCGGAGACGCAAAGGTGGTTATTCTCTCTGGTCTTGTGCTTGTGGTGGTAGAGGCAGTTTCCATGGCTGCCGGCAGCTACCTTTCCTCACAGGCAGCGACAGAGCTGTATGAGGAGCGGATGAAGCAGGACGCGGCGCGCGTGCTCTCTGAGCGGGTGAGTGATAATGAATCTTTGAAAGATCTTTTTGATCGCAAGGGCTTCAAGAAAGAAGAGATTAAGATTGCCCTTGAGGCAATTTCTCGGGAGCGCAAACTTTGGCTAACGGAAGTGAAGCGCACGGAATACCGGATGTCTCCTGGCACTTCCGGGAGCCCACTTTTGGCGGGTGTGGTCATGGGCGTCTGTTATGTTCTTGGTGGATTGCTCGTCCTTTTGCCCTATTTTATCGTTCCTCTCGGCTTTGCGCTTGCCGCGAGCGTGGTCATCACGTTTGTTTCATTGTTTATTCTTGGTTTCTGGAAGGCAAAGATTGCCGGTGTTAAACCATTCAGGAGCGGGGTGGAAATGGTCACGGTTTCACTTGGCGCTGCGGTTCTCGGTATCCTTATAGGACAGGCATTTTCTGTTTACGATCCCAAATAGTATGTTTCTCCATCGTTTTACCAAGGTGCGCGCGCCTGAATTTCCGTCCGGCCTAACATGGCTGAATGGCAAAGCGCTATCCATGAAGAGTTTGCGCGGAAAACCCGTACTCATTGATTTTTGGACGTACTCTTGCGTGAACTGCATCCGCACACAGCCGCATTTGAACCGTTGGTGGAAGACATATAAGGATAAGGGCCTGGTGATCATTGGCGTGCACACGCCGGAGTTCGCTTTTGAAAAGAATGCGGAGAATGTAGAGGCGGCTATAGCCGTGCACGGCATTGAGTACCCTGTAGTGCTTGATCCTGACAACAAAGTTTGGAATCTCTACGGAAATAAGTATTGGCCGCACAAATATTTGATCAGTAAGGCCGGACACATTGCCTATGATCACGCTGGGGAAGGCGGCTACGCAGAAACGGAAATGGAAATTCAGAAGGCGCTGAAAGACATTGGCGTGAAAGAGCTCCCCGCTATCGGTCCGGACGATTCTTTGGGCGGCGGGATTTGCTATCGAACTACCCCCGAAACATATCTCGGCTATTTACGTGGTGCGATCGGCAATTTGGGCGACGTTTTGCCTGACACTGAGGAAGCTTTTACCGATCTTGGCGCGTACAAAGACGACGTTCCGTACTTGCACGGTCATTTCAAAGTATCTGGAGAGTTTGTAGAGCACACGAAGACATTATCGATTGCGAGCGAATATCTCGCCCTCAAATACAGCGCATTTTCTGTGAATCTCGTCATGGGCACCACCGATCAGAAGACCGCGTCGATCGAGATTGAACTCGATGGCAAGCCTTTGCCTAAAGACATGGCCGGAGATGACGTCCGTTTTACTAAGGAAGGCCGTGCAGAGATCGTGATCAAAGACCCCCGCATGTATAAAATCGTGAACGCCAAGATGTACCACCGGGGAACGTTGAAATTGAAGACGGCTTCCGGCAATCTCCGGTTATTTGCCTTTACCTTTGGTGGTTGTGTAGAGTAGGGGGTCATATGGACTCAAGCCTGTATTTTGACTATGCGGCGGCCACCCCGGTAGATCCGCGGGTGCTTGAGGTTATGCGGCCGTACTTTTCCGAAAAGTTTGGCAATCCGTCCACGATTCATAGAATGGGGGTCGAAGCTCGCGAAGCTATCGAATCGGCTCGTGCGAGTGTGTCTAAACTCGTGAACGCGCACGCGGACGAGATTGTGTTTACAAGCGGAGCTACAGAGTCCGTTAACTTAGCGATCCTCGGGGCAGCTCGTGCTTATAAAGATCACGGCCGGCACATTGTCTCCACCACCGCCGAACACAAAGCCACGCTTGAGACGCTTTCCAAAGAAGGATTCGATGTAACCCTGGTGCCTGTCGATGAGTTTGGCGTGGTGGCCGTGAAAGACATCATCGCCGCTG
>Ga0172380_10008572_pt1 | contig 11128 bp, 24 predicted proteins | sample Leawe162metaG_FD_119747 | JGI IMG/M metagenome (GOLD analysis project Ga0172380, IMG submission 119747) | Leachate microbial communities from a municipal landfill in Southern Ontario, Canada - Leachate well 162 metaG | ecosystem: Engineered > Solid waste > Landfill > Unclassified | place... | reverse complement strand
CATCACCAGGACGGTACAGGGCCAGATAAGGACGCCATAGCAGTTCATCCTTGGAAAAAGCGATTTGAAGAGGTTTATGGAACACAGGAAGAACTAATGGCTGCATCAGAGGAATTGGTAAGTCGTAGCTCAGAAAAATAGATAGCATTTGCTAAACAAGAAGTTTATAATAGAATCCAACAAATCACAACAATTTCAAACACATACGCTAATATTTATTAGCTATTTTTTTTGACTAAATTAACGGAAAACAATGAGCAACATAGAAAAACTGCAAGACAGAATAAAAAACCTGGAAGACCTGCTGATTTTAAAGCAGTCGGCTAACACAGCTTACAGCGAAGCTATTAAAGAAGTATCCGAAGAGTGTGAAGTAAAAACTACCGTACTGCGTAAGTTAATTGCAGCACGAATAGCCGATAGCACGGAGCAGGAGATTGAGAACACCGAAGAGTTATTGGCATTATTTGAGCAAACAGCATGATTAAATATAGAACAACAAAGTACGATAATGAAATTAAAAAAATTGAAATTGAACGCGAAACAGAGAAGCAGGTTGTTCTTCGTCCTGATACTTGGAATCCAAAAGGTCGCCGGGAGAATAAAATCAGCGAGTATGATAATTGGCACGATACATTTGAAGAAGCGCGAGAATTTTTATTGCAACGTGAATATAGAAAACGAGATGACGCATTGAGAGATCAAGCTAAAGCTGAAAAAAACATTGTCAATATTAACGGTCTTAAAGAGGAATAAAGAATGTCGAACGTATTTTCAGCAGTGCTAACAATAGGTCGTGTAGTATCATGTGATAAGTCAAGAGTAATTAATTTGCCAGATAATACAAGAGAAATTGGCTTTGAAAGATTAAAGGACGGTTATATCGAAGTAAAAACAGATTTAGGATTTAGGAGGAAACATATGTTTGTTATGGAACAACATATTGGGCGTAAATTATCAAAAGACGAAGTTGTTCATCACATTGATGAAGATAAGATGAATAATGATATTTCAAATCTAAAATTAATGAGCTTCGGAGAACATACAAAGCTTCATCATACTGGCAGTAAGCGATCAGCAGAAACAAAAAATAAAATCTCTTTAGCCAGAAGGAAATTCACCAAAGAGCAAGCTCAAATTGTTAGGGCTATTGTTAATGAAGGAACAACTCAAAAAAGAGCAGCCGAAATAACTGGAATTTCTGAAATGGTAATTTCAAGAATGGTAAGAAATTTAATCTATAAGGAGCAGTAAAATGTCTAATGTTTTTTCGTTCACAGGGACTTGTGTAAGAGATAGTGAAGTCAGATATGCCCAGTCAGGACTGGCAGTATTAAATGTTACCGTAGCCAACAATATCGGTTTCGGCGACAAGAAGCAAACGCTATGGATACGGGTGGCACTGTTTGGTAAGCGCGCAGAAGGTCAACTGGCGTCGTTTTTGGTTAAGGGGCAAAGTGTGTTTGTTTCCGGTGAATTGACTACCCGTGATTATGATAAAGACGGCCAAACGAAAACCAGCCTGGAGTTGACAGCTAACATAATCGATCTGATAGGCAAGAAAACAGAAAACGAACCAGCAAGACAGCCACAACCTACGCAGCAACAACGAGCCACTGGTGGGCAATCACAGCATAATCAACAGAAATCTAATGGTTATGCGCCGCAAGGTGCAGCAATGGATGATGACTCTGAAATTCCTTTTTAGTAGCTAAGTTTATGACCGAAAGCAAAAAGTGCTTTAAATGTAAACAAGTAAAGCCATTAGAAATGTTTTATAAGAGTTCACACATGTCTGATGGACATGTAAATAAATGCAAAGAATGTACTAAATCAGATGTCCGTCAAAATAGGGCTGATAATATTTATTATTACAAAGAATACGACAGAAAACGTGCAAATTCGCCAAAAAGAGTTGACGCAAGGTACGCATATAGCAAAACTGATCAAGGAAAATTAGCTGGAAATAAGGCTAAAATAAATTGGACAGAAAATAATAAAATAAAAAGATCCGCAGCTAATATTCTTAACAACGCTGTAAGAGATGGTAGGATAGAAAAGCGATATTTTTGTGAAGAATGCGGAACTGATAACACAAGAATAAACGGGCATCATGATGATTATCAGTTTCCATTATTGGTAAGATGGCTATGCTCAAAGTGCCATAGCGCATGGCATAAAGCAAACGGAGAAGGGTTAAATGGTAATGAGAAATCAATTACAGACATAAATATTAAAAGTATATACAACGTAACCCATAATGAGTGACTATAAAATGACCATCAAAAAACTTGAACAACAAATCAAAACATTCACTGATCGCATAAAAAGTAACGAAAGAGAAATCAAAGAGGCAGAAGAAAACCTATCATGGGTTAAGTTATTCGCTGACGCAAATACCCAGTGTTGTAAATTGCAAATTATTAAACTTGAAAACCAGCTATGGATTGAGAAAATCTTGAAGTTGTGTCGCACTGGAAAGTGACATGGCCGACATCGCAGATTTAGCGGATTTAGCACAGCAGCCGATTACTGATGCTATCATCAGGACTGCACGCAATAGGGCCGCACAGGTTCATATTGAAGGTGATGGCTACTGTATAGAGTGTGGCGCAGTAGTATTGCCGGTAGAGCATAACGGCAAGTTGGTAACGCCTAGATGGTGCTCTGAGAAATGCCGTGCTGTGTGGGGAAAGTTCAATGATTAAATCGAAGCTAAAGAACATTAAAACTCATATTGACGGTATAAAATTCGACAGCAAAAAAGAAGGTCGGCGTTATTGTGAGTTGAAATTGTTGCTTAAAACTGGGGAGATAACTGACCTAGAACTTCAAAAGCCTTTCGTTTTGATCCCATCTCAAAAACTCTTGAGCGGTAAGACAGAAAGACCATGTAAGTATATCGCTGATTTTGTTTTTAAACGTGATGGTGAAGTTGTGGCTGAGGATGTCAAGGGGATGAAGACCGGGTCGGCTTATGCTTTATTTGTAATAAAACGAAAGCTAATGAAACTTATACATGATATTGAAGTTCATGAAACATAATTCACACGTATTAAAGTACAAAAGATTTTTATTGTTTTTGGCAGAATATTATCATAGGCCAATGGCTCAATTAGTTCACTATACCGAATTAATGCTTGAAGAAAATACCGACTGGAGTCCTTATGCAGAAGCATAGTCATTATTTTAAAGATGTAAGTAATCTTAATTCAATTGATGTTTATCGCGTTATAGAATTATTCAATGTACAAGCAGGGCCAATTGATCACGCAGTAAAAAAACTGCTAGTTCCTGGTGGTCGTGGAGCAGGAAAAGACATAGCTAAAGATGTACAAGAAGCTATTGACTCATTAATTAGGTGGCAACAAATGAGACTTGAAGATGAGAGCAAAACAAATGTTCCGAATATGCTTATATCAGGAGATAAATAATTGAAATTTAAAGTAGACATAGACTGGTTGTTAGAAAGAATGCCTGAAGCAAACGAAAATCAGATTGAAGCGTTTCAGGAGCGGGTTTCTATTATGACTATTGATGCTGGAATTGACGAGGAAGAAGCAAGGAATAAAGCTATAAAAATTCTGTAATAAATTCATAGGAACGACCACTGGCCTAGCCAAGAGAGCCTGAAATGACACTAGCCTGTCAACACTGCCAATCAACCAACACTGTTTTAAAGGGCCCCGCATTATCACAGGGAAAGATAAAACATAGATACAAGTGTAAAGACTGCACAAAAAATTCATATTCTGATATTTTACAGGTAAAAGAAATAAAGGAGGGATGGAACAAAGCCGGACTTGCTAATGACGAGGCCAAGATGGGGAACATACCGGAGATAGGTCTTGAAGAGAACTTACAGGGACTTGAAGTAACCGGAGTTACTTATCTCAAAAAAGATGCAAATAACGTCCTGCATTGGGTGAAGACCAAGGCCAAACATTCTTCAGTTGATATGCTTGAGGAATTTGTGGCTAGACTGATTGATAGAGTTCCTGCTGCTAATGTTATTCCTGAACCTGCTGTTACGGATGATGAACTGCTGACGCAGATTACCATTACTGACTTACATTGTGGCATGTATTCATGGGCTGAAGAATCCGGGGCTAACTACGATTTAGGGCTATGTTATGACTTGACTACTAGATCCGTTGATTTAGCAATTCAAAGATCACCGAGCAGCAAAATAGGTATGCTGGTAGAATTGGGAGACTTTTTTCATTACGATGGGCATAACGCAATTACACCACGGAGCGGGACTTTGGTTGATGCAGATGGGCGCTATCAAAAAATGATTGAGGTGGGTGAGGATATTATTATCGAAACTATAGAAAAGATGCTAGTAAAGTATAGTCAGGTTAAGGTTATAATAGCTCAAGGAAATCATGACATATCAACGAGTGATACACTAAGAAGTTTGATTAAGCGATATTACCGCAAGAATGAACGGCTTGAAGTTATAGGTGGGCCTAATCCGTACTACGCATACAAGCATGGGATGACAATGATCGGTTGTCATCATGGGCATCTAAAGAAAAAGCCTTCTATACCCGCTCATTTCGCTCAATTTTTTGCTGAAATGTGGGGATCAACAACATACAGATATTTGCACACTGGGCATTTGCATTGTCATCACGAAGAAGAAAAAAGCGGAGCTCTTACAATACAACATTCAACATTAGCAGCAAGTGAAGCGTATGCAGCGCATATGTACGATAATTCTTTGCGCTCAATCAATACGATTACTTATAGCAATAAATACGGCATGTTGAGTAGAAATATCATTCCTTTTGAATTGGTTTGCGATAACTTATAATAATTATTAATTTATATTATTATTTAGCTATTGCTAACCATACATATTTAGCTTATCATGTCGGCAAATTAATTAACGAGCTATAGAAATGAGAACAAGTATTGCCGGTATAGAGATAAACGGATATGTAAATAACGCCAGTGGCTGTCATGACACGACGCTGAAGGAGTTGCAGGAACTGTCTACGGTCAGTAATTTTGTAACTTTGAAAAGTACCACGGCTGATCCACGCATTGGAAATCCTGAACCTCGTTTCGCAAAGCTTTCAAACGGTTCTACAATTCAACGTATGGGCCTTCCTAATATTGGACTAGATGAGACATTGAAAAATATTGATGTAATCGCACGTCCAGGGTTGGTGATTAAAGCGTCGATTGCCGGGTTGGATTTGAATGAGAACATTAAATTAATTTCTGCATTTCGGCATAATCCGGTGGATATGATCGAGATAAATGCGAGCTGCCCTAATACGGGAAATGAAATATTGGCATATAATTTGATAAAACTTGATTACCATTTGCAAGTTTTATCATACGCAAGCAACGACAAGCCCATCGGGATTAAGCTTCCTGCTTACAATTCAATTGAGCAGCAAAGTCGAGTTGTCGAGATGGTGGTAAAACATGGGCTGAAGTTTGTCACGGCAATAAATTCCATTTCCGGCCTTGCTATCGATGTGTTTACAGAGAGGGCAGTATTATCAGGTAATGGTGTTGGTGGAGTTGGTGGAGGGTGTATTTTTACTCAGGCTCTGCTTGAGTGCTGGCGCTATCATCAATTGCTCAAAGGCACAGGGATTGCATTGATTGGAGTAGGTGGGGTGTCAACTGGTTCCCACGCATTTTCTATGATGTTGGCAGGTTGCGATTCTGTTGAAATTGGTTCCGCACTGCACGAAAACGGTGTTGGTGCGCTTAAATCTGCTAATGCGGAACTTGATGAACTGATGGCGTTAAAAAAATATACTGATGTGAAGCATGTTAAAGGTAAGCTGAGGTTTGAATGAAATGAGTATGGAATATGTAAGAAACACCTACGGAGTGCCAGCAAAAAGAGGGGCAAGAGTAGCAATGAACTGGGGTCTTGCCTGGGTGTATGGGACGATAACAAGTGCCGATCATGCTGTTATTGTTAGACCGGATATGCACAAGAATAAAAGATTAAGATACCATCCAACAGATTTAAGGTATCTTTGACATTATCTACACCATATAAAAGAATTAAGTGCTACGCACCAGTGTACATTTTCTCCGCGTTTTTTCAACTTACGCTTGCGTTAGGTGCCAATTGTTCTGATTGTACCAGCATTAAGTAGTCTAAGGTAGTACTGTTCATTATTATTCATTTCATTCTCCTAGTTTTCGTTTAGTTTTCCAGCGCAAGTAACGCTGATGTGGTGAGCATTTAGGACAAGCTTTTGAATGATTATACCCTATATAATCATTTCCGCAACCTGGGCATATTTTATTTAACAAATGGCGTAGAGCTGCCAACTCTGCGCCGGGTGATGGTTTTTTAGTCATATCTTAGCCCAATTTTCACAGATGTATATAGCCCTTTTAAGTGTGTTTTCGTGACCTATGTCCGTGTCGTTCCTAAATACTGCCCACCATTTCATGTATTTTTTTACCTGCCAATTCCCGTATTCGTTAGTTGTTTCAAAATTGACAGGCCCATAATTGTTTTCGCGTTCATTAATTTTTTCAATTTCGTACCGAATCAGTATATCAAGATCCAGGTTTTCAAGCGGTCGATTTTTAGATACTTGATATTTACACGCATCAAAAAGTGATTGCATCATTTCGACAGCATCGTCATAACTGATTGTTTTTGGTTTGATTTGTTCGCTCATTTTCGTATCCTCGTTGTGCGCGTCCCTGCGGTTAATAATCAATATCGCCATTTAATACCTTGCTTAATTCACGATTATAACTGTCAAAGTTAGCACCTTGACACAATATAGGCAATGTACCATTTTTATACTGTTCAAGCGTCGCATCATTGTTGTAGTGAGCGTTCACCTTGTCAATTGCCTCCTGTAATGCTTCGTCACTGATATGACGGTTTGTAAAAAGATACCGGACAGTTCCGAAGATCCAGGCATGATGTTTTAGTATTTCATTATCTCCCATATCATAGCCGCTAACTTCTTTGAAGTTATCTAAGGCTGATTCTACCGCTTTACTAGATGGGCCATCATTCCAACTTATATCTATGTGGTCATAACCTTCTTTTCTTACTGAGAACTTAATTCCGGGAAACTGGTTTTTTAAATGAGCCCTGATGTTTTTAGCCGTTTCAGCAGCATCATGGCGGAAATATCTCCGTGATTTCATGTGTGCATATTCAGGTGCAGTTAATTGTCTAGTTTCCTCGTCACGTTTTTCTTGCGCAGCTTTGGCTTGTGCTTTAGCTTTAGCATTCAAGTTGGCTTGAGTATTTGCCGTTACTACTGCCAGTTCTTCAGCACTAATGACTGTATCGAAGATATGCCACTGAACAGAGCAACGGGCTAGTGATTCAGGTATGTCTGAAAAGTGGTTTGGAAAAGCAATATACAGATTAGCTTTGCCGCCAGTCACGCCTATGCCGCCAAATTCTTTGCAAGTTCCAGGGCTTTGTTCCCCATTGATTTCAGTTATATAGCCGTCCATACCGCCATATAGGATGCAATGAACTTTTTGGCCGATTTGTAGTGTTTTAGTGTACATGATTGATTGCCTATTAAATTTTTAAACTTCAGATATTTGCACTAAGTGCATAACATATTTTTTTAATTCGGCAATATCATTTTTATCACCAAGTTTTTTTGCTTGTTTTTGTATTCGTCTTACATGCTCATCAATTTGCGCTATTAGCATGTTACACGTATGTTCTTTTATGTCAGTTGAGTTTTTCATATTCGCTACTCCAATTTAAATTTAATTATTGTACCAGACCCAAAACTTTTTCGCATTCAGGGGACGGCGTTAGTGTTGCTTCGATTCTTTCAGTCAAGCAGCGTGTTTTTTGCACTTCTTTAAGTATCGATTGCTGTACTGCAAGGGATGATAGAGCTATAAGCCGGTCATTGTTGATAAAATCAGCTTTGCTTATTTTTTTGTTGAACTCATCTGTGTCGCTGAATGCAATAGCACTGGTAGAAAATGCCAGTGCTGCTATTAAAATTATTGTTTTCATTTCGTTCTCTTTAGTTTAGTGATTGCTATAAGCATCAGCGCCGCCAATGCCATAATATTTTTCGTCATCTTCTGCGCTTTTCATTGCAATCGACAGGTCGTGCAATGATTTTGTGCGCTCTGCATCAGCAAGCAGCCAAGTGATTTTGATGATTGTATCACTTGCCGACAATTGTTTTGCATCAGCATTGGCTATTACGTTTTTTATCGATGCCAGTATTTCAGTGTTGTTTTTCATGATGTTCTCTTGTTGTGTCAACTGCTTGTTTTAGCAGGTTGTAGGATTCTTTTGCATCAGCTAACTCCAGAATAATTTGTTTGCGTCGTAACGACAGTTGTTTGTATTCTGTAGAGCTTATGCCGGGTACGGCTTCTGCTCGGTGAGTCCGGTCATTCACTTCAAAAAATGAATCTGCTGTTGCGTGAAAGTGATTTTTTGCGGTTTTTAACAAGATGTTTAGATCTTGTCGGGTTAGTGGTTTCATTTCATTACTCCAAGTTTTTGTTAATATTATTCGCCAGCAGTTAATGCAAAATAAATGTCGTCAGATGTTTTTTTGTCAAGCACGTTAATCGTGTTGTTATAGCCATCTGTTGTTTCAATCATTATTATTGCCCGATTTCTGCCAAATCTAAAAATTTCGTAGTGCTCTCTCCATTCTTTTTCACCCTGCTCGCCATTATCTGTATATCCAGCGCAAATGAAACCGTGTATCGGCGCACAGTAGTGGCTGGGTTGCACAGCGCTTACTAGATAGCTTACTGCGCTAGTTATCGATTCAAAAACTATACCGTTGTTTTTTGCTACTTGTTCTTTATTAAATGCGTACATGATGATCACCTTGTTTAAGTTTTTTCTGTAGTTTATATCAAATTCCGTGAAATACATACTCATAGCGGTCTCTTTCAACCACTTGAGCTTGATAATCGATAGTAAAAAATATCAGGCCGATTGCTTTTGCAAGCGCCCAGGCATGACTTAATGACTTTGCTTTTATAGTTGTAGCTTCTCCCTCAGGAAGAGGGGTTATTGTGTAGTAGTGCATTGTTGCTCCTGATTTAATGATTAACACTATTGAATGCTAATTAGTAAATCCGTTTATCCAGGTCTATCCGCTTCATCTGATGTGTTTTTACGGGTCTGAATACCCCTTCATCGCGGGGTGGGCGGTATTTCCTTCTTTTGTTAGCTGATATGTTAGCATTTGCTAAACAAATGTCAATATATTTAAACAAATACGCTATTGTTTAAATTACGCTTATATAAAGCTGTTACTATTCATGGTTTTATGCTACAATATGCTCTGAAATGATTTAAAACATGACGCAAGGACTGCGGTAGCAATTGCTAAAGAATTGTTTGACTAATAATAATTTGAATTAATGAAAATATGTATTAAATGCAATGCTGAGAAAAGCAAGATGGATTTTCATAAAGAAAAAAATAGAAAAGATGGGTTGTGTTGCTATTGCAAATCATGTAGGAATGAGCAAGCTAGAAAATGGTACGAGGCTAACCCCGAGAAGGCAGCTGATAAAGGTAAAAAATGGAGAGAGTCAAATCCTGAATACTCGGCTGAAAGTGCTAGAAAATGGAGAGAAGAAAATCCTGATAAGTTTGTCGATTCAAGCAGAAAATGGAGAGCAGAAAACTCCGAGAAAATAGCTGAGAAAAACAGAAAATGGCAAGCAGAAAACAAAGAAAAAGCAGCTGAAGGTAAAAGAAAATATAGAGAAGAAAATCATGAAAAAATAGCTGAAATAAATAGAAAGTGGCGAGAGTCTAATACTGGTTACTCAGCTGAGATAAGTAAAAAATGGAGAGAAGAAAATCCTGATAGGGCATCTAAGGCAGGAAAAATATACCGTAAAATGCGATTAGAATCAGACCCATTATTTAAGCTTTCTATTAATATTAGAACGCTCATAGGTAAATCCATAAAAAACCAAGGATACACCAAAAAATCCAAGACATTTGAAATACTTGGCTGCACTTTTGAAGAATTCAAAATGCACATAGAAAGTCAATTCCAGGAAGGGATGAGTTGGGAGCGAAGAAGCGAGTGGCATCTTGATCATTTTTACCCAGCATCAAAAGCCCGTGATGAAGCGCACTTGCTGGAACTAAACCACTATACCAACTTAAGACCGTTATGGGCTATTGATAACATAAGAAAGGGTGCAAAAATACCGGAAGAGTTTTTGTAAACCTGAGATCCTGCTACAACTTCCAATCAGGTATTTAAAGCACAGGTATTTAAAAAATGAACACAGAATTAAGCGTAAGCAATCGTACAATGTCAAGTCTGGAAATAGCAGAGTTGACAGGTAAGACACATAGTAACGTGTTGAGGGATATACGCAATATGCTAGAAGAACTATATGCAATAGATGATTCAAAACTGCATGACTATGATTTAAAAGGTGTTTTGGTTTCTAAAGACAGTAGGGGATATATAAGCCGTACTGATTTAGACTACAGTCATACACAAACTTTGATAACCGGATACTCGATCACGCTACGAAAAAAAGTGATTGATCGCTGGCAGGAATTAGAAAACAACATAGTTAAGCTACCTGATTTCAATAACCCAGTGTTAGCAGCTAGAGCATGGGCCGATGAAGCGGAAGCTAAACAGATTGCCCAGGCCATAGTAGATGATTTACAAGCAAAGATAGCAATTGATAAACCAAAGGTTGAATTTGCTGAAGCTATCGAAGGACTTAACGAATCAATGACCATTGGAGACTTTGCTAAACTAATCGGTACAGGGCAAAACAGATTGTTCAAGCAGTTGAGGGAAGATGGATACCTGAAGGCTAATAACGTACCGTATCAAACAGCAATCGACAGGGGCCTATTAGAACTTATTGAGCTTGCTCCGTACTTAGATAGATGGGGAATGACTCACCACACATTTCAAAGCAGAATAACAGGAAAAGGACAGCTATATTTTGAACGTAAATATCGTAAAGAGAATAAGATCGAATTGCTGGCAATGTCGAATGCTGCTAATCAAAGCCTAGAGCTACACTAAGGGTATATAATGATACAAACAAACCTGTTGGGCCGATCATGCACACTAGATGACACTGGTAAGGCCGTCTACACTATAGTAGCTGTATGCCT
>Ga0172380_10008571_pt1 | contig 11128 bp, 8 predicted proteins | sample Leawe162metaG_FD_119747 | JGI IMG/M metagenome (GOLD analysis project Ga0172380, IMG submission 119747) | Leachate microbial communities from a municipal landfill in Southern Ontario, Canada - Leachate well 162 metaG | ecosystem: Engineered > Solid waste > Landfill > Unclassified | place... | reverse complement strand
TGTGGAAGTTCGCCAATCTCTTCCCCAACTGCCTGATCACTTCCATCGACGGCATCCGCGGCAAGAAGAAGTTCTTCTGGGACCAGCAGAAGCTGATGAATCGCCATTGGCTCGCCGCCAATATGAACCACGAAGCCTGGCTTGGTTTCAACGCGTTCAATGCCAAGAAGGCTACCGGCAAGGACGTCATCGACTTCATCAAGTTCCGCCAGCTGGTCGCCGAGGGAGCGCTGTTCGACGACAGCTTCGCCGAACAGGTGATGGCAAAACCGAAGAGTTGAGCCTTCCCTAGGCCCCGGTGGCGGCGAGCAGTGCTCGCCGAATTCCCGCTGTGGGAGCCGAAGGCGGGACCACCCGAAGAGGTGGCGGCGGCTCCATGTCTACGCTGCACTGGCTCGGCGCGGCATTGACGCGTTTCGCTGAAATGTATACAGTATCCCGTTGATGGGCATCGAGGTCGCCAGCTTCATGGGCTACCCGCTGGCCAATTTCAACTCGCGCTGTACCAACCAGCGCACGAACTGCGCCGAGGAGCAGCGATGAGTTCACGCATTATCGGCGACACCTTCTACACCGACCGCCTGGTGCGTTTTTCCTATTGCGATCCGGCCGGCATCATTTTCTATCCGCAGTATTTCGTCATGTTCAACGGCTTGGTCGAGGACTGGTTCAATCAGGGGATGGGCGTGGACTACGCCGGCTTCATCAACGATCAGCGCCGTGGATTCCCCATCGTCACCCTGAGCTGCGATTTCGTCACGCCGTCGAAGATAGGCGAAGTGATCACCCTGGCCCTGAAAGTGGAAAGTCTGGGCCGCAGCTCGTTCAAGCTGCGCGTCGCCTGCCAGTACCAGGGGCAGGAACGGGTGCGCGCCAACCTCGTGCTGGTGACCATGGATCTCGATACCGGGCGCGCCGTGGCCATACCGGACGAGTTGCGCCTGCTGATGGCCAGTTTCCAGGACAGCAAGCTCGACATCGACAGCTACGAAACTTGACTCTGAACGCGACAGGATAGGGAGGTCGGCCAATGCAATTTCTGCAACCGCCAGGCTGGGCAAGGCCCAAGGGGTATTCCAACGCCGTCGTCGCCAGCGGCCGCATGATCTTTGTCGCCGGCCAGGTCGGCTGGGACACCCAGGAGATCTTCCGCAGTCACGACTTGGTGGAGCAGGCGGCGCAGTCTTTGAGCAACATCGTCGGCATCCTCGCCGAAGCCGGCGCCAAGCCTAGCGACATCGTGCGCATGAACTGGTATCTCGCCGACAAGGAGGAATACGACGCCCGCCAGGGTGAACTCGGTGATGTCTACCGGCGCATCATCGGCTGCCACTTTCCCGCCATGACGGCGCTGCAGGTCGCCGGCTTCGTGGAAGTCGGCGCGAAAATCGAGATCGAAGTCACCGCCGTGGTGGAAGGCTGAACCGGCATACCCGTGGTCAGGCCAGGGCGCTACGTATTTCCTCCGTGATCTCCGTTGCGCGCTGGCGCTGGGGGTCATCCGGATGCTGCACGACGAGGACGCGAACCTCGAAGCCATCGACCAGCAGATCGGCGCCGCACCGCACCGGATGGCTCTGCCCTAGTGGCACCCCGGCCGCGTTTACATTTCCCCCTCATTTGTATACAGTATCCAGTATTGTCGCAATCGCGCAGCAATACCACCGCAGCTTGGACTGGAGCACTGAAATGGTTTCGTCGCTCAAACCCGTCATCCGCGCCCAAGCGCTGAGCGATCAGGTGTATCAGGTGCTGCGCACCAACGTCGCCAACGGCCAGATCTTGCCCGGCGCCCGGTTGCAGGAGGTGCAGCTCGCGGCGCACCTGGGCGTTTCGCGCACGCCGGTGCGCGAAGCGCTGACCAGGCTGGCCAGCGAAGGCCTGGTCGCGTCCGACGGACGCAGCTTCGCCGTGCCCTCGCTGGCGCTCGCCGATGTCGACGACATCTATGAAGTGCGCGGCCTGCTCGAACCGGAAGCGCTACGCCGCGCCGCTGACCTGGCGCCCGACACGCAGGCGCGCGCCGCCGTCCAGCAGGCGCTCGACGACAGCCTCGCCGCCGACCGCGCCGGCGATCATGCCGCCTTCGTCGCCGCCAACGCACGCTTCCGTTCGGCGTGGCTGGCCCTGGTGCCCAATCCGCGCCTGGTGCACGCCGTGGAGCTCTACGCCGATCACGTCCAGCACCTGCGCACTCGGACCCTCGTCGATGCCAAGGTGCGCAAGGCGGTGCTGCGCGGCCTCAAGGCGATCGGCCGCGCGCTGGCCAACGCCGACGGCGAGGCGGCGGCGGCGGCCATGCGCGAGCATCTCGATGAAGCCCGGCGCGCTTTCATCGCCGCGGTCGGTCTCGATCACGATCAAGCCAGGAGCAGCAGCGTCAAACGTTGAGCGGGCCGCTGGCCCGTCCGCAGAGGAGAGAAAATGGCTTATCGAGCAGCGATTCCCTACGGCGCTTGTCTGTCGAGTCCGGCATGAAGACGACTACGCTTTTCTCGGCGCCGCTCTGGGCCAGCGCCTTTCGTCCCCTCTTCCTCCTGGGCGTTCCCTGCGGCTTGTGGCTGATGCTGGCCTGGCTGGCGGAGCCCATCGCCACCTTCGACAAGCTCTGGCACGGCCACGAGATGATCTTCGGTTTCACCGCCGCCATCGTCGCCGGCGTCATCCTCACCGCCCTGCCGAGCTGGGCCGGCATCGAGGAAATCAAGCAGCGCCGGCTCGCTTCCCTGGTCTTCCTCTGGCTGGCCGGCCGCCTGCTGATGGCGCTGCCGCTGTTGCCGCAGTTGACCACCGCCGTCGTCGATTGCGCGCTGTTTCCGCTGATGGCGGCAATGCTGACGCCGCAACTGCTGCGCGCGCAGAACCGCTGGTACCTGCTGGCCCTGCCCGGCCTGCTCGGTCTGGCGGTCGCCAACGTGACTTTCCACATCGGTTGGGTGACCGGAAACGAGGCGCGGGCGACTGATGGTCTGCACTTTGCCGTCTACACCCTGCTGGTGCTCTACATCCTGAAGAGCGGCGTGATGATCCCGGTATTCACCTCCAACGAGTTGCGCGACCGTGGCCGCGGCGCCGAGATTCCGCGCCACGTCGGTCTGGAGGTGGCGGCCGTGCTCTCCATCATGGCCCTGGGCTGGGCCGATCTCGCCGGCTGGGGAGCGGCCTGGGTCGGCGCCATCGGCGTCCTCGCCACTCTCGTCAATGCCGCCCGCCTGCTGCGCTGGCGCGGCTGGACCGTCGCCGACGTGCCCGTTGTCTTCGTCATGCACCTGGGCATCGCCTGGCTGGTGCTGGCCCTGGGCCTCAGGGCTGCCGCTGCGCTCAGCGCGGCGGTACCGGCGCAGGCCTGGCTGCACGCCTTCACCGTCGGCGGCATGGGTCTGTGCATGACGGTGCTGATGACCCGGGTAGTGCTGCGCCACACCGGGCGGCCGGTGGTCCTGCCCGGGGCGATACGCCTGGCCTATCTGCTGATGTTCCTCGCCGCGACGCTGCGCCTGGTCTGGGCCCTGTGGCCGTTGGCCGATCTTCTGCTGCAAGCCTCGGCCGTTCTCTGGATCGCCTCCTTCGCCATCTATCTGTGGCTCTTCGGCGCCATGTTCTGGCAACCGAGCATGCCGAGGATGGCGAAGCCGATGGTGAAAGCCTGAACGTTCGGCGTTCGCCTGGCTAAACCAAGGTCGACGCCGCGATGCTGGCGGCGACGCACCAGATCACCACGAGGATCGCGGACAGGCGCCAGGCGACGAGGAGGGTGAAGGCGACGAGCGCGATCGCCAGGTCGAGCGGCCCGCGTACCGCGCTGGTCCACACCGGATGGTAGAGAGCCGCTCCCAGGAGCCCGACCACGGCGGCGTTGACGCCGGCGATCGCCCGCGCCGCGAGCGGCCTGCCGGCGACGGCGCGCCACAGGGGAAGGACGCCTGCGACGAGCAGGAAGCCCGGCAGAAAGATCGCGACGAGCGCGACCGAGGCGCCGACCACGCCGCCCGCACTGCCCGGAAGACGCGCGCCCAGGTAAGCGGCAAGGGTGAACATCGGGCCGGGCACCGCCTGTGCGGCGCCATAGCCGGAGAGAAACTCGTCGGCGGAAATCCATCCGGGTTGGACCACGGCCTCCTGCAGCAGGGGCAAGACCACGTGACCCCCGCCGAACACCAGCGCCCCGGCCCGATAGAAGGCTGACGCGACCGCCGGCAGGCCGCCGCGCACCTGTGCGGAGATCGGCAGAACGATGAGCAGCGAGGCGAACAGCGCCAGCAGCGTCCAGCCGAGCCGGGGGCCGTAGCCGAGGTGCAGGCCGGCGGCGGCGATCGGCGGCGCGCCGCGGGCCAGCGCCAGGCCGGCGATGCCGCCGAGCGCGACGGCGAGGAGCTGCACCCAGGCCTGGCCGGACAGGAGGACCATCACCGCAGCGAGGGCCGCGATACTCATGCGCGGGGCGTCGGGGCAGAGCTGTCGCGCCATGCCGATCACCCCTTGGGCGACCACCACCAGCGCGACGAGCTTGAGCCCGTGCAGCGCCGCGGCGCCGATGCTGCCGGAGACCTGGGGCAGGAGCGCGGCGAAGGCGAACAGCAGCACGGCCGACGGCAAGGTGAAAGCGAGAAATGCCGCGACGGCGCCGCCCCAGCCCGCCCGCAGCAGGCCCAGGCTGAATCCCATCTGGCTGCTCGCCGGGCCGGGCAGGAACTGGCAGAGCGCCAGCAGCTGCGCGTACTGGCTCTCGCCCATCCAACGGCGCCGCTCGACGAACTCTCTGCGGAAATATCCGAGATGCGCGATCGGGCCGCCGAACGAGGTCAGCCCCAGCCTGAGGAAGGCAGAGAACACTTCCGGGACGCTGCCTGCGGGCGCTGCTGGCGTTGACGCGGAACGCTCCTGGAGCGTCATCTTGGACGCACGGCCCGCAGGCGCACGCCGCTTCGCGCGCTCACGCCAGCACCGGGATGTAGATGTTGTAGACGCGCGGGAGCGCGATCATAGCGACGACGATGCGGGTGGGGATCAAGTTGCCTGGGAGACAAGGAAGCGCACCTGCGCATAACACTTCTTCATATGAGAGGCGATGTCGGCGATGCCTCCGGCATAGATGGGCAGAGCGCGCTCTTTCTCGCGCAGCGCTCGGGCTATCGCCTTCCCGCAGCGATAGCCACTGTCCATCGCTGCGCTGATGCCCTCTCCGTTCAGATAGATAAAGTTTGCCGCTTCGCCGGTGAGCAACACCCTGTCCTCACCCAGGACGGGCCGGCCGAGCAGTATCTGGCAAGCTTCGTCCCGCCACCAGTCTCCGAGTCGAACGCCAAACTGCTCGGAAAGAAAGCGCCGGAACGTCTGGATGGATTCCCGGAGCTTCCGCCCTCTGAACCCGCCTACGCAGAGCAGCAGATGATCGCCCTTCTGATGCACGCAGGACAAGGCTTCTCCGACTTCCGGAAGAAAGAACACCGTGAAGGCGCCCTTCTCCAAGGAACCGAGGGATTCCACCTTGAAGTAGCTCTGCAATATTCCGACAGGCCTGCCTTCCGTCGCTCTACCTGATTTTGAATCCAGCACGCGCCGGACGATGGAATTCGCACCATCCGCTCCCACCAGATACCTGCAGCGATACTCCCTGGTATCCTTCTGCCCGCTCCCGTCCGCTTGCTCCACGCGCACCTGGACGTGCTCTGCGCTCGCTTCAAAGCTCCTCACGGTCGCTCGGTCGCAGTGCTCGGCGGTAGACAGATCCAGCAGCCACTTATCGAAGAGGTTGCGCCAGATGTTGATGTAATCCGGGGAAAATGACTTGCCGTCCTTGTCGATTTCCCAGTAGTAGGGACGGTAGCCTTCCTTGGCATTCCATTCCCGGACCTCCGACGCATGCATGACTTCAGGAGTGCACATGACAGACGCGGGCGCCTCGGCGTCGAAATAGCGCCTGATGAGCTCCTGGGTTTGTCCGAACAGGATGCCGGAACAGCACTTGTAGCGAGGCAGGGCATCTCTTTCCAGGACCAGGACATCGACGCCTTCAGCCCGCAGCGCTTTGGCACAACTCGACCCCGCAGGGCCGGATCCCACTACGATCACTTCGCGTTCCTGCACGCTTCGTTCCTTTCTACCGACCATTGCCGCGTCGTCCCGCTTGCAATCATTCCTGCAACGAGATTCGACCTATTGCAATCGCGTCAACGTACCGCCAGCGAATATCGTAGGTCTGTCTTGGGAATGTTGTACACGCCAAAGTCACAACTCCAAACCGTCCAAGCCTGGCTGGAATCCGCAGCACTGGTCGTCGAAGTCCAATAATAATCGAAGGGTATGAAACTGTTGAAGATTATCGGTCCAGTGACCGGGCCAGTGCTGCCTTGGGCTTGCCCATTAAAATATTCCGCCTGAGGAAATGTCGGAGCCCGATCGGACAAACTCAGCATCTCAGTCCTGTTTGGCATCCTCCACTGACCGGCGCTTGATCCATCCGTTAACCCACATTGGCCGTTTGCCAGATTATTGATGGTTGCGATGGCACTGGCCCATGTGCTATTTATGCAATTGGCCTTTTTTATCCAGGTCAGACCAGTGACGGTGTCCGCTATTGTGCCGTTCCCGTTGTCAATGAATCTGGGCGACGTCAAGGGCGCCCCGGTTTGCAGGCTGGCATCGTCCCTGGAGCCAAAAAACGCGCCACCGCCACCGCCGGATCCGGAATAAAACACGCCTGTCGCCAAAAGCTGGATCGCTCCGGTTCCAGCCGATTTTACTGCCCACAAGGCATTGGCGGACGTCGTTTTGTTGTTGTTAAAGCTGCCGTCTCCACCATCTATTCCATTTATCCAGCGACCGTCTGAGAAACGAATGGCCATTGCGTTGGAAGTTAAGGCCATGTAGGTCGTTGATGACCAGTAGGCTTTGGAAAGATTGATATTGGTGAAGGGGTGACCGGCGGAAACGGCGGGATTGACCCTGGATACATCCACCAGACTTTCCAGTTCGTTGGCATTGGGCATCCTCCACTGCCCTGTCGTTGAGCCATCGGTCAACCCACAGGTGCCGCTGGCAAGTTGATTGGCGGCGGTGAGCGCGGCGGCCCAATCGGAGGGGCTGAAACATCCGGCATTTTTCAGCCAGACGAGGCCTGTCAGTTGATCGGTAACGGTTCCGTTCAAATTATCTGTAAAGCGCGTGCCTGGCCAAGCCACACCCTTATGCGCCGAGGAATCATCCCCGCTTGCGTAACTTATCGTCTGCCCGGTTCTGGGCAGGCTTGCCACCTTGTCCCCAGGGCGGTATGCGGTGAAATTATTGCCCGTCACATTGCGGGCAGGTGGGGAAATATAGCGAATGACGGTTCTGTAGTAGCCATTGAAGTCGAATTTGCTTATTGAACCCGCTGCGTCACTGATTGAAGGATAAAAACCCAATCCATTTTTCTCCGCATATATTTCGTAATCCGGTTTATCAGTCGATGTGTTTGTGCTGTCCAGCCCGGAAATCGAATATGCACCGTTGGCGTCGGTGGTCGTTGTTACGGTGGTATGGACGTTATGATAGTAGGCGCTTATCGTAACTCCCGATAAAGGGAGCCCGTTCTTATCGGTAACAGTGCCGGATACCGTGCTCGTTGCGGGGGCACCTGTTCCGTTGCTACAACTTTCGCATTTGCTGCCGCCACCCCCGCCACAGGCACTCAGCAGGAAGAGGCCAACGATAGCCAACGGAAGCCTGATCTTAGACATCGCAAACCCATCCCCAGAGGAAGTCTGTCTACTCATTAGCTGCTTTCGGCCGGGTCGGATTACAGCGTTCGACTCGGGTGCGATGGGGACAAGCGTCCTTACCCCGGCTAGGGTCTTGGCCACTCGCATCTCAATCCCTTTCTTTATAGTCAATGGCAGCAATATATCAGGTGGTGGTGTGCCGGCCCCCTCCTCTTTCGGATGATAGCCCCTGGAATTATTGATGAATCCGCCAGGTTGCCGAACCTGCCAATGGAGTATAGAGTCGCCCGGCCCGGGCAGTGGTCTGCGCTGTTCGGGCGATTCCCGGGAGCAAGCATCGACCTCCTACAACAGTTGTTCCACGCGCCCCGAACTGTATAGGTGAGCCTGATGGCGATGCTCTTGACCCGCAACATATCCTTAGGCTCCCTGATCACCCTCTTCTGCCTCATTGCCACCGTCCCCCCTGCTATTGCCTACTCCGACAACGGCGACGGCAGCGTGACCGACCCGACGACGGCGCTGACCTGGATGCGATGCTCCATGGGTCAGACGTGGAATGGCAGCACCTGCACGGGGGCGGCCAGCGCGTACACCTGGAGTCAGGCCGTCGCGATGACGGGTACGGTGAGCTTTGCCGGGAATGGCTATTGGCGGCTGCCCGATATCCGCGAGTTGCAGACGATCGTGGATTGGTCGCGTTCCGAACCGCCCATCGATCCGACGGCCTTTCCGAATACGCCCGTGTCGAGTTTCTGGTCGGCTTCGGCCTATGCAGGCGATTCCGGCAGTGCCTGGGTTGATGGTTTTGATGTTGGCTATGCCACCGGGGTGAGCAAGAGTTCCGCCTATCCCGTCCGTCTCGTCAGGGCCGGCCAGTCCTTTAGCGCTCAATTGAATCCGGCGCGACCGACGGTCGACTACGTCGATCACGGTGACGGGACGGTCACCCACACGCCGACCGGCCTGACGTGGCAACGCTGCGTCAAGGGGCAGAGCTGGGCTGGCAATACCTGTAGCGGCAACGTGACCTATTACAACTGGGATGCCGCGGTGGCGCTGACGGACAACTTCGCCGGATATGTCGATTGGCGTCTGCCCACGGTGGTCCAGTTGCTCACCCTGGCTGACTATTCGCTGTCCAATTTTGCCCTCAATGCCGCAATGTTTCCGGCGGAGCCCGAGTCGGACCTATGGTCGGCTTCGGCCTACGCCGGAAATTCCAGCAGCGCCTGGGGCATCAATTTCCACTATGGCAACCCCAACTTCAATGGCAAGGCAGCCAACTATGCCGTCCGTCTGGTACGGACCGGCGCTGTGGCGACGACGCTGAACGTGGTTGGCGGGTGGAACCTGCTGGGCAACAGCACCGGCTCGCCGATAAGTGTGGCAACGACGTTTGGCGATGCCGCCAAGATCACCACGGTGTGGAAGTGGATTGCAAATACGAGCAGGTGGGCGTTCTACAGTCCGTCCCTGGCAGGGCAGGCATTGACCAACTATGCGAACGCCAACAACTACGACGTGCTCACCACCATCACTAGCGGTGAGGGTTTCTGGGTAAATGCGAAGACTGGCATTACAGTGCAACTGCCTACCGGAACTTCAGTCACGTCGGCGTCGTTCCAGGTGGCGCTTACACCCGGATGGCAGCTGATTGCCACGGGTGACAACAAGACGCCACGTCAGTTCGATCAGGCGCTCAGTCCCATCCCGCCGGGAGCCGGAGAGATTCCGATCAACTTTACGTCGCTGTGGGCCTGGGACGCCGCGCAGAACAAATGGTACTTCTACGCGCCGAGCCTGGACAAGAACAGCACGCTTGCAAGCTATGTCCGGTCGAAGGGCTATCTCGAATTCGGCGCGAAGGTACTCGACCCGGCGACGGGGTTCTGGGTCAATATTTCCACGCCCGTGAATTTCGCGACGACGACTACTGCGACCGCGACCGTACCGACAACGACTACCACGTCGTTGCCGACCACCAGCACGACTTCGACAAGCACCACGGCATCGCCGACGAGCACAACCGCAGCTCCAACCACGACCACCAGGACTTCGACGACGACGACGGCGGTTCCAACCACGACTACGACTTCGACACCGGCGACGACCACCAGTACGGCATCCACGACAAGCACCACAACGACGTCTGGCAGCTCCTGGGCCAACTGGAGTTGCGGATCGTCTTCGCAGTGTGCCAGTGTGATGGGCGGATATACCGGGTCTGCAGGCCCTATGTGTTCCCTGAATGACTGCAACGCGTGGGGGATAAAATATATCCCGTATGGTTATGCGTGTGCTGCCGCCGCGACCTATGCAAGAACCGTCGGCACGCCGTCCAATGGCGTGTGCTATCGCAGCGGTGCCGACTTCTAGACAGAGCGACCGTCCGGCCAGGAGCGGGCGCTCAATGCACTATTATGCCTGTTCCGCATTGTTCATGATCTGTGCTGCACCTCGGGTGTATACTTCGCTCCTCCAGCGTTCCCCTACGTCCATATGGATGACGCTTTTCTCGATGGCGAAGCTTGGCAGCGCAGGCCCGGCAGGCTGTACATTGATACCACAACTTTACTCAAACCAAAGGCTGCGTTAAACCGCGGACGAAAGATTGATCGACTAGGAGCTGGAAATGGACTTCGGATTGACGGAAGAGCAACGCATGATGCAGGAAATGGCCAAGGATTTCGCGCACAAGGAAATCCTTCCGACCATGAAGGAAGACGAGGCGAATCACCGGTTCCGCCCTGAACTGGTGAGGAAGATGGGCGGACTCAGCTTCTTCGGTTGCGCCTTGCCCGAAGCGTATGGCGGCAATGGCTTTGGCTTTCTCGAGTCGGTCATCCTTTCCGAGCAGATCGCCAAGGTCAGCGGATCCTGGCGCCTGCCGTTCAACATGCAGAACATAGGCCCGGCCATCACCGTCAACAAGTTTGGCAGCGAAGAGCAGAAGAAGCGCTTCATCCCCCTCTGGGTCAGTGCCGAAGCCTTCGGATTCTTCGCCATCACCGAGCCCAATTCCGGCTCCGACGTCGTCAGCATGCGTACCACCGCCACCGATCGCGGCGACCACTGGGAACTCAATGGCCAGAAGATGTGGATCTCCAACGCGCACGTCGGCGACTGGGGTCTGGTTTATGCGATCACCGACCGCGGTGCGGGCTACAAGGGGATGACCTGCTTCATCGTCAACCTGAAGGGCAACGAGGGGATCATCACTGCGCCGATCGAGACCAAGCTCGGGCTGCACTGCGCCCCGACCGGGGAGATTTCTTTCGCCTCCGCCAAGATTCCCAAGGATTCCGTGCTCGGTGAAGTCGGAGCGGGTTTTCAGATCTGCATGTGGCAGCTCAACAATACCCGTATCAGTTGCGCGTCCGGTGCGATCGGCATCGCCGGCGGCGCCATCGAGGCGGCCATCGGCT
>Ga0172380_10008570_pt1 | contig 11130 bp, 7 predicted proteins | sample Leawe162metaG_FD_119747 | JGI IMG/M metagenome (GOLD analysis project Ga0172380, IMG submission 119747) | Leachate microbial communities from a municipal landfill in Southern Ontario, Canada - Leachate well 162 metaG | ecosystem: Engineered > Solid waste > Landfill > Unclassified | place... | reverse complement strand
GGTGGAAGATATGTTGAGCCGTGTCAGCGATGCATCACGTCCGGAAGGATTGGCGCCGGAGTTCGGCATGGTCAAGGGTGCCGGGTATTTCCTGTCCGATGCCCAGGCCCAGGCCATCCTGGAGTTGCGTTTGCAACGCCTGACCGGACTGGAACAGGACAAGATCGTCGGCGAATACCGTGAAGTGATGGACAAGGTCGCCGACCTGCTGGACATCCTGGCGAAACCGGCGCGGGTGACGCAGATCATCAGCGACGAGTTGGTGACGATCCGCTCGCAGTTCGGCGACAAACGCCGCAGCGAGATCGTGACTCACACGCAGGATATGAGCATGGAAGACCTGATCGCGCCGGAAGACGTGGTGGTCACCCTGTCGCATGGCGGTTACATGAAGGCGCAAAAACTGGACGAGTACCGTGCACAGAAACGCGGCGGGCGCGGCAAGCAGGCGGCTTCGACCAAGGAAGACGATTTCGTCGATAACCTGTTCATTGCCAACACGCACGACTACATCCTGTGCTTCTCCAACCGCGGCCGTGTGTATTGGCTCAAGGTCTATGAAGTGCCGCAGGGAACGCGCATCAGTCGCGGCAAACCCATCGTCAATCTGTTGCCGCTGGCAGCGGGCGAGCAGATCAATGCCATCCTGCCGGTGAGCCAGTTTGCCGACGATCAATTCGTGTTCTTCGCCACCAGCGAAGGCACGGTGAAAAAGACCCAGTTGTCCGACTTCGCCAATCCGCGCACCAAGGGCATCATCGCCATCAATCTGGATGAGGCCGACTTCCTCATCGGCGTCGCGTTGACCGACGGCAAGCACGATGTGATGCTGTTCTCGGATGGCGGCAAAGCGGTGCGCTTTGACGAAAACGACGTGCGTTCGATGGGGCGCGCGGCGCGCGGTGTGCGCGGCATGAAGCTGACCAAGGGCGGCAAGGTGATTGCACTGCTGGTGGCCGAGAACGAACAGCAGAGCGTGCTGACCGCGACCGAGAATGGCTATGGCAAGCGTACTTCGATCGTCGAATACACCCGCCATGGACGCGGTACGCAGGGCATGATCGCGATCCAGACTTCGGCACGCAACGGCAAGGTGGTTGCCGCAACGCTGGTGGACAAGGATGACGAAATCATGATGATCGGCAACAACGGCGTGATGATTCGTACCAGGGTCAAAGAGATTCGCGAGATGAGTCGTGCCACCCAGGGCGTGACGCTGATCAGCCTGGACAAGGGCGACAAACTGGTCGGTCTGAGCCGTATTGCCGAGCCGGAAGAAGAATCTGAATAAAACTTAATCGTGAGAGGAAGCAGCATGACTATCTACAATTTCAGCGCAGGTCCGGCAGTGTTGCCAAAAGAAGTGTTGCAGCAAGCCCAGGCGGAACTGCTCGACTGGCACGGCAGCGGCATGTCAGTGATGGAAATGTCGCACCGCGGCAAGGAATACATGGGCATCCATGCCCAGGCCGAGGCCGATCTGCGCGAGTTGCTGGCAATCCCCGCCAACTACAAAGTGCTGTTCCTGCAAGGCGGTGCACACCTGCAATTTTCGATGATCCCGTTCAATCTGTTGCGCGGCAAGGCTTCCGCCGATTATGTCAACACCGGCGAATGGTCGAAGAAGGCTATCGGTGAAGCCAAAAAATTCTGCAATGTAAATGTGGTGGCGAACAACACCGACAAGAACTGCACCTACGTGCCGGCATTCAATACCTGGAAGTTGGACAAGGACGCGGCCTACGTCCACTACACGCCCAACGAAACCATTGGCGGCGTGGAATTCAACTGGGTGCCCAACACGGGCGAGGTGCCGCTGGTGGCGGATATGTCTTCCAACATCCTGTCGCGCCCCATCGATATACGGAAATACGGCCTGATCTATGCCGGGGCGCAAAAGAACATCGGCCCGGCCGGATTGACGCTGGTGATCGTGCGCGAAGACCTGATCGGCCATGCCAATCCCGGCTTGCCAACCATGCTCGATTACAAGACGCACGCCACCAACGACTCTATGTACAACACACCGCCGACCTTTGCCATATACATGGCAGGGCTGGTGTTCCAATGGCTTAAGAAGAACGGCGGCATCGGCACGATGGAGAAGAACAATATCGCCAAGGCCAATCTGCTGTATGCGGCCATCGACACCAGCAATGGTTTCTATCATTGCCCGGTGAACAAGGCTGACCGTTCGCGCATGAACGTGCCGTTCACTCTGAAGGATGCGTCACTGGATGGTGATTTCCTCAAGCAGGCGGATGCACGCGGCTTGCTGCAACTGAAGGGACACCGTTCCGTTGGGGGCATGCGTGCCTCGATCTATAACGCAATGCCGTTGGCCGGGGTGCAGGCCCTGGTTGATTTCATGAATGAGTTCGCACGCAGCAAAGGCTGATCGTTCAGGAGACAACATGAACCGCAAATTTCACATTCTCACGCTGAACAAGATATCGCCACTTGGCCTGAAGCGCTTGCCTGCCGCACGTTATGAAACGGGTAATGAAATTGCGCAGCCGGATGCGATCCTGGTTCGTTCACACAATATGCACGACATGGAAATTTCGCACAGCGTACTGGCCATCGGTCGTGCCGGTGCGGGAACCAACAATGTGCCGGTGCAGCAAATGAGCGCGCACGGCGTACCCGTATTCAATGCACCGGGTGCCAATGCGAATGCGGTGAAGGAGTTGGTTATCACCGGCATGCTGCTGGCCTCGCGCAATATCGTCCCTGCGTTACGTTTTACCGCGGGACTGCACGGTAACGATGCAGCTCTGCATAAGCTGGTCGAGGATGGCAAAAAAGAGTTTGCTGGCAGCGAACTGGCAGGACGCACGCTGGGAATCGTCGGCCTTGGCGCAATTGGGCGTCTAGTGGCGAATGCCGCCATCGGCCTCGGCATGAGAGTGATTGGTTTCGACCCGGAGATCACCGTCGAAGGGGCGTGGAGTCTGTCCTCGCAGGTGCGCAAGGCACACAGTCTGGAAGATCTGCTTAAGCACAGCGACTTCGTTACGTTGCATGTGCCCCTGCTTGAGATGACCCGCAACCTGATCGATGAGCAGCGTGTGGTGGCGATGAAAGCCGGTAGTGTGCTGCTCAATTTTTCGCGCGATGCCATCGTCAATGAGGCGGCGGTGGTGGCAGGATTGGCCACGCATCACCTGCGCTGCTATGTGTGCGATTTTCCGAGTAATAACACGATTGGCAATGACAAGATTATCGCGTTGCCGCATCTGGGTGCATCCACCGCCGAGGCGGAAGAGAACTGCGCCGTGATGGTGGCAGAGCAACTGCGCGACTATCTTGAGCACGGCAACATCTCCAACAGCGTGAATTTCCCCGATGTTGTTATGCCGCGCGAATCCAAGTCCCGCCTCTCGGTGGCGAACGCCAATGTACCCAATATGCTGGGGCAGATTTCCACTACGCTGGCGGCGGCAGGGATCAATATCCACAACATGATGAACAAGTCACGCGGCGAAATGGCTTACACCCTGGTGGATGTTGACAGCCCCCTGCCCGATGAGTTGCTCGGCCGGATCGCGGCAATTCCCGGTGTACTCAAAGTTCGTGCATTGCCGCTGGGAACCGACGCATGAGTGACGAGCTGAAGCGCTACCGCACCCAGATCGATCAGCTCGACGACGAACTGTTGCGGCTCATCAATCAGCGCGCGGCGCTGGCACAGTTGATCGGCCATGCCAAAAATGGCGAGGTGGTGTTGCGCCCGGAGCGTGAGGCTCAAATTCTGCAGCGCCTGTTGCAGACGAATCAGGGACCCCTGTCCGATGCCGGGATCAGGCAAATATTTACCGAGGTTATCTCCCATTGCCGCGCGCTGGAAGCGCCGCTGCGCGTGGCATATCTCGGGCCGCACGGCACTTTCAGCGAAGCCGCGGTATTCCAGCGTTTTGGCCGGGCAACGGAAGGAATTCCCGCCGATTCCATCGATGGTGTATTTGCGGCGGTGGAAAACGACACGGCCAGCTATGGCATGGTGCCGGTGGAAAATTCAACCGAAGGGGCGATTGGACGCACACTCGATCTGTTGCTCGATAGCAATCTGAAGGTGTGCGGCGAAGTGTTGTTGCAAGTGCATCAATGCCTGTTGTCGAACGAAAACGAACTGTCACTGATCCGCAAAGTGTATTCGCATCCGCAATCATTCGGGCAATGCCAGGGTTGGCTCAATGCGCACCTGCCGCATGCCGAACGTATCACCGCCTCCAGCAATGCAGATGCGGCGCGACTGGCGGCGGAGGAGTCCTTTGCCGCCGCTGTGGCTGGCGAACAGGCTGCGGCCAATTACCGGCTCAAGCTGCTGGCACAGAATATTGAAGATGATGCGCGCAACACCACGCGTTTTCTGGTTATTGGCAAGCAGCAAGTCGCACCTTCCGGTCGCGACAAGACTTCGCTCGTGATGTCCGCCCCCAATCGGCCGGGAGCGGTGCATGATCTGCTGGTGCCGCTGGCACAAAACGGTGTTTCGATGACCAAACTGGAATCACGTCCGTCGCGCACCGGTCTGTGGGAGTACGTGTTCTATGTGGATATCGAAGGCCATCAATCCGATGCCAAGGTGGCCGCTGCACTGGCACAACTCAAACAGATCGCGGCCTTCGTCAAAGTGATGGGCTCTTACCCCGTTGCCGTGTAATCCGGGAAAGATCATTTAGCCACGGATTCACACAGATACACCCAAATAAAATTGGGTACACCAGCAGCCTTTATCCGTGATTATCTGTGTTCATCTGTGGCTGGTTGTTTAGATTTGAAGTTTTATAAGGCGAGTGATGAATTACTGTGATTTAGCCCCTTCCTATGTTCGTGCCATTGCGCCGTACCAGCCGGGCAAACCGATCGCCGAGCTTGAGCGTGAACTGGGCATCACCGGCATCGTCAAGCTCGCCTCGAACGAGAATCCATTGGGCGCAAGTCCGGCCGCGGTGGCGGCGATGCAGGAGGCGATCAAGAGCATCGCACTATATCCCGACGGCAATGGTTTCGAGCTAAAGGAGGCGCTGCATAAACGCCACGGCGTGGCACATGCCAACATCACGCTGGGCAACGGTTCGAACGATCTGCTTGAGCTCGCGGCGCGCGCGTTCCTGACGCCGGGCGACAAAGTGGTTTTCTCGGCACACGCATTCGCGGTGTATGCGCTGGCAACCCAGGCGGTTGGGGCGACAGGGATCAGCGTGCCAGCAGCAAAAGATTTTGGACACGATCTGTCGGCCATGCTGCAGGCCGCCAAGAAAAACAAGGTGAAGATTGTTTTCATCGCCAACCCGAATAATCCGACCGGAACATTCTTGCCAGGGGCTGCGCTGCACGATTTCCTGTGCAAACTACCACCTGAAATACTGGTGGTGCTGGATGAGGCGTACAACGAATATCTGCCGCAAGACAAACGCTACGACAGCATGAGTTGGTTGTGTGAATTCCCCAATCTCATCATCTCGCGCACGTTCTCCAAGGCTTATGGATTGGCCGGTTTGCGGGTCGGTTACGCGCTGGCGCACGAGCAGATAACCGATATGATGAATCGTGTGCGCCAGCCGTTCAATGTCAACAGCGTGGCACAGGCGGCGGCGGTGGCGGCATTGCGCGATGTGTCGTTCGTGAAGCACACTTTTGAGTTGAATCAGTGCGGCATGGCACAGATCACCGATGGTCTGAACAAGCTTGATTTGGAGTACATCCCTTCGTACGGGAACTTCGTGGCGTTCCATATCGGTGGTGCGGCCGCGAAGTACCGCCGCTTGCTTGAATTGGGCGTGATCGTACGCCCGATCGCCAGCTATGACATGCCGGACTGGCTGCGTGTGAGCATCGGTCTGGAAAGTGAAAATGCAAAATTTTTAACTGCGCTGAAACAGGCGCTCGGAGAAACAAGATGATTATCGTAATGGGCAGGGAAGTCACCGACGCACAAGTTGCAGCCGTCACCAAAAAACTGGAAGCAGCAGGATTGAAAGCCAATATCTCGCGTGGTATCGAGCGCACTGTGATCGGTGCGATCGGCGATGAACGCCAGTTGATGCCGGAAATGTTCACCCCGCTACCCGGGGTGGAATCGGCGATGCACATCGCCAAGCAATACAAGATCGTATCGCGCGAATCGCACAAGCAGGACAGCATTATCGATATCGGTGGCATCCCGCTGGGGGGCAAGCAGATCCAGATCATTGCCGGTCCCTGCTCGGTGGAGACGCAGGCACAGATGGATTTGTCGGCAAAATTCGTGCACGAGGCAGGCTGCCGCCTGATGCGCGGCGGTGCCTTCAAACCGCGCACCAGTCCTTATGCTTTTCAGGGCCACGGCGTGGAAGGGCTGGACATATTTCGCAAGGCGGCGGACAAATTCAAATTGCCCATCGTGACCGAGTTGATGGATGCGCGCCAGATTGACGCGTTCATGGAATATGACGTGGATGTGATCCAGATTGGCACACGCAACATGCAGAATTTCGATCTGCTCAAGGAGGTCGGGCGCACCAACAAACCGGTTATCCTCAAGCGCGGCATGTCAGCCACCATCAGCGAATGGCTGATGTCGGCGGAGTACATCGCGGCCGGCGGCAACCACAACATCATCTTCTGCGAACGCGGCATTCGCACCTTCGAGACTGCCTACCGCAACGTGCTGGATGTGACCGCGATCCCGGTGCTGAAAAAGGAAACCCACCTGCCGGTGATCGTCGATCCATCGCATGCTGGCGGCAAGGCGTGGATGGTGCCGGCATTGTCGCAGGCGGCAGTTGCGGCGGGTGCCGACGGACTGCTGATCGAAATGCATCCCAGCCCGTGTGACGCATGGTGCGATGCAGACCAGGCGCTGACGCCGGATGAGTTGAAGAAATTGATGGGCACGCTGGGTGCGATCGCCGGGGCGATCGGACGCACACTGTAAATCATGCAACCCGCCTTCCAAAAGGTTGTCATCTTCGGTGTCGGCCTTATCGGCGGGTCATTCTCGTTGGCCTTGCGCAAGGCTGATAAGGTGACGGAAGTCGTTGGTTTCGGTCGCAGTGTGGCGACACTGAATGAGGCAAGACAACTCGGCATTCTCGACCGTATCGGCGGTGATGTGGCTCTGGAGGTTCGTGATGCTGACCTGGTGTTGATCGCCACGCCCGTGGCGCAGATATCGGGGATATTTGCCCGTATCGCGCCGCACCTTGGTGCAAAAACTCTGGTCACAGATGGTGGCAGCACCAAAAGTGATGTAGTGGCTGCCGCTCGCGCCAACCTTGGTGGCAAACTCCCACAGTTCATTCCCGCGCATCCCATTGCGGGTGCAGAGAAGAGCGGGGCGAGCGCAGCGCAGGCCGATCTGTATCAGGGTAAGAAAGTGGTGCTCACGCCGCTGCCGGAAAATTCGCAAGAGGCCGTGGCGCGTGTGCGCCGCGCCTGGGAGTGGTGTGGCGCTGCCGTGAGCGAGATGACACCGGAACAGCATGACGCCGTGTTCGCTGCCGTGAGCCATTTGCCGCATCTGCTTTCTTTTGCGCTGGTGCACGATCTGGCGCAGCGTGATAACAAAGACCTATTGCTGTCCTTTGCGGCCAGCGGCTTCCGTGACTTCACGCGTATCGCCGCCAGCTCACCGGAGATGTGGCGCGACATCTGTATGGCCAACCGCGAGGCGCTGATGCGCGAATTGCAGCAATACGCCGCCGAACTCTACGTCCTGCACCAGGCACTGGAAAACAACGATGCCGCCAAACTGGAAGAGATGTTCAGCCTGGCGCGCAAGGTGCGTAGCGGCTGGACACAACAATAAAATTCAACTCATCGTATGGCTCAGCACGAATTTATCGATCTCCCTCCTTTGGTGTCTGCGCGCGGTACGGTGCGCTTGCCCGGTTCCAAGAGCATCTCTAATCGCGTATTGCTGCTGTCGGCGTTATCGGATGGTGTGACCGTGGTGCGCGACCTGCTGAAATCGGACGATACCGACCGCATGCTGGATGCGCTCCGCACATTGGGTGTGGCGGTGGAGTCGCTGGGCGACAACGCTTATCACGTCACAGGTTGTGGCGGTAATTTCCCCAACAAGGATGCCAGGCTGTTCCTCGGTAATGCAGGTACTGCATTCCGTCCACTGACGGCAGCACTGGCCTTGTCCGGTGGCAGCTATGCATTGTCCGGCGTGCCGCGCATGCACGAGCGGCCCATCGGTGACCTGGTCGACGCGCTGCGCCAACTGGGCGCAGATATCCGCTATCTGGGCAATGAAGGTTTTCCGCCATTGCACATTTCGCCAGCTCGCATGGCGGGCGATAAGGTGCAGGTGCGCGGCGATGTGTCGAGCCAGTTTCTCACCGGTATGCTGATGGCTTTGCCGCTGATCGGACAGACGGTGAAGGTCGAGGTGGTGGGTGAACTGATTTCCAAACCCTATATCGAGATCACACTGGCGATGATGGCGCGCTTTGGTGTACGCGTAGAACGGCAGGCGTGGCAAAGTTTCTCGGTGGTTGGTGCGCAGCATTATGTGGCACCCGGCGAGATATACGTCGAAGGTGATGCCTCGTCGGCCTCGTATTTTCTTGCGGCCGGTGCCATCGGTGGCGGCCCGGTGCGCGTGGAAGGCGTGGGTAAGGAAAGTGTGCAGGGTGATGTGCGTTTCGCCGAAGCGCTGGAAGAGATGGGTGCGGTGATCAGTATGGGCGATAACTGGATCGAAGCGCGCGCGCCTGCAGGCGGCAAGATTAAAGCCATCGATCTTGACTGCAACCACATTCCCGATGCTGCAATGACGCTGGCTGTGGCTGCTTTGTTCGCCGAAGGTACGACCACGCTGCGTAACATCGCCAGTTGGCGCGTGAAGGAAACTGACCGCATCGCTGCCATGGCGACCGAGTTGCGCAAGGTCGGGGCAACAGTGGAGGAGGGCGCGGACTTCATTCGCATCACCCCCCCAAAATCCCAAATCCTAAATCCTAAATCCGGCATAGACACCTATGACGACCACCGCATGGCGATGTGTTTCTCACTGGCCGCATTTGGCGAGGCAGGGGCGCGCATCAACGAGCCAAAGTGTGTGGCAAAAACCTTTCCGGACTATTTCAAGATATTTGCAAAAATCACTACGCCAGTGCCTGTCATTGCCATCGATGGTCCCTCCGCCTCCGGTAAGGGGACGGTAGCGCAACGCGTGGCCGATGCGCTGGGTATGCATTACCTCGACAGCGGCGCGCTATACCGGTTGCTTGGCTTGGCGGCGCAGCGGCATGGGGTGGAACCGGACGATGAGGCGGGGTTGGCGGCGTTGGCGGGCGAGGTGGATATCCGCTTCGAGAAGGGTGACACTTGGCTGGATGGAGTCAAGGTGGGGGATGAATTGCGGACGGAAGAAGCTGGTGCGGTAGCTTCCAGAATTGCGGCCTTGCCGCAAGTGCGCACTGCTTTACTCGACAAACAGCGGGCATTCCGCCGTTCACCGGGATTGGTGGCCGATGGGCGCGATATGGCCTCGGTAGTATTCCCGGATGCGGTGCTCAAGATATTCCTGACGGCCAGCGCTGGCGCACGCGCCGAGCGTCGCTACAAGCAGTTGAAAGAAAAAGGAATGGATGCTAGTATCGCGGCCCTTTTGCAGGATATACAGGCGCGCGACGAGCGGGATACCCAACGCAGCGTGGCTCCCCTGCAACAGGCGCAAGGTGCAAGTCTGCTGGATACGACTCCTCTGAACATCGAGCAAGCGGTCGAAGAAGTGCTGACACGTTACCGTGCATTGAGTTAGGCCCCGTTTGGCTCCCCGCCATCCGGGTTGATAAACGAACCCCCCGTGCAGTTTGCGGGATAACCTGAGAGTAGATCGAAAATGACCGCTGTAGCCGAAATGGAATCTTTTGAGTCAATGTTTGAAGAAAGCCTGAGCCGCAAAGAAATGCGCGCAGGTGAATTGATTACCGCCCAAGTCGTTCGCGTTGAGCAGAACGTGGTCGTGGTAAATGCCGGACTGAAGTCCGAAAGTTTTATCCCTGTTGAAGAATTCAAAGACGCAACAGGCGCGATCGAAGTTGTTGCGGGTGATTTCGTCACCGTGGCGATCGAGTCGCTGGAAAACGGCTACGGCGAGACACGTTTGTCGCGCGAAAAAGCCAAGCGTCTGGCTGCCTGGATCGACCTGGAGCAGGCGATGGAAGAAGGCCGTATCGTTGAAGGTTATGTCAGCGGCAAGGTCAAGGGTGGTCTGACAGCGATGGTCAACGGCATCCGCGCTTTCCTCCCCGGTTCGCTGGTGGACATCCGCCCGGTCAAGGACACTGCTCCGTATGAAAACAAGACCATGGAGCTCAAGGTCATCAAGCTGGATCGCAAACGCAACAACGTGGTGGTATCCCGCCGTGCCGTGCTGGAAGCATCACAAGGTGCAGATCGCGAGTCGTTGCTGGAAAATCTGAAAGAAGGCGCGATCGTCAAGGGTGTCGTCAAGAACATCACCGACTACGGCGCATTCGTTGACTTGGGCGGTATCGATGGCCTGTTGCACATCACCGACCTGGCATGGCGTCGTGTCAAGCATCCTTCCGAAGTGTTGACCGTTGGCGACGAGATCGAAGCCAAGATCCTCAAGTTCGACCAGGAGAAGAATCGCGTCTCCCTCGGCATCAAGCAAATGGGCGACGATCCGTGGAACGGCTTGGCACGCCGCTACCCGCAAAGCACCCGCTTGTTCGGCAAGGTGACCAACCTGACCGACTACGGTTCCTTCGTCGAGATCGAGCAAGGCATCGAAGGTCTGGTGCACGTGTCCGAGATGGATTGGACCAACAAGAATGTGCATCCTTCCAAGGTTGTGGCACTGGGCGACGAAGTCGAAGTCATGATCCTTGAGATCGACGAACAGCGCCGCCGTATCTCGCTCGGCATGAAGCAGTGCAAGTCCAATCCCTGGGATGACTTCGCAGCGAACCACCAGAAGGGTGACAAGGTCAAGGGTGCGATCAAGTCGATCACCGACTTCGGCGTGTTCATCGGTCTGGATGGCGGTATCGACGGTCTGGTCCATCTGTCCGATCTGTCGTGGAGTGTTCCCGGCGAAGAGGCGGTGCGCAACTACAAGAAGGGCGACGAACTGGAAGCGGTCGTGCTGGCCATCGACGT
>Ga0172380_10008569_pt1 | contig 11130 bp, 13 predicted proteins | sample Leawe162metaG_FD_119747 | JGI IMG/M metagenome (GOLD analysis project Ga0172380, IMG submission 119747) | Leachate microbial communities from a municipal landfill in Southern Ontario, Canada - Leachate well 162 metaG | ecosystem: Engineered > Solid waste > Landfill > Unclassified | place... | reverse complement strand
GCCAAGATGTGTAACATAGTGGTTCTAAACAGCTTTATCATCTATTTTGCGTTCACCCGTTTGGTGAGAACGCTACGGGCTGGATTGCACGGTTTTCCGGGCGCATGGCGGCGTTGCAACTCTTTGAGAAGGGAATGGAATAACCATTCCGCGTCGTTGCGCCTTGCCCTGCACCCGGAAAACCGCACACTCCAGCCCGTTCAACGGAGGTTTCTAGGTTGAAAAATTTCCGTCCCGACGCGCTGACCGTTTTGTTGCTCGGCTTGCTCGTCTACTTTTGGTTTCGCCCGCCGGCCTGGGTGAGCGACACGGAACGCGCGCTGCCGCCGCTGCATTTCGTCTTGTTGGATGGGCGGAAGATTAGTCTGGCGGAATTGCGCGGCAAGGTCGTGCTGGTCAATTTCTGGGCGACGTGGTGCCCCTATTGTCGCCACGAGATGCCGGACATGGATGAATTTTATCGCGATTACCGCGCGCGCGGCTTTGAAATCGTCGCACTGAGCCAGGACGATGATGCGGAAACAGTGCGCCGGTTCATGCTCAAGGAAGGTTATATGCCTTGCGCGGGGGAAATTGTCCGGTTGGATTGCCCCCAGCGGGCGCACTGCCGTGTTGCAAATTGCTTGTGTGAGAATGACCACACGGCGCAATTTGCGCCTTGCATTGCATCCCGCTGGGAACAATCCAATCCGGACAATTTCCCCCGCGCAAGGCATAGTTTCCCCGTAGCTCTGGCGGATAGCAGCCATGCCGCCGCATTTGGCGGGGTTAGCCGGCTGCCGACTTCGTTCCTGATTGATAAACAGGGGCGGCTGCGCAAGAAAATCAGCGGGCAGGTGCATTACGCCCGGCTGGAGGAGTTGGTCGGGGCGTTGCTGGAAAAGAAGTGAGGGGTGAGTTTGGCCAAGTCCTTACATTTTTTTGAAGAATTTTCCGTAAATCAAGCGCTTGCGCGGTTCTCCGGGTGATTTTTTTTCACCGCAGAGACGCCGAGGCGCGGAGAAATACAACAGAGGGTGAACCATACCATTGCTCTACAAAATCTCTGCGTCTCTGCGGTAAATGTTTATTGGTTCCGGCTAGTCCTGCTTGGGTTTAGAGCGTTTGCTCAATCAGCGTATGCAGTTTGGCGAAATCCGGTTCGCCGACGATGCGTTGGGCGATTTGCCCCTGTTTGTCGATGACGAAGGTGGTCGGCGTCACCCGCGCGCCGAAAGCCTGCGCCGCCGAGCCATCTTTATCCAGCGCGACTTTGAACGGCAGGTTGTTATTTTCGCTGAATCGTTTCACGTATTCCGGCGGATCGTAGCGCATCGCGACCGCGATGGTTTCCAGCCCGCGCGCTTCGAATTTCTTGTGGGTCTTGACCAGTTCGGGCATTTCCGCGATGCAGCCGGGGCAACTGGTGGCCCAGAAGTTGACGAGCACGACTTTGCCGCGCAGGCTGCCGAGTTCTATTTTTTCGCCGTTCAGCGTCACGAAGGCCGCCTGCGGTGCAGCCGGTTTTTGCGCCAGCAGGTAGACGGCCAGCCCGGCCAGCAGCAGCGCGGCCAGCATTGATAATATGGTTTTTTTGCGTCCCGTCTCCATGCGTCCCACCCGATTCCTTGAAAAGAGCCGTATTGTCCAAACTTTTGCGCGGTTTGTCACTTGTTGATGGATATGAGTGAATTTAGCCTGGGCGCGCTGTTCCTCAGCAGCTTTCTCGCAGCGACGCTGTTGCCGGGAGGATCGGAGGCGGTGTTGTTCGGCGTGCTGAAGCTGGATGGCGCGCTGTTGTGGCCGGCGCTGGGGCTTGCCACGTTCGGCAATACGCTGGGCGGGATGAGTTCCTACCTGCTTGGGCGCTTCCTGCCGGAACGGCATAAGCTGCGCGGCCTGGAATGGGTGCGGCGCTATGGAAGCGTCACGCTGCTGCTGGCGTGGGCGCCGCTGATCGGCGACGGGCTGTGCGTGGCTGCCGGCTGGCTGCGCCTCAACGTGCTGTGGGTCGCGCTGTTCATGGCCGCCGGCAAGTTTGTGCGCTATTGGGCGGTTGCGCGGCTTGCCGGGCTAGGCTGACTGTTTACTGCGCCGGCGTCAATACCGGCGTCAGCACGATTTCGATCCGCCGGTTCTGGGCTTGCCCTTCAGGGGTCTTGTTATCGGCAATCGGGTGAAATTCCCCAAACCCGACAGCATTCATTTTCTCCGGCGCAATTGCGGCGTTTTCCTGCAAATAGCGCACGACATGCACGGCGCGCGCCGTCGATAGCTCCCAGTTCGTGGGGTAAATGCGCTTGATTTTCTCGCCGCCTATCGGCATGTTGTCGGTATGTCCCTCAACTCTGATTTGCCGTCCGTCCAACCCGGCCTTCAATATATTCCCGATCTTTTTCAGCACCTTGACCCCGCTTTCGTTAATCCGGGCGCTGCCGCTGCCGAATAATATCCGGTCTATCATCTTGATGGTGAGTTTTTCCTTGTATTGTTCGATAGTCACGCTTTTTTCATCGACTTCCTGTTTTAAGCTTTGCACCAGATTTTGATAAGTGGTCTGGTTTTTTTGAAGCTCCTGTTCCTTTTCCGCCGCCAGCGCATCCAGCCGTTTCTGGTAATCCGCCTTCGACTGCTCCAGGTCGCTTTGGAGGCGCGCCTGAACTTCTTCTTTTTTGAGCGAACTGGCGACGCTGTCTTTCTTCAATTTTTCCAGCGCTTGGTTAAGTTGCTCGATCTGTTGTTTGTAATCGGCGTCGCGTTTGCCCGCATTCGTTTCCAATTCGGCAAATTTGGCAGCCGCTTGTTTCGCTTGTTCCAGGAGTTCGGCGATTTTCGCCTCGGCTGCGCTTAATTTCTGTTGGGCGTCAGCCGCATTTTTTCCCAAATCGGCTATCTTGGCGTCTTTTTCGCGCAGCTTCGCGTCCGAGCCTGCTTTTGCTTTCTGCGCATCATTGATTTTCTGCTGTAGTTTTGCCGCTTCAGCATCCTTTTCGGCGAGTTGTTGGGCTAAGGTTTCTTTTTCCGTCGCGAGTGTCCCCGACAGTCGTTTCTTCTCGCTTTCCGCTTTTTGGGAAACCTCTTCAAGCTCCGCGATTTTTTTGCGGTGTTTCGCAGTTTCTTCGGAGGCTTGGTCCAGCCCTTTTTGCAGATCAACCCCGTTTTGCGTTTCTTGATAGTAAAAATACGATACGCCTGCGAGAAGCGCGGTAATCAACACCAATAATGTCCAGAGCACTCCTTTGCCATTCATATCCCAGCCCTCAAAAAAAGGATAAAAGTTGCCTACACAGGTTTTCCGATACTTGCATTTTCAGTCATGAAAAGTCAAGTTAAATTTATTTCCACTGCCTACGTAAGGCTAAGGTTGGGCAGGGTAAATTTGTTCTCAGTACGGAAAAAACCGATTCACCGCAGAGTACGCGGAGGACGCAGAGGAAACCCCTCATGCTCTTCCTCTGCGTCCTCTGCGGTGAAAAAGGTTTTGTCTTTATGGATTGTCGTCATGAGTTGCGGCTCAGTTTGCCTGGGATTCATGAATGTTTTTCATCATTGATTTTTATCATGAATTTCTGAGAACAAATTTACCCTGTAAGGTTAGGCTAAGGCTTGTGAGATTAGCGCTCCTGCCTATACAATGATAGCCACCATTCCCTGTCTTTCCGGTCAGCCCAATTGCCCACCCCTGCTTTCCGCCGCTCCAGGCACTTATGGTTATCGCTCCGGTTGTGGAAACGCCGGCTGGTGTTTTGGTGCGGCGCGATCAGCGTCGGTTTGGCGGCGGTTGCTTTCGCGGTCGGCAGCGATTTCACCCACACTTTTTTTCATCGCCTGCTCGCTTATTCCCCCTACCTGCCGCTGATCGTCACGCCTTTGGGGCTGGCGCTGGTAGTCGCGCTCACCCGACGTTTTTTCCCCGGTTCGCAGGGTAGCGGCATTCCCCAGAGTATCGCGGCGCTCGGTAGGCAAGACGCCGGGACGCGCGGTAGCGTGCTGTCATTGCGCATAGCCGTCGGGAAAATCCTGATGACGTTGCTGGGTTTGCTATCCGGCGCTTCCATCATCCTAGAAAGCTCAGTTGACCGCTTGCCAATATGCATAACACATTGGTTCTAAACAACTTTGTCACATATTTCGCGTGTACCCGTATGGAGAGAGCGCTTTGATCTGGATCGCACGGTTTTCCGGGCGCATGGCGGCGTTGCAACTCCTCAAGAAGGAGAAGGCAATGGAATGACCATTGCGCGTCGTTGCGCCTCTTGTGCCCAGGCCGTCAGGCCGTCGGGTATGCCCTGCACCCGGAAAATCGCACACTCCAGCCCGTTCAACTGAGCTTTCTAGGATCATGCATGCGCTGGGCAAATTGGTGCGCTTTCCGCGCCGCGAGATGGAGCGCGGCCTGATTCTGGCCGGCGCGGCGTTGACGTTCAGCCGGGAATAGATTGTCGTGCCGTTCTGCGGCTTGTTCGGCGGTTTGCTGGGCGGGCTGTTCAGCCGGATGCTCATCATTGTATCGAACGGCCTGCCGGGCGCCATCGGCAGCTTGATGCGGGAGCGCCCGGTGGTGTTTGCCACGCTGTGCGGGCTGGTTCCGGCGCTGATCGGCCTGGCGTCGGGCAACACGACCTACGGCGCCGGATATACTGTGCGCGGCCACAATTCGCGGATTTAGCCGCGTCACGCGGGATGCGATTGCTGCGCAAATTGTGGTCGCGCAAAGTATATCCGGGCTAGTTGTGGATAACCGAAAGGAACCCGTTCATGATCCTGTGGCTGCAATTGCTGCTATGTCTGATCGTCATCGGCTTTGCCGGCTGGCATCTCTCTCGCAACGGCGACATTATCGCGGAAAAAACCGGCATGTCGGCATCGCTGGTTGGGCTGATTTTGTTGTCAACCGCGACCTCGCTGCCGGAACTGGTGACCGGGCTGTCAGCCGTGACTGCGGCCAACGCCCCCGACATCGCGGTAGGCGACGTGTTGGGCAGCGCGGTGTTCAATCTGGCGATTCTGGTGGTGCTGGATGCACTTTACCGGCGGGAAAGCCTGTACAGCCGCGCCGCGCAGGGGCATATCCTGTCGGCGGCGCTGGGTGCGCTGCTGTTGGCTTTCGCCGCCTTCAGCATCCTGCTCGACCGGAGCGGCGCCAGTCCGGCGTTGGGTCATGTCGGGTTGTACACGCCGGTTATCGTGGTGGTTTATCTCATGTCCATGCGGGTGATTTACCAGTACGAGCAGCGCACCGTGGCGGCGTTCACCGAAGCGGAAGCGCAACGCTATCCCGACATCACCCTGCGACGCGCCGTGATCGACTATCTCATGGCAGCGCTGGCAGTGGTGGCGGCAGGCTCATGGTTGCCCTTCGTTGCTGCGGGCATTTCCGATCTGATGGGATGGGGGCAAAGTTTCGTCGGCGCCATTCTGGTGGCGGCGGTCACTTCTGCGCCGGAAGTCGCTGTCACGCTTTCGGCGCTACGCATGGGCGCCATCGACATGGCGATAGCCAATCTGTTGGGCAGCAACTTGTTCAATATCGTGATCCTTGCCGTCGATGACCTCGCCTATCAGCACGGCCCCCTGCTGGCGCAGGTTTCCCCCAGCCATGCGATTAGCGCGCTCACCGCCGTAATGATGAGCGCCGTGGTGATCGTCGGCCTGATCTTCCGCCCGCATCGGCGCGTCTTGCTCGGGCTGACCTGGGTCAGCCTAGGGCTGTTCGTGCTGTACATTCTCAACACTTGGATACTCTTTCAATATGGACACTGAACCCTCTGTTCGGTATACCCCGACTATCAAGGTCGCCACCATTGTGAGAGTCCTTGCCATCGTCGGCTATATCGCACTTTACGTCTTTCTCGACTGGCTCAGCTATATTCACCCTGTGCTACCGGTGGCGATCACGCCATGGAATCCACCGCCCGGACTGAGCCTAGTGTTCCTGCTGCATTTCGGCCTGCGCAACTGGCCAGCGCTGTTCGTCGCCGCCTTTCTGGCGGAAGTGCTGGTGCGCGACATCCCCGCGCCACTGCCTTGGCTGGCATTCTCATCGTGCGCGCTGACAGGCTGTTACGCGACAGTTGCCGCGTTGTTGGCGGACAAGGCGCGGATCGGAGAGAGCTTCGACAATCTACGCGACCTGACCCGTTTCCTGGCCGTGATCCTGCCCGGTGCGCTGGCGGCGGCACTGGCCTATGTGGCGATATTTACGCTCGCCGGGCTGGTGCCGGACGCGGGATTTTTCGCCAATGTGTTGCGCTTCTGGGTAGGCGACGCCATCGGCATAATGGTCGTCACCCCTTTACTGCTGGTGTATGGCGCCGGGAACATTCCCCGGCTGCGGGGCGGATGGCGAGCGACGGCGGAAATGATGTTGCAGGCGGTCAGCGTGTTGCTGGCGCTGTGGCTGATTTTCGGCGTGGAACTCACCGACGAATACAAATTTTTTTACCTGCTGTTCCTGCCGCTGATCTGGGTCGCCATGCGCCACGGCATTCAGGGCGCGACCGTTGCCATCGCCGGTATCCAGCTTAGCCTGATAGCGATACTGCAATGGAGCGGTCGTAGCGATACCGAAGTGCTCGAATTTCAGCTACTGATGGCTACGTTGACGGTTACCGGCTTATTCCTCGGTCTGGCAGTAACCAATCGTTATAAAGTGGAAGAACAATTGCGCCACCGCCAGACTAAACTCAACCAGGCATTACGCATGGCAGCGGCGGGAGAAATGGCGTCTGCTTTCGCCCATGAATTAAACCAGCCGTTGTCGGCAATCTCCAATTACCTGCGCGCCTGCCAGACGATGTTGACAATGCCGGACGATCAGCGGGAGTTGCTCTGTGCAACCATGGATAAAGTGGTCGCCGAGGCAGGACGCGCCGGGCAGGTAATGCAACGGCTGCGCGATTTCTACCGTAGCGGAACGTTGCGGCTGGAGCGCATAGCGCTCGAACCCCTATTGCAAGGCGGACTGGAGCCGCTGATAAAACGAGCCGGGCATCATGGCGTGGCGTTAAGCCTGAAAGTGGCGACCGGTCAGCCGGAAGTGTTGGTAGACCGGATACAGATTGAAACCGTGCTGCACAATCTGGTTGGCAACGCCATAGAAGCAAGTGCTGCTTCCAAACACGCTAAGATTGAGGTCAGCGCCGTTCCCGGTGAAAACGGCGAGGTACGGGTATGCGTTGCGGACAACGGTCCCGGCATCGCGCCGGAAATGGCCAACCGCTTGTTCGAGGCTTTCGCCACCGACAAACCGGATGGCATGGGGTTGGGATTGGCAATTACCCGTTCCCTAATCGACGCACATAAAGGAAGATTATGGGCGGAAGCCGCACCCGGCGGAGGGGCGTGTTTTTGCTTCACCCTACCCGCCGATTATTCTGGAGTCAACGATCATGGATAATAACAACGCTCTGGTTTACATTGTCGATGACGATGCTGCGGGACGCGATTCGCTGTCCCTGCTGCTACGCCTCAAGGGTTTCGAAAACCGCGTTTTTACGTCCGCCGAAGAATTTCTCGCACAATACAGCCCCGCCTGGCGCGGTTGCCTGCTGCTTGATATTCGCATGGCCGGCATGAACGGCTTGGCGTTGCAGCGTGAATTGGCGGAACGGGGCAGCGTTCTGACCATCGTTTTCATCACGGCCCACGGCGACGCTGCCAAGGCGCGAGCGGCGCTCAAGGCAGGTGCGGTGGATTTTCTGGAAAAACCGCTTGACGACCGGATGTTGCTGGCAGCGGTAAGAGAAGCGCTTGATCGCGCAATTCGCGAGCGTAATGCGTGCGAGGCGCGCGACACCCTTGCCGCACGTCTCGCACGCCTCACAGGACGCGAGCGCCAAGTGCTGGACATGGTGCTGGAAGGCCGCCACAACCGCGAAATCGCCGCACAACTCGAAATCAGCCCACGCACCGTGGAAGTCTACAAAGCGCGCATGATGGAAAAAATGCAGGCGCGCACCTTGCCGGACTTGATGCGTAGCGTGTTTGCGGCGCAAAGCAGGGCTGAGACAATCGCACCCACTCATTGAGCACGTAAGGGCATCCCTTACGTGCCATAACGGATACCCTCGCTCCCCTGTTCCCACTAGTATTGCCTCACGCGCCGCTTCCAGCGGCAGCTTCTATTATCTTCGGCAAAACTTAATGGCGCCCATCATGACAGACCCAATCCATTCCGATCCGGAACTGACTAAAACCCGCAGAATTTCCTTTGCCGGGCTGACCCCTGCGGAGGTTCACAATGTCGCAGACATTCTCAACAAGGTGGAACACGTTGAAGCCGTATTGGGCGCGGACGGCAGCAGCGTGGTGGTGACTTATTGCATCGCCGAGCACAAGTTGGAGGAACTGGAAAATGTCCTGTCCGCCCAAGGTTACAAACTCGAAAGCAATTTGCTGGAACGAATCCGGCTCGGCCTGATCCATTTCACCGAAGAAATCCAGCAGGAAAATCTGCATACGCCCTTGCGCTCTTACGAGGAGTGCCTGCGCACGGTCCAGTCCAGCGCCCCTACGATGCATCTGAACGAAAGTGCTCCCAAGCCACCCGAAGAAAAAGAAATCCCGCCCGAAGAAAAAGAACTGCGCAACTGTTTCTGATTCTTTCCTGAACCGCACCGCAGCGGCGAAAACCTTCGCCGGGCGGTAGATGATTTATTTAACCTAGAAAGCTCAGTTGACCGCTTGCCAGGAAGTGTAACATGGTGGTTCTAAACAGCTTTATCATACATTCCGCGTGTACCCGTTTGGTGAGAGCGCTACGGGTTGGATTGCACGGTTTTCCAGGCGCATGGCGGCGTTGCAACTCCTTGGAATGGAACGACCATTCCGCGTCGTTGCGCCTTGCCCTGCACCCGGAAAACCGCACACTCCAACCCGTTCAACTGAGCTTTCTAGGTTTATGACGATAGCCAATATCCCCTACCGATCTCCGGCACTTTGCATTGATCCCGACGCCACGCTGATGGAAGCGCTCCGGCTAATGCTGGAAAAGGAAATCAACCATGTTCCGCTATGCGACGCGGAAAGGCGCTTCTGCGGGATGGTCAGCACCAATGCCATTCTTCAGGAGCTGATTCCGATCAGCGCTCGTAGCGAGCATGGCCTGACTGACCTGAAATTTGCCGGGGACGCCACCCGACTGCTGACCGCTCATTTGCGCGACCTGGGAAAAAACACGGTGCGGGACACGGCGAAAACCGCCACGCCGGTTCTGAATGAAAACTGTCCTCTGCTGGAAGCCGCCCTATTGCTGACCCAGAGCACAGCGCCGTTGCCGGTGATCGGTGCGGACGGCAAGCTGCGCGGCATGTTGAGCCGCCGTGCCTTGCTCGACTACTTGGTGCGCGAGGCGGAAACGGCCTATGCACGGTAACGCCGCGTCCCTATCTCAGGTGATTTTCGGTTTGAGTCCGCTGCTGGTTTCGCTGGCGGTTTTCGTGCTCACCTATGCGGTGATCGTCACGGAAAAGATCAACCGTTCCATCGTCGCACTATTAGGTGCAGGAGTGATGATCTTTACCGGTGTGCTGCACCAGAGCGAGGCATTTTCCGGCATCGATTTCAATACCATCGCCCTGCTGACCGGGATGATGGTGCTGGTGGCGATCACCCGGAAAAGCGGGGTGTTCCAGTACGTGGCCATCGTCGCCACCAAGTCGGTCAAGGCCGATCCGTGGGGGTTGCTGGTGATGTTGTCGGTAGTGACGGCAGTGTTTGCCGCGCTGCTCGACAACGTCACCACGGTGCTGCTGATTGCCCCTGTCACTTTGCTGATTACCGATGCCTTGCGCATTAATCCTTATCCCTACTTGTTTTCGATTATTTTCGCCTCAAACATCGGCGGCACAGCAACGCTGATCGGCGACCCGCCCAATATCATGATCGGCTCGGCAGCCGGACTGACTTTCAACGATTTCCTATTCAATCTGGCGCCCGTGGCGATGGGGGTTTTCTTCCTGACCATGATTCCCATTTACCTGATCTGGGGGCGCAAGCTCAAGGCCACGCCGGAAGACCGGGCGCAGGTAATGGCGTTCGACGAACGCGAGGCGATCACCGATAAACTTTTGCTTATGCAGTCGCTGGGCGTCATCGCGCTGGTGATGCTGGGCTTTGTGATGGCGCACGGCATCCATCAGGAGCCGGGCGCCATTGCGATGTTCGGCGCGGCATTGCTGTTGCTGCTGCGCGCTTTCGGCAAGGACGCCGAAACCCAGTCGCACGAAGTACAGCGCTCCTTCGCTGAGGTGGAATGGGTGACTATTTTCTTCTTTGTCGGCTTGTTCGTGGTAGTGGCAGGCGTCGAAAAAGCCGGAGCGCTGAGCATCCTGGCCGAGCGCATCATCACGCTGACCGGCGGCGATTACGCAGTGACGGTGCTTGCCATTCTATGGGTGTCGGCCATTGCCTCGGCGGTGGTGGACAACATTCCCTTCGTCGCTACCATGATCCCGGTGATCCAGAGCATGGGCGCCACCTTCGGCGCGGACCGGCTCGAAACCCTGTGGTGGTCGCTGGCGCTCGGCGCCTGTCTGGGCGGCAACGGCAGCCTGGTGGGCGCTAGCGCCAATCTGGTGGTGGCCGGTTTTGCCGAGCGCGCCGGGCAGCCGATCCGTTTCCTGCCGTTCATGCTGATGGCCTTTCCGCTGATGCTGGCAAGCATGGTGGTAAGCACGGCTTATATCTGGCTGCGTTACCTATGAATCCAAGGATGTAGTCGCAACACACGAAGAACCGCGCCAGTGCTTGATCTACGACTATGTCTCGTTGCTTCGCGCGGTGCTCAATCGTGGGCAGGCGGACGTTGGGAACGCCGCTATTCGTGTGCAAACAGCCGCTCCCAGGCATGGCCGTAGATCAAGCACTGGAGCGGCTCTCCAGGCCGCTAAGCTACTTGCGTGTGACGATGGGCTGTGGGTGTGGGGACGGTTTACACGACAGGCATTGAACCTAGAAAGCTCAGTTGACCGCTTTCCAAGATGCGTAACGTAGTGGTTCTAAACAACTTTGTCACTTGTTTTACTTTCACCCGTTTGGTGAGAGCGCTACGGGCTGGATTGCACGGTTTTCCGGGCGCATGGCGGCGTTGCAACTCCAAGAGAAGGCAATGGAACGACCATTGCGCGTCGTTGCGCCTCTTGTGCCCAG
>Ga0172380_10008568_pt1 | contig 11131 bp, 10 predicted proteins | sample Leawe162metaG_FD_119747 | JGI IMG/M metagenome (GOLD analysis project Ga0172380, IMG submission 119747) | Leachate microbial communities from a municipal landfill in Southern Ontario, Canada - Leachate well 162 metaG | ecosystem: Engineered > Solid waste > Landfill > Unclassified | place... | reverse complement strand
AGCGCTACCTCGGCACGGTGCACAAAATCGTGCGCAAGGCAGCACGCTACCTACTGATCTATGCCGTAATCCTGATCGCTATCGGTTGGCTGTTCAACAAGTTGCCCGGCAGTTTCCTGCCCTCGGAAGACCAGGGTTATTTTGTCAGTGTGATCCAGCTGCCGTCAGGCGCGACGCGGGAACGCACCCTCGAGGTGCTGTCGCAGGTCGAGCAGTACTACCTCGGCCTGAAGGAAGTGGAACACGTTATCGGTGTAGCGGGCTTCTCTTTCTTCGGACGCGGGCAGAATGCCGCAATCGCTTTCGTTCGCCTCAAGGACTGGAGCGAACGCCCCGGCCAGGCAAGCAACTCGACCTCACTAACGCAGCAGGCCAATACCACACTGTCCCACATCAAGCAGGCGATGATCTTCGCCATCAACCCGCCCCCCATCCCCGAACTCGCCGCCGCCGGAGGTTTCGACTTCCGCCTGCAGGATCGTGCCGGTCTTGGGCGCGACAAACTGCTGGAAGCGCGCAACATGGCGCTCGGCATGGCGATGCAGAATCCGGTGCTGGCCGGTGTGCGGCCGGAAGGCCAGGAAGCCGGGCCGCAACTCCTGCTCGACATCGATCGCCTCAAGGCCGAATCACTGGGTGTTTCCATCACCGACCTGAACGAAACCCTGCAATCGCTGCTGGGCGCCTCTTACATCAATGACTTCGTGCGTCAGGGACGAGTGTTACGCGTGCAGATGCAGGCAGAAGCCGAAACGCGTCGCACGCCGCAGGACATTCTGAATATCCCGGTTCGCAACAACAAGGGCGGCATGGTGCCACTATCCGAACTAGCTCAGGCCCGCTGGATCAGCGGTTCACCCAAGCTTGACCGCTACAACGGCCTGCCCGCGATGAAGATCGCAGGTGGCCCGGCACCCGGCCACAGTTCCGGCGAAGCACTCACCGCCATGCAACAGATCGCGGCAAAATTACCCCCAGGCTTCGGCTTCGAATGGTCCGGTACGGCACGCGAAGAAGAGCAGTCCGGAGCACAATCTTCACTACTGTTCGCGGTGTCGATCATTGTAGTTTTTCTCTGCCTGGCTGCACTGTACGAAAGCTGGTCGATTCCATTCGCGGTGATGCTGGCCGTACCGCTGGGTGTATTCGGTGCCCTGCTGGCGGTGACCTTGCGCGACTTGCCCAACGACGTGTTCTTCAAGGTCGGGTTGATCGCCATCATCGGGTTGTCCGCCAAAAACGCGATCCTGATCATCGAGTTCGCACGCAAATTACAGGATGATGGCATGAGCCTGTTCGATGCCACATTGGAAGCCTGCCGCTTGCGCTTCCGCCCCATCCTGATGACCTCGTTCGCCTTCATCGCCGGCGTCTCACCACTCGCTTTCTCGACTGGTGCCGGCGCACAAAGCCGCCACGCCATCGGTACCGGCGTCATGGGCGGCATGCTCACCGCCACTCTGTTCGCCGTATTCTTGGTGCCGGTGTTCTTCGTTATCGTGCGCCGCTTCTTCCCGGGCCATTCGCGCAAGCACATCGATTAGACCGACGAACGAACAGTGGTAATCGCGCTACAATCCCGGCCATCACTCGATAGCCGGGATTCCACATGCAACAACTTACCCTCACCCGCCCCGACGACTGGCACCTGCACCTGCGTGACGACGCACTGATGGCCTCCGTTCTGCCCGACACCGCGCGCCAGTTCGCCCGTGCCATCGTCATGCCCAACCTGCGCCCGCCGGTCACCACCACCGAACAGGCCGTGGCCTACCGCGAGCGCATCCTGAAAGCGCTGCCCCCAAAAAAAAATTCAGGGGCCATGAAGTTCGACCCGCTGATGACCTTGTACCTGACCGACATCACCTCCGCCGACGAGATCAAGAAAGCCAAAGCCAGCGGCGTGGTGCATGCGGTGAAGCTGTATCCGGCCGGTGCCACCACCAACTCCGACGCGGGCGTGACCGACCTGCGCAAGACCTACGCCGCGCTGGAAGAAATGCAGCGTTGCGGAACTCCGTTGCTGGTGCACGGCGAAGTGACCAGCCCCGACATCGACATCTTCGACCGCGAAGCTGTGTTCATCGAACGTGTGATGCAGCCGCTGTTGAAGGACTTGCCCGAACTGCGTGTGGTGTTCGAACACATCACGACGAAGGACGCCGCCGAGTTCGTGATGAGCGCACCGGACACCATCGCCGCCACCCTCACCCCGCAACACCTGCTCTACAACCGCAACGCCATGCTGGTCGGCGGCATCCGCCCCCACTACTACTGTCTGCCCATCCTCAAGCGCGAAATGCACCGCGAAGCCTTGGTCAAAGCCGCCACCAGCGGCAGCAAGAAATTCTTCCTCGGCACCGACAGCGCCCCGCATGCCCAGCACACCAAAGAGAACGCCTGCGGCTGCGCCGGTTGCTACACCGCACACAACGCAATCGAACTGTATGCCGAAGCGTTCGAAGCGGCGGGTGCACTGGATAAACTTGAATCCTTCGCCAGCTTTAATGGTGCTGATTACTACGGCTTGTCGCGCAACAAAGAAACCATCACGCTGCGTAAAGAAGAGTGGCAAATGCCTGCGTCAATCGGATTTGGCGAACATCGGCTGGTGCCACTGAGAGCCGGAGAAAAGATGAAGTGGAAGTTGTCGGAGTGATTTTATCTGGGATGCGTTCCCATGTCACATAATGCGGAGAATCAATAAGTTGCAGGTACTTAATTCAGGGCTGAAGCATAACCCCTAGGGGGGGTGATTCCTCACCCGCTCTGCCGGGCAGAGTGAAGAACCAATCATGTTGAATAGCCTTACTTAACGAAGAGAACCAGAACGAGTACGACGACGAAGACGATTGCAATTGGCAGCATTGTGGTAACCATTTAACAGCTCCTTAAATATTCGAAGAACGGGGGAGCGAAACATATCAATTTGATACATGTTTGTCAACATGGCCATGCCGACATGATGGCAATAGCTCGGGGGATGCTCTACGATTCCCGTTGGCCGTGATGTGCCGCCGCAATATCGGCGCGCACAACCGCAAGGGCTGGCCGCGTTAATAACCGGCACAAAGTCAGGTCACTGTTTTAACTCACAAAGGAAGGATCATGCCACTTGCACCCTATCTCAATACCGTGCCCGTAATCGGCAAGCGCGTCTATCTCCACCCCTCCTGTCAAGTCATCGGCAATGTAAAGATAGCTGACGACGCTTCCATCTGGTGCAACACGGTGCTGCGCGGGGACGTGAATCGCATTGAGATCGGACACGGTTCGAACGTGCAGGACTTGACCATGTGCCATGTATCGCATAGAACAGAGGAGAAGCCGGACGGCTCGCCGCTGATCATTGGCGAGTACGTGACGGTGGGGCATGCGGTGGTATTGCATGGTTGCCGCATCGGCAACGAGTGTCTGATCGGTATGGGCTCGATCATCATGGATGATGCGGTGATCCCCGACCGCGTAATGATCGGTGCGGGCAGCTTGGTCTCGCCCGGCAAGACCTTGGATAGCGGAATGCTCTACATGGGGCGCCCGGCCAAAGCGGTGCGCGCACTGACTAAGGAGGAGATTGCATACCTGCGTTATTCCGCCGAACATTACATGCGGGTGAAAGACAATTACCTGAATAACTCTGGCAATTGATCAGCGAATCTTTTATGGCAACAATGAGCCCACAGGATTTCTCACGCGCGCAACTCAACCTGGAAACCGCCCGGATAGCTTGGCGGGAATTGCAACGCTATTTCGCCAGCGGGGCGACCATTACGGTCGGCCCTGAACTCGATCTGATCGAGGTTGCACTCCAGATTTCGGCAGATAACACATTGCAAGTCTCGCAATGGATGGATTCGGGTAAGATTGACCGTGTCACGGATGAACAGGCATTGGCATGGTACGAAGCTGATGCCATAGTATGGGCAGTAGTGGCGCGGCCCTATGTGTTAATTCAGGAGAACAGGAATGTACTATATCGTTGAAAGCAATAAATCTTTTGAGCAGGCCGCAACCGATCTGGATGCGGCGGTGAAACGCAATGCCTTCGGTGTGCTGCATGTACACGACATCGGCAATACATTACGCGGCAAGGGGGTGGAGTTCGCCAACCAGTGTCGCGTATTTGAAGTGTGCAATCCGCTACAGGCATCCAAAGTAATGGCATCTGACATGCGTTTGAATATGGCCTTGCCCTGCCGCATCTCGGTCTATACCGAAGGCGGCAAGACACGCATCGGCATGATCAAGCCGGCCGCGATTCTTGCCTCGCTTTCACAAAGTCCGGAGCTGGCGGAAATAGCCCGGGAAGTCGAGCAGAAAACCATGCAGATGATTGATGAAGCGAAGTAGCTGGCGCTATTTCACCTTCTTCATTGCAGCTTCAATGCGCTCGCACAGGGTCTTCAGTATTTTGATGCGGGCGAAATTCTTGTCATTGGCTTCAACCAGCGTCCACGGGGCAATCTCAGTGCTGGTGCGATCGACCATGTCGCACACCGCCTGCTCGTAGTCGTCCCATTTTTTGCGATTACGCCAGTCCTCTTCGGTGATTTTAAAACGCTTGTAGCCGGTCTTTTCACGCTCCTTGAAACGGCGCAGCTGTTCTTCCTTGGTGATGGTCAACCAGAATTTCAGCACTACTGTGCCACTCTCGGCAAGTTGCTCCTCAAAGTCATTGATCTCGCCGTAGGCACGCATCCAGTCGGCCTCGCTACAGAATTTCTCAACACGTTCAACCAACACGCGACCGTACCAGGAGCGGTCAAAGATGGTGAACTGCCCAATGCGCGGCACGTTGCGCCAGAAACGCCAGAGATAAGGCTGCGCACGCTCTTCCTCGGTGGGCGCAGCGACCGGTATGATGAGATAGTGCCGTGCATCGAGTGCGCCGGTGATGCGCCGGATCGCGCCGCCCTTTCCACCCGCATCTGAACCTTCAAAGGCAGCAATCACGGAAATCTTGCGGAATTTTGGATCGCGTGTGAGCAACGCCAGCTTGCCCTGATATTTTTCCAGCTCTCTATCGAATTTCTTTTTGGCAATCTTTTGCGTCATGTCCAGCCTGTCCAGTACATCGAGCTGGTCAATGGGCGGTTGCAGCGGTGCCACGCGAGCAACGGTTTTGACCGTGTGGTCAAGCCTGTCGCGTAGCGCCTGTAATAATGTCTTGCCGACCGTCAGGTTACGGTAACGCGCATCACTGCCTTCGACCACAAACCAGGACGATTCCGCTGTGCTGGTCTCGCGCAACGTATGTTCCGACACCCGGCGGAACCTGTCGTACAGTTTGAAGCGCTGCCAATCCTGAGCGGTCACCCGCCACCGCGTTTTTGGATTTTTCTCCAATGTTTTTAGACGCTTGCTTTGCACTTCCTTGGACAGATGAAACCAGAATTTGAGTACCAGTGCCCCCTCATTGGTAAGCATGCGCTCGAAGTGTTTGATACGCTCGATGTGTTGGTTCAGTTCAGCATTACTGCATTGCTTGAGCACCCGACGCACGATGGGCGCGGTGTACCAGGAGCCGAAAAATACACCAATCTTGCCCTTTGGCGGTGACGCACGCCAATAACGCCACATGGCTGGGTGCTCGCGCTCTTCGTCCGACATCTCACCCATCGCGTGGACCTGAATATGGCGCGGGTCCATCCATTCATTAAGCAGATTGACGGTCTCCCCCTTGCCTGCACCATCAACACCGCCGACCAGAATGATGACCTGAAACTTGCCTTTTTCCGCCAGGTCGAACTGGGCATTAAGCAAGTCTTCGCGCAGCTGGGGAACTTCCTTGTCATAGGTGGCTTTGTTGATCTTGTGTCCAAGCTCGGCTGATTCAAACATGATCCACCCTCCGTGGGTTAAAGATTTTCCGGGGCAATGGCCAGATGCAGTTTGGTCTGGTAGTCGCCATCCTCGGTGTGGCGACTGAACCACCAGATTGCACCCTTCTTGACGCTGAAGCTGTTGCCGGAATCGGCCAGCAGAAGTGCGGCGATCTGCCCGAGTACGGGTTGATGGCCCACCAACAATACGGCACCTCCCGCGTCCGGCCAGCCTGCTGCCTGTAACACAGACTGTGCCGAAGCGGCGGGGCCGAGGGCGGGTTCGGTGGTGAATGTTTTGCTGAATGCGCGTGCGGTCTGCTGGGTACGCAGGGCGGGACTGACCAGGATGCGAAGGTGTTCGGGCAGACGGGGGCGCAAGAAGGCTGCCATCTTTTCAGCCTGCTTGCGCCCCTTGTGGGTCAACTCCCGCTCAAGATCCGGTGTACCCTCTTCCGCCTCGGCATGTCGCCACAGAATCAGTTCCATTTTTCCCCCCGTTCACACCAGACGGGTGCAGCTTATACCTTGCCTGTGCGGGTTTCCAGTCATGTGCTACCAAATGATTACTCTTGTGCTGGCGCACTTGCCAGTAACGCCAGTAACGCAGCTTGCGCACTGACCGGTTTGCCGCGTGCGCTGCGTTTCCGGTGCCAGAACCCATTGAGATCCATTTCCCAAGCCTGCAGGTTGTCCTGTAAGTTGATCTTCATGCCCTCATCCAGCACTCGTTTCTTCAGTTTTTTGTCGAGGATCGGAAAGCAGGTTTCGATACGGCGGAAGAAATTACGATCCATCCAGTCGGCACTGGCCAGATATACATCGTTCTTGCCATCACGATGAAAATAAAAGATGCGCGAATGTTCGAGGAAGCGCCCGATGAGGGAGCGTACCCGGATATTCTCCGACAATCCTTTAACACCCGGACGCAAAGCACAGACTCCGCGCACGATCAGGTCGATCTTGACCCCGGCTTGTGATGCTTCGTACAGCGCATTGATGGTTTGCGGCTCCAGCAAGGCGTTCATCTTGGCGATGATATGGGCACGCTTGCCGGCCTTGGCCAAGGCGGTCTCGTTGCGAATCGCTTCCAGCACCTTGCTGTGCAGGGTGAAAGGCGATTGCCACAGATGGCGCAACTGGCTCGCCTTGCCCAGCCCGGTGAGTTGGACGAATATCTCGTTCACATCGGCGCACATATCCTCGTTGCAGGTGAACAAGCCAAAGTCGGTATACAGCCGCGCGGTGCGTGGATGATAGTTGCCCGTGCCCAGATGCGCATAGCGGCGTAATTTGCCCTCCTCGCGCCGTACCACCATCAGCAACTTGGCGTGGGTCTTGTGGGCGACCACACCGTACACCACATGCGCGCCGACCTGCTCCAGGCGCGCCGCCCAGTTGATATTGGCCTCTTCGTCAAAACGCGCCAGCAGCTCCACCACCACAGTCACTTCCTTGCCGCGTTTGGCCGCTGCGATCAGCGATTCCATCAGCTCGGAATCAGTGCCGGTGCGATACACCGTCTGTTTGATCGCCACCACCTCCGGATCAGCAGCCGCCTGCTGGATGAAGTCGATAACCGGTTTGAATGATTGGTAGGGGTGATGCAACAGTACATCGCCCTTGCGGATCACCTTGAACATGTCCGCGCCCTTTTTCTTGAGCAAGGTCGGCACACCAGGCACGAACGGCATGAATTTAAGGTCGGCGCGATCCAGCTTGTCGGGGATTCCCATCAATCGCACCAGATTCACCGGGCCGTGCACGCGGTACAGATCGTCCGCGCCCAACTCGAACTGCTGGAGCAGGAATTCAGCCAGTTCCTGCGGGCAGTTGTCCGCCACTTCCAGCCGCACCGCGTCACCAAAGTGGCGCTGCGGCAATTCGCCCTGCAGGCTGATGCGCAGGTTCTTGACTTCTTCCTCGTCCACGAACAGATTGCTGTTGCGTGTCACACGAAATTGGTAACAGCCCAGCACCGCCATACCGGAGAATAATTCGCCAACATGTGCATGCAGGATAGACGACAGGAACACGAAGCCGTGCGCACAGCCGGCAATCTCAGGCGGCATCGGGATCGCGCGCGGCAACACGCGCGGTGCCTGCACGATGGCCTTGGCCGAGTTGCGGCCAAATGCGTCCTTACCCTGCAATTCGACGGCAAAATTCAGACTTTTATTCAACACCCGGGGGAAAGGATGGGCTGGATCAAGCCCGATCGGGGTCAGAATCGGCATCACTTCGCGCAGGAAAAAATCTTTTACCCACGCCTGTTGTGCTTCGTTCCAGTGCGTGCGACGCAAAAAACGAATGCCTTGTGCTGCCAGGGCGGGGATCAGTTCTTCGTTGAATAACTGATACTGGCGCGCGATCAATTGGTGCGTCGGCATGAACAGACGCTTCATCACCTGGGTCGCCTCCAGTCCGTCGGGGCCGGTGGCAATTCCTCCCAGCTTGATCTGCTCTTTCAGGCCGGCAACCCGTATCTCGAAGAACTCATCCAGGTTGCTGCTGACGATACAGAGGTACTTGAGCCGCTCCAGCAAAGGGACGGTAGCATCTTCTGCCTGTGCCAATACGCGCCGATTGAACTCCAACAAACCGAGTTCGCGGTTGAGAAAATTCTGCGCTGGACCGCCTTTGCTCACTTTCAGTTCTTTGGCGGCACATAACCGGGTGGCATCTGTGTCTCCGCCCCGAAAAAGTAGTTTTCCATCTGCTGTGCCAGAAACTGGCGCGCTTTGGCATCCGCCAGGTTGAGGCGATTCTCGTTCACCAGCATGGTCTGGAATTTGATCCAGCCCTGCCACGCCTCTTTCGACACACTGCTGAAAATGCGCTGCCCCAGTGTGCCGGGATAGGGTGGACGCTCCAGCCCCTCGGCTTCACGTCCCAGTTTTACGCACTGCACCATTCTTGTCATTGCTTTCTCCATAAATCAGTTGATGATAGGCATGCAATATTACACGCCGATGAAACGCGATGCGTTATTTCAGATTTTTGACGAACACTTTGGAACGGCGCTGGTAGTTGTACAGCGCCTTCTTCTCTTTCGGCAGCTGGTTCACATCAGCTTCCCTGAAATCACGTTCGACGAACCAGTGCGCCGTACGTGTGGTCAGCACGAATAACCTCTGCATACCCTGCAACTTTGCCAGACTGCTCATGTGCCTGAGAATTACTTCACCATAGCCACGATTGCGATACTGTCCGTCCACCGCCAGTCCGGCCAGCTCGGCCGCCGCCTCGTGTGGGAACGGGTAGAGCGCGGCACAGCCGATAATGCGATGGTCGTGTTCCAGCACCTGAAAGCGTGCGATCTCCTTTTCCAGTAACTCGCGCGAACGCCGCACCAGAACGCCGTCTTCTTCCAAGGGGCGCAGCAGTTGCAGGATGCCGCCCACATCTTCAATGGTTGCCGCACGCAGGGTGTTAAGCGTGGATTCAACCACCATGGTGCCGATTCCGTCGTCGCTGAACAGTTCCTGCAACAGCGCACCATCGGTGTGCCGGCTGATGAGGTGGGTACGCGCCACACCCGCTTCGCAGGCGCGCACCGCGCACGGCAAAAACAAGCTCACGTCATCCGCCAGCTTGCGCTTCTTGCCAAGGAGTGCCTGTGCATCGGCGATAGTCAACTCCTTCACGAGCTTTCCCCTACCGTCAGTCACACCGTCGGTATCCATCAGGAACACCAGCTTGTCCGCATCCAGGGCAACAGCAGTGGCGGTAGCGACATCTTCCAAAGTGAGATTGAACACCTCACCGGTGGGCGAATAACCGAGCGGCGACAACAGCACCACTTCACCGAATTCCATGCGGTCATTCAATGCGTCAACGTCCACTTTGCGCACACTGCCGGTGTGTTGCAAATCCACTCCGTTGATGATGCCGATCGGTTGCGCGGTGATGAAGTTGCCGCCCGCCACACGAATATCGGCATTCGCCATCGGTGAGTTCGCCAAGCCCATCGACAGCAGCGCCTCAATCTCGACCCGCACCCGGCCGACCGCTTCCTTCACGCATTGCATGGTCTGTGCATCGGTCAGGCGGATGCCGTGGTGGTAAGTGTCGCCCAGATCGTGCTTGGCCAGATGCTGCTCGATCTGTGGCCGCGCGCCATGCACCAGCACCAAGCGGATGCCGAGTGCGGCGAGCAGGTTGAAATCATGCGTCAGCTCGACAAACTTGCCATCTGCCACTACTTCACCGCCAAAGGCAATGACAAAAGTCCTGCCGCGAAATGCGTTGATATAAGGCGCGACTGAACGGAACCAAGCAACAAAAGCAGCAGGCGATACGGTAGCGGGCATCTGAAATTTTCCCTTATGTAATGGCACTATCTTGCACGGCTATGCTTCATCCAGCAACTTCCCGCCAATTGCCCAGCTCTCGTTTGGTAATTCATCGAAAGCGATACAGGTGCGCCTGCGACACGGTGGGACGCAGTCCGCGGTGCGGGAACAGGCGCGTGTACACCGTCATGCTTCATCCAGTAACTTTCCACCAATTGCCCAGTTCTCAATCTGGTAGTTCATCGAAAGCGATATAGGTGTACGACTTCGGCTTCAGCGCGATGCGCTCCAGCGTATCGGTGACCTCCTCGGCGATTTTCACCTTCTGTTCGCGACTCAACTCGCCCGCGATGCGAATGTTGACGTAGGGCATCTTGCTCTCCTGCTAGTGTGTAAAAAATCGTTTCAGTTACGGATGCGCACAGACCAATACTGATAAAGCTCTGTATCGTGCCGGGGTGCACCCAAATGCTGACGGCACGCATTGATGCAAACCGTTGTTCATCTATAAAAGTCCATGTTTATCCGTGGCTCCATCACTTTTCTGGATTAAAAGTCACCCCACAATGTCTGTATCGCGGCGATCCCCGCAATGGCGGCAGTTTCGGTACGCATCACGCGCGGCCCGAGCAGGATGGGAACGAAGCCAGCCTGTTGCGCCACATTTGCCTCGTCCGCCGTAAACCCGCCTTCCGGGCCGATCAGCAGCGAGACGCTCCCTTGCGGCCGGGGTTGCACTTGCAGCCCACCCGCCCCGCCGGGTAATAGAATGAACTTGCTGCCGCTTGTGCCGCGTTGTGCCGATACCCACTCCCGGATCGCCTGCGGCGCGTGCAACTGCGGCAGATCGTTGCGTCCGCACTGTTCGCAAGCGGCGACTGTGACATTGTGCCAGTGCAGGGCGCGCTTGTCGGCACGATTTGGCGCAAGCTTGGCCACGCTACGCTGGGTCTGAATCGGGACGATCTCGGCCACGCCCAGTTCGGTCGCCTTCTGCACTACCCAGTCCATTTT
>Ga0172380_10008567_pt1 | contig 11133 bp, 11 predicted proteins | sample Leawe162metaG_FD_119747 | JGI IMG/M metagenome (GOLD analysis project Ga0172380, IMG submission 119747) | Leachate microbial communities from a municipal landfill in Southern Ontario, Canada - Leachate well 162 metaG | ecosystem: Engineered > Solid waste > Landfill > Unclassified | place... | reverse complement strand
TACACCCGGAATTCACACTGGCGGTACTGGTTGAAAAATAAGTGAGGATGTTACATGTTGCTCTTGCCCCGTTTCGGGGGGTTCTTTGCATCCTCCGGGGTCTTGACATCCGGGCGGATGTGTGTCATCGGGAAGCACTGGTACTCCTCGCACGAGCACGACGGACACTTCCGAAGATCCTGCTCGCTCTTGTCGAGCGTGAGCTCCTTGCCGCAATCGATGCAGACATATTTTCCTGGTCCGACACTTTGTCCTGCGCTGTAGGTCTTCTGCTCTGTCAGTTCAATCACCAAACTCCTCATTCTTTTAAAAGTATTTATCAGTTGTCATGGTACATCCACATTCTTTTCCGGTTCCGCGGGTCTTGTTCCTGTGATGCAAAACTATATCGAACTGATATGCCAGTTACTACTATGGGACGAAAGATCATCGGTTTACTGGGAAGCCCTCTCGTGGAAGGCAACACCGCGATCCTCCTCGACCAGGCGCTCGCTGGGGCGAAGGCAGCCGGGTGCGAGGTGGAGAAGGTGGTTGTCGCGAACCTCGATTTCCAGGCATGTAACGAGATGCTGTTCTGCCAGGAGCATGAGACCTGTATCATGGATGATGACATGCAGCAGCAGTACATGAAGTTTCGGGAGATGGACAGTCTCATCATTGCCACGCCGGTGATGACGATGGGGATCCCGGGGAAGCTGAAATCGTTTCTTGACCGGTTCCAGGTCTTTTACATGGCGAAGTACTGGCGGAAGTGCCCGCTTGTCTCCCGCGAACAGGCAGCGAAGCGGAACGGGCTTTTCATCTGCATCTCCGGCATGAAGATCCCCGAGGTGTTTGTCGGGGTAAAGCTCTCAGTGCTGGCGTTCTTTGACCTGATCGACTGCACCTACCATGATGAACTGCTGATAAATGACATGGATACGATCCGGGATGTCCGGTCGCGACCGGACCTCCTCGAAGCGGCATACAAGAAAGGTTTCGCGCTCGGCACCCTGGTCGCCGGGGCGAACCCGGACTGCCCGTGAACGCCCGTGCGCGGGTGACTGGGGTTACAGTAACCCCCGCTCTTTCATGCTGCAAAAGCCGGTCTTTGTGATGATGATATGGTCGAGCAGCTGGATCCCAAGAAGGGTTCCTGCCTCCTGGACCTGCCGGGTGATGGCGATATCCTGGCTGCTGGGCTCAAGTGATCCCGACGGGTGATTGTGCACGCAGATGATGGACGCTGCCCGGTCCGCGATCGCGTCGGCAAAGACCTCCCTCGGGTGCACGAGACTGTGGTTTAACAGACCGATCGTGATCACTCTCTTTTCCAGCATCTCCCCGGCGCCGTTTAACGTCAGGCAGACAAAGTACTCCTGCCGTTTCTCCCGCCACTCGGCGACATGCGGGAGGATGTCCTCCGGTCGCTGGATCTTCGCGACACCATTCGGTTCCCTGTGGTACCGGCGCCCGAGCTCGAAACACGCCAGGATCTGGGCAGCTTTCCCCGGACCTATCCCCTCAATCTCCATTAAAGAGGTATAATTGACCGCACCGGGTTTCTCTTTCATCAAAAGGGAGATGTCGTGGGCGATGGCGCGGACATCCTTGTTCTTCACGCCCCTGCCGAGGATCGCCTCAAGCAGTTCGGGTTCGGTGCAGGAACCGACTCCTTTCTTCTCGATCTTCTCACGGGGGCGATCCAGCTGCAGGACATCTTTCATCTTCTTCATCGGCACAACACACAACCCCCCGGATAGGTACCGGACGTATCACAACGTCTGTCTCAGGTTTCGATAAACCCTTTCATTTGATCCTGGCAGATCAGTGCGGGTGCCGCCAGGTGATCCCGCTCGTTTTACGGGAGACGTTCATGAACTGGCGGGATGCCGCATGAAGAATCTTTAAGTTCCCGCCTCCCGAATAACTCGTTATGGCAACAAAAGAGAATGCAATGGAAGCGTTCGCCGGGGAATCCCAGGCGAACCGGAAGTACCAGGCGTTTTCCGATAAAGCCGCTGAAGAAGGGTTCAAGAATGTGGCAACTCTCTACAAGGCGGCTTCAGAAGCAGAAGCGATTCATGCAAAGAAACTCTTAAAGGTGCTGTCCGCTATCGAACCGACGGCAAAGAACCTCGAGAAGAGCATCGAGGGAGAGACCCACGAGTTCACCACGATGTACCCGGCATTTATCAAGGAAGCTGAGGCGGAGAAGAAGAGTGACGCAATACTGGCATTCACTTTTGCGATGAAAGCCGAGCAGGTGCACGCAGGGCTGTACAAAAAGGCACTCGAAGCGGTAAAAGCGGGGAAGGATATCGGGCGCGAGAAGATCTTCCTCTGCCCGGTCTGCGGGAACATCGAGATTGGGAAGGAACCGGACAAGTGCCCGATCTGTGGGGTCTTCGGCAAACAATTCCGCGAGATTACCCTCTAACTTTTTTTGTCTCTTCTTCGGGTTACTTTTCTTTGTGAAGTGGGGTTTTTTGCTTCCTCCGCTTGTGGAGCCACAGGATGACGATGACCACCGCGATGACCGTCGCCCAGGACGCAGAGTAGATGACGATGATCGGGTTCACAAGGATATTCGTTGGGATGAAGGATTGTGCCGTTACTGTTGGAGCCACACTATCGAACTGGAGGCTCATCTGTGACGGGAACCGGGCAGGACCGTCGAAGTAGCGCACGAGCACCGTTGCGTTCCCTGAAGGGATGACACCCTCTGTCGGGGCATTGTTCGTGTTCGGAAACGCGATCGAACGGGTGATCCGTCCGTTCTCGTCCGAGAGTTCCACGTACCACGCATCCGGGTACGAGGTGGCAAACCGGTCGGTTGCCCGGACGATGAGCCGGGCGCCAGCCGGGAGCGAGACGTGCCAGGTCCCGTTCTCCATCTGGCTTTGGAAACTGAGCTCGCGGGTGACGGTGCCCCCTGTAGTCAGGTCTACCGAGCCGGAAGGGGTGTTACACGTACCGATAACCGGCTGGACCGGGAGCTTGATCTGGTGGACGCCCGGCTCCGTGGGGCAGCTGAACCGGTCATCCATCACCTGCCCGTACGACAATGCCTGGTCATAGATCCGCACCTCATCAATGCCCCCCCGGAAGTAGCGAGGGCAATCCGGGTCAGGACTGTCGGAGGTGCCTGCCTCCGCCCCGACGATCACGTAATTCCTGTACTCGTAGCGGATCGTCCCGGTCCTGTTCACTTGGTTTCGGAGCACACCATCAAGGTAGATCCTGGAGGTCTTCCCGTCGTAGGTGCCTGTTACGTGGTGCCATTGTTCAGCGGTGATCCCCTCGTGCTGGATGGGCAGGGAGACGTCCCCGATTCCGTCCAGCCGGACCGTCCACCAGAGATCGTTCGCGTCGTCAAAACCGAGGCGGTAACCCCCGTCATGGTAACTGGAGAGGAGCACCTGCGGGGCGAAGGTGTCGGTATAGAACCAGAGCGAGACAGTGAGCTCTTTTACCGGGTGGTTGTGGGAACTGTACGGGATTGCGATGTAACTGCCGTTCCCGTTAAAGAGCAGGGCACGCCCGCACCCCCCGTTCTCGATACGGGTCGCATCATGGATGGTGCCGGCGCTCCCGTGCCCGGAATTGTCGTTTGCGTAGCTGCTCCCGCCCTCGTTGAAGTTGAGATAGACGCCCGGTTCCACGGCACGTGCAGAATCCGAAAGGGCGCTTACGATGCCCATGCACAGCAGTACGAGGACAAGAACGCTGCATACCATTCCTGCAAACTTCGGCATATGGCTACGGACTCCGTGCTGTTACTGGTGTATTGGGGCTTACCGTAAAAAGAAATTTGCTATTGGTCTGGTGTATGCCAGGTTTTTGGGTGCGTATCCATATCTTTATATGAAACGGGAGCTTTGTTCGATTTGATGACGACAGTCACCGTATACTCCACGAAAGCCTGTCCGTACTGCCGGATGGCAAAAGCGCTCCTCGAAAAACTTGGGGTTGCCTACACGGGTGTCGATGTCGGTGAAGATGCCGGCGCTGCACGAAAGATGATCAAGCTCTCCGGTCAGCGCGGCGTGCCGGTGATCACGGTTGATGACGAAGTGATCGTGGGTTTTGATGCGCGGCGGTTGAACGAGCTGTTCGGGACATCCTCAGCCGGGGATCTCTTCGATGTGCTGATCATCGGGGCGGGTCCTGCCGGGCTCACTGCCGGTGTGTACTGCGCGAGAAAACTCCTAAAGACGATGATCGTCTCCGAGAATATCGGTGGGCAGGCGCTTGAGTCGTGGTCGATCGAGAACTACATGGGCTACCGGATGGTGACCGGTGAAGATCTGATGAAGAAATTCGAGGAGCAGGTGCGGACGCTCGATGTCCGGCTCGAACTGGACCGCTGTTCCAGTATCACATCAGAGGACGGAGTGTTTGTTGTTAAGACCGTGTCCGATGCAACGATCCGGGCGAAGAGCCTGATCCTGACGCAGGGCAAGAAACCCCGGAAACTGGGGGTGGCGAACGAGGAGCAGTTCCTTGGGCGCGGGCTCTCCATCTGTTCAACCTGCGACGGACCGCTCTACAAGGGCAAGAAGATCGCGGTCGTGGGCGGGGGCAACTCTGCGCTCCAGACCGCGGTGGAGATGAGTGGCATTGCGGAGTCTGTAACCCTTGTCGTGCGCCACACGATCCGGGCGGATCCGGTGTATGTGCAGATGCTTGAGACGAAGCCGAATATTGTGGTACTCACGAACAATGAGATCACCGCCCTCCAGGGTGACAGGTTCCTCTCCGGGATCACGGTGAAGAACGACAACGGGGAGGAGCAGACGATGGCAATTGACGGGGTGTTCATCGAGATTGGCTGGCTCCCGAACACGGAGATCCTTGACGGGTTTGTCGAACTGAACGACAAGAAGGAGGTCGTAATCGACCTCAACTGCCACACGACACGGGAGGGGGTCTTTGCCGCCGGGGATGTGACCTCGGTGAAGAGCAAACAGATCATCATCGCTTCCGGTGACGGAGCGAAAGCCGCACTGGAAGCGCACGAGTACGTGATGAAACTGGGGAAGTAAGTGGCGAGTGGATACCGGCGCTCACATTTATTACCTATAGGTGCATAGCAGTATTACTATGCAGGTTGCAACCTCAATTTACATCCGGGCGGATCTCAAAGATCAGCTGACCTCCTTAAAACACCACCCGAAGGAATCGTATAACGATGTGATCGGTCGCCTCGTAACTCTTGCAGTAGATGTGGAGCCACTGAGTGAGGAGGCGATCAGGGGACTGGAAGAATCACTTGAGGAGATCCGGCAGGGGATGTTGATCCCTGAATCAAAGATTCTGAAGAAATACGGGGTTGAATGAGGCTCTATACTATCCAGTATACACCCCGTGCAGAGCGTGACCTGAGCAGACTTCCCCCGGAGATCGCAAAAAAAGTTGTCCTCGCAATCCATGAGATCAGGGAAGCTCCCTATTTCTCCCTCAAAAAATTGAAGGTATCCGATCCCAGGCATCCGATCTTCTCCTTCAGGATTGGCAGGGGAGTGCGCGTCCTAGTCTCCATTCATGATGAGGTATTGATCATCCACGTTCTCGAAGTCGAACACCGGAAACATTCATACCGGGATTTCTGACGAATGGTGCAAAGATGAACCAGGGTTAACCTCTGTGTCAGTATCTATCAGATGTCCACAGAGATCCTAAAAAACACTTTCGCCGCTGTCAATTTTTGGTGTGCTTTCTCCATGCTGTCACAGACACCCGGCAGTTCCGCGAGATGCATCGGATACCGTGTGGAAGAGTGTCGATTAACAACGGGACCAAACGGAGAGGGAGAAAAAAAATTACACCATTCACACAAAGCAGGAACCGTAAATAATTCCGGTGAAAAGTAATTCCCGATCAGTTTCCTGGAGGCAAAACATCCGGAAAACCTTTTCCGGGTGTGCGATCACTGCCTGATAGATCCGCGCCGGGTGTCCTTGTCTCCTGACGGTGACTACGGCTACCGGAAACCTGCCATTATTTAAAGCATGCCACAGATAGTCAGTGAACGGTATATTTTGACGCGCACGATCCCCTGGTGGCAGGTCATCGCGGTACTCATCCTTGTCGCCGGGGCTGGCTTGACCTGCTGGACTGCCCAGCAGCAGGATACCACCCTGCGGACAGATCTGCTCATCAAGACCCGGATTGCAGAACTGGGGATCATCACCTCGCAGTTGAGCGATCTTTCCGGCTCACCTTCCGATCTTACGGCATCTGAATACCAGGCGTTGAAGATCCAGCTGGAAAGGATCCAGTCAAACACCCCGAAGGTCCGTTTCGCCTACCTGATGGGGCAACGGTCTGACGGGACGATCTTTATTTATGCGGATTCGGAATCCCCGGAATCAAAGGATTACTCACCTCCCGGGCAGGACTACACAGAAGCCTCGGTTCTCATCCACCAGGTGTTTGCGACAGGCACCGGTATGACGCAGGGGCAGGAGACGGATCGCTGGGGGACCTGGGTATCTGCCTTTGTTCCCATCACAAATCCCGGCACGGGCAAGGTCATTGCAGTCATGGGTTTGGATGTCGATGCTGCGGACTGGAACCTGTTGATCTTCCGTGCCAGCCTGCCCATCCTGATCGTCACCCTCCTCATTCTGTTGCTTGTGCTTGTCTTCGCCCATTCCCAGAACCGGCTGTCTGCGGAGAAGCGCCGGATTGCGGAATCAGAGGAATTGCTCCGGGAGAAAGAAGCGTTCCAGCGGGTATTGCTGGACAACCTGACCTCAGGGGTTGTCATTGTGGACGTGAAGACCCATACGATTGAACGTGTCAATCCCGCAGCCACGGCACTCTTCGGGATGTCCCCGGAAGGGATCATCGGGAAGAACTGTCACCTGTACCTCTGCCCCGGAGCTGATACCGCCTGCCCGATCACCGATCTGCACAGTGACGTAGACAACGCGGAACGGACGTTGCTACGCGCTGACGGGACAACTATCCCTATCTTAAAATCCGTGAAGAAGATCACAATTGGCGGCGAGGAAAAACTGCTCGAGAACTTCATCGATATCACCCGGAGAAAGGAGGCGGAAGCCGCGCTGGAACGAAAATCCGCGACGCTCTCCATCCTCAATGCGATCATCTCCACCGCAAACCGGGCAGACGACCTGGGGCAGCTCCTGTCAGGTATCCTCGCGAAATCGATGCTACTCTTGGATTTCGATGCCGGGGGGATCTACCTCGTTGACCGTGCGACCCGGACGGCAACGATCGTCCACGCCGCAAACATACCCCCTGAACTCCTCCACGAGATCCAGACGGTACCGATCGATATCCCGCCGTATGATACGCTGTATGTAAAGAACGAACCGGTTATCGCCGGAAATTATGACCAGCTCGCACCTGACCGTTCGAAGAAGTTCGGTTTTCTGTCGATTGCGAGTATCCCGTTAGTCTCCCGTGGGGTGGCAATCGGGTCGCTGAATATCGCGAGCACGACCCGGCAGGTCATCTCCACGGAAGAGAGAGATACCCTCATCTCAATCGGCAGGGAACTGGGCAGTACGATCGAGCGGATGGCAGTCGAGGACGAGGTCAGGACCACGAAGAAAAATCTCGAGACCCTGTTTGACTCGATCGATGAGATGGTCTTTGTGCTCGACCTGCACGGGCATATCCTCTCCGTCAATAAAACGGTAACGAAACGGCTCCTGTACACCCCGGAGGAACTGATCGGCACGGATGTCCTGCTGCTGCATGCACCGGAACAGCGGGAAGAGGCACTACGGATTATCCGGAAGATGATCGCAGGCACTGCCGACACCTGCCCGGCGCCTGTGGTCGCCAAGGATGGTACCCGTATTGATGTCGAGACAAAGGTGACCCACGGGTGGTGGAACAACCAGGATGTCCTGATCGGTGTGACGCGGGATGTGACCGAGCGCAAGCGGGCTGAAGAAAAACTGCGGCACATATCAGACCGCCTCGTGCTCGCGACCCGTGCAGGGGGTGTGGGCATCTGGGATTACGATGTGGTCAACAATACGCTCACGTGGGATGACCAGATGTTCGCCCTCTACGGGATCAGTCCTGATCAGTTCGGAGGTGCCTATGAATCTTGGCAGCAGGGTCTCCATCCGGATGATCGGGCGCGGGGCGACGTCGAGATCCAGCAGGCGTTACGAAAGGAGAAGGAGTTCGACACCGAGTTCCGGGTGGTCTGGGCGGATGGCTCCATCCACACCCTCCGCGCCCTTGCGCTTGTGCAGCGCGACGCAACGGGTAAACCCCTGCGCATGATCGGTACAAACTGGGACATCACCGAGCGGAAGCGGGTGGAGGATGCAGTCATTGAAGCGAATAAAAAACTCAACATCTTAAACAGTGTTACCCGCCACGATGTACTCAACCAGATCACCGGGCTCATCATGCTCCTGCAGATTGTCGAAGAGAGTTCGACGGATCCGGAGATCATCGGGTTTGTCCGCAAGGCGGAAGGTGCAACCGAACGGATCACCCGGCAGATCGAGTTCACCAGGGAATATCAGGATATCGGTGTCGAACTCCCCCACTGGCAGAATGTCACGGACCTTATCCGGACTGCCCGGACCCAGTTGACCGAATGCCCGTTCGAGCTCCGGGTGGAGCTTGACGGGATTGAGATCTATGCAGATCCGCTTCTTGTAAAAGTCTTCTACAACCTGCTGGAGAACGCGGTCCGGCATGGGGAACACGTGAGCATGGTCCGGTTTTTCTATCAGGAATCCGGGGATGCACTGGTGCTGGTTTACGAGGATAACGGGGCGGGGATCGATCCCGATTCAAGAAAACACCTGTTCAAACGGGGCTTTGGAAAGCATACCGGGTTCGGGTTATACCTGATTCGGGAAATCTTGTCGATCACCGGAATCACGATTGCAGAGACAGGCACTCCCGGCATGGGAGCCCGGTTTGAGCTGGTCGTCCCGAAAGGGATGTACCGGTTCACGGAGCCTGCAAAACAGTTTTTACATGACGGGGAATATTGATCATAGGATTAACACCGATGAATCCCCCGATAAACCCTACGGCACAACCCCCGGTAACCCCCCCGACAAAACCCCAGGCAAAGCCCAAAGCCCGCATTTTCATCGTCGAAGATGATTCCGTCATCGCCAGCGTCGAGGAATGGCGGCTGAACAAACTGGGCTACACGATCTGCGGGCATGCGACGAATGGGGCGGATGCCCTCGCACAGGTCAAAGAGATGACGCCGGATCTCGTCCTGTTGGATATCAACCTTGACGGGGAGATGGACGGGATCGAGATTGCCGAAGTGCTCGCCCGGGAGTCGGACATCCCGTTCATCTTTTTAACTGCTCATTCCGAGGATGTGGTGCTAAAAAGGGTCAAAAAGACGCTCCAGTACGGGTATATCAAAAAGCCGTTTACGGATGACGATCTCCGGATTGGGATTGAGCTCGCGTTTGCCAAGAACCGCTTCATCCGCCTGATCCTCACCAACAACGCCCTCTATGAGCAGGTGCTTGACCAGTTCCCTCTCGGGATTATCGTCACGAACAACGAGGGGATGATAACCTTCACGAACGAGATTGCCCGGTCGTTGACTCAACAGCAGGATCCCGCTGGTCTGGGGCATTTTCGCGAGATCGTCTGCCTTATCGATACGACCACGGGAAAACCCCTTGAGAACCTGCTCGACCGGGTCAGATCCGAACGGGCTGTCGTCTGGTTTCCGCAAACTGCCGGGCTCCAGTTCCCGAATAAAAAACCGGTCCCGGTCGCAGGGAACGCCGCACCCTTGTTCAACAATGCGGGGAGTCCGGCGGGGATGGTTGTCACCCTGTTGGCGCTCGGCGAGAAAAAATTTTTCAGAATCCTGGCATAGCGCCTGATCGCCCCTGGATCCTGCCACCCTATGCAGAAGTCGGTTTTTTTGGGGTTGCTTCGGAACGCTTGCGGATGGTCTCCAGGCACCATGTGGCAATGTTCCGGAGTTCTTCGTCCGGGTGGGTCAACAGTTTTTCGACAGCCGGGATGTCGGTTGTGGTGCCCTCGTTTGCCAGCAGATTTAACGCGCCGATGACAATCGTTGGCTTGTCTGAAGAGAGATACGGGATCATTTCGGCGACTGGTGGGGGTTCAAGGTTGAAGAGTGTGTCACCCGCAGCATCCCGGACCTTATCACGTTCATCGGCAAAGCATGGCATGATCGCCGCGATCCCCTTTTTGCGGTTGAGGGCAGGTAACAGGTCTATGACGGTGCAGACGAGCCCGACATCGTCACTCTTCAAAAGGGGAAGGATCTGGTTATAACAGGAGGGTTTGATGGCGACGATGGCATCTGCTGCATAACTCGCGACCATGTCATCCTCATCCGAGAGTGCAGTGATCAGGAATGGGAGGGCACTGGGGTGCCTGAATGTCTCGAGAAGTGAGAGGATCCGTATGCGGACTTTCGGGTCCGGGTGCCGGATTGACGTACAGAGAGCGGGAACGGCGCGTTTGCCGATCATTTCGAGGGCGTTATCTGCCATGTCATGAAAGTAACTGTCCTCTCGGGCAAGGTATTCGACAAGGACCGGGATCGCGGGCTCACCGATGTTTGCAAACACTTTCGGGACATCCTCCCAGAGTTGGGATTCCTCGAACTGCCGTTCCTCCATCGCCTCCTGCATGCAGGGTAAAACGGCAGCCCCGGCTCTCTTTAAGAACCGTATCGATTCCTCAACCTGGTCAGGAAACGGGCGTTCAAGGCTTGAAATCGCGTATTTTATCCGGTATTCCTCCGGGTTTTTCCAGGAGAATGACGGCAGATAGACGGTGGTCGGGGTGTCTTTTTCCATGATGTGTTACAACCTTACACTTATTTCTCAGGAATCGTGAGAGATAATGCCTTTGCTGCACGGAGAATACCACAATAACGGTCAGGGGGTGATTGCCGGTGAGGGCACCACTTGTCTGAAGCCCGCACGTGGCATCCCGTGTAACCCCTCCCACCGTGAGTGAGGATGCCGGTACATCCGGTGCGGTAGGTACCGGATCGTTGCTGGACGTGGTTATCCGTTTCCGGGCGGAACCGTTCTGGCATCGCTGTTATTATAGCGCCATCACCTGGTCCGGGAACTGGCGGGTTTTTTCGTCTGACGTGACCCGGCAGCGTAAAAACAAGGTCTG
>Ga0172380_10008566_pt1 | contig 11136 bp, 11 predicted proteins | sample Leawe162metaG_FD_119747 | JGI IMG/M metagenome (GOLD analysis project Ga0172380, IMG submission 119747) | Leachate microbial communities from a municipal landfill in Southern Ontario, Canada - Leachate well 162 metaG | ecosystem: Engineered > Solid waste > Landfill > Unclassified | place... | reverse complement strand
GGAAACAAAAAACGCGACGGAGCGCCGCGAAAATGTGAAGGGAGTATTTGTCTTGAATAAACCTGAACTCGTCCGTGGGCGCACCATCCTCATTGTTGACGATGTATGCACCACCGGCGCCACACTTACCGAATGTGCGAAGGCAATTCGCCGCGGAAAGCCAAAAGCAATTTGGGGGCTGGTGTTGGCGAAAGATTAATCAAAAAAGAACCTATTCTGGTTCTTTTTTGATACAAGCGGAGGCGGGAGGATTCGAACCCCCGGTACCTGTTAGGGTACTCCGTTTTTCAAGACCGGTGCATTCGTCCACTCTGCCACACCTCCCGTAATTTACTTCTTTGCCTCACTCACCCTCTCCTGCGCCCCCCCCTACCAAGGGTTGGGGTCTCACGCTACTACGCAAGGTTTTAGTGATAAACACGGTCAGAAAAACTACATACGATATTTTAGTAATAAGTGCCACAATAAAAAGTACTTCACCAGATAACATTTCTCCCAAAAAGTTAATGCCCAATATGCGCTCAATAAACACTGGCGAACCTTGAAGCTCGAAGTCTCCCCCATCACCAGTACTCAATAAAATCGCAATGAGCTGCACCGCAAGTACAGCATAGAATGAATGAGCAGAAACAGAAGCTCTACGATAACCTTTTAGAAGAAGTACCCCGACTACGGCAAGTGAGATAATCCATAATCCACCTAATATCGGTAGGGCAAACGTCAACACGAAAATCATAGTCCACCCAAGACTAGAAATAGCTAGGGAAAACAGGCTCACAAACAGGTATAGGGTAAAAAAAAGCGATAAGATCCAGAGGGGTATTAAACCCGCACTCTGTAGTATCTTTTGTCTATTCCAGCGAAAAAATTTTACAAAAAAATACCCGATGCCAATAATCAAAAAGAGGTCTATCAGTAGAAAGAAAGAAAAAGAGTTCATTTGTTTTTTTAAATTTTCTTTAGTGCGCCCGACAGGATTCGAACCTGTGGCCTTTGGATCCGCAATCCAACGCTCTATCCACTGAGCTACGGGCGCGCATGACAATTTCCTGCTGGAAATTGTGTTTCAAGTTACAAGTGTAACGTTACAAGCCGGAGGGCCCGGGCCCTTAACCTTTTTAAACTTTATACAGCACAACATTCTGATGTTTTGGCTTTTATGAAAGACGAAAGAACCTGCTGATGATTTCTGACACTTCTTCTTCGTGCTCCCCTTCGGGAAGCGCGTTGGTGAGAATTTCCTCAATTCTATCACCATCCTCACCATAAAAAGGCACATGCACTGCTCCTCCACTCTTTCGGTTTAGAACAAATTCTTCTTCGTGCACCCACGCGAAGGAATCGCACTCACTGAACTTATACCGTGTCGCGTTCACCTCTACCCCATCCTCGCGTACAGCACAACGCACAGCCCGAGGACCAGCAAAACGCTGGGCAATAAGCAGTACGGGGAATAGAGCAAATAATGCCGCTCCAAAAAAATTGCCCGAAACGGCAAAGTAAAAGCCAATGGCCCACAGTAGTGCGCTTATTACGATGAGTGGCACCCACGCGCCCTTAGGTGGGTGTACTACTATATTCCAAGAGAACAACTCCTGTACCATATGACTATTTCTACCATATCGGCCCGTTTTATCAAGGTATGCTCCGTCTACATTGATAGAGGGGCCTCTTTATAGTATGGTACCCGCGTATGGCTGTCTCGCTAAAAGCTACAAGCTATTAGCTAAAAGCTGTGCTGAAGAGGTGCCAGAGTGGAAGAAAGGCAAACTGCTTTGCGTTTCTTCCGGTGCCGTAGGCAATCGCCTATGCGCACGGAGTGCGCGGGGCGATAGGAGGAGCTGCAGTTCCCTTTATGATACGTGTGCTCAGCAGCGCGGTAGAATACAATACGGAGAGGTGCCAGAGTGGTTGAATGGAGCATCCTGCTAAGATGTTGACTCCGAAAGGGGTCCCAGGGTTCGAATCCCTGCCTCTCCGCAGTAAAAACCTGTTATCGGCATAACCCGAATGCCTAGGTATGTTGAGCGACCCGATTACCTAAAGCCGAAAATCTAAGTTGAAGTAACCGAATATGGATCAGCAAACAATCGATACGTACAACAAAATGGCAAAGGAGTACGATGATGAAACTGTCGATTTTTGGGAACAATTCCCTCGAACCTTCGTCGATAAATTTATTGAACTTTCTGGAAAGAAAATAATAGACATAGGAAGTGGACCAGGCAGAGATGGCCTATTACTTCAGCAAGCAGGAAAGGAAGTCGTTTGCGTGGATGCCTCAGAAGCGATGGTTAAACTTTCCTCCGAACGAGGTCTCCAGTCTGTCCTTACGGGGTTTGATAATCTGCCGTTTGAAAACGAATCATTTGATGGTGCGTGGTCATACACGGCGTTGCTTCACATTCCAAAGAAATCCGTCGAGGTTCCTCTGAAAGAAATTTATCGAGTTCTCAAGCCCTCCGGCATTTTTGCTCTTGGACTTATTGAGGGAGATTCTGAAGAATATAAAGAAAGTTCAGGTGTCGATATGCCGCGTTGGTTTAGCTTCTACCAAAAAGACGAAGTTATAGGCCTATGTAAGAAGTATGACTTTAAACTTCTATACTTCGAAACATTCACACCACGCTCAAAAAACTACTTGAACTTCATTTTCCGAAAATCGTAGCCCGACCCGAATACCTCGAACAAGTCTCTGAAATCGCGCCGGAATACCTTTACAATGCCTCGCCGACTTGGTACTGAACCTGAGAACTCCGCCATTAAAAACAAGGCTCTGCGTTTGCGAGAGCTTCCTATACACTACAAAGAGGAGCCCATCTGGGCTCCTCTTTGTATAAGCACATTACACTCCACACGCACCACCTCCACCTCCAGACTGAATAGGTTCAACTTCTGCTCGTATCGCGCCGTACCCCGACGCGCTCGAATAAGCAGAGCCCAAGACGTCCTTGGGTCCAACGTCTTCCCACGGTACGCCCCTCCCCTTGAAATAGGTTGCTAGCGTAAGGTAGGTATCGGGGAACCAGTACGAGTTAACCTGCAAAGCAACCTCGTACATCTGCTCTTCTCCCACTCCTTGGGAGGCCATCAACTCTAACAACCCCAGCATTGCCATACCGTGGTTGCAGTCAGGAAAGTACGTTGAGTTGCCACAACAGGGGCGGTAGATGTTGCCCGCTACACGCTCCACCATTTCTTGCTCGGATGAGCTAAGGGTAATAAATGAATGCGCGCTATAGTGGTCCATCGCATTTCCAGTGGACAGCGTCCACCCACCCGTGGATGCAAACCCTTGCGCGCCGCCGTAGCGCTCATCTTGCATTGGCCCTTCTTCCAGAATCCTATTTTCGTTTGCCAATCCTAGCGCCCATAACATATTGAGCAAGAAGCCAGAATTTTGTGGAGTAATTCTTAGGTTGCCATTCCCCTCTCCGTACAGGAGGGCTTTTTCCTCTTCGGTCATTCCGCTTCTTTGAGAGTACAGCGATTCTAATTTGTCCGAATCGATTACACCCGCCTCGACCATCTCTCTGCCGAGGTTGCCCCAGCGGACAGGCATTTCAATACCTTCTGCGGGTATGACTTTTTCTTCTAAGGCGCTCTTCCCGCTCGCCAGGTCTCCATCGCTACGGCGGTCGTCCCCATTCTTACTACCTACCCCCACAACTAGGAGCGTCGCGAAAATGAAAATCGCCACCCAGCGCGCAAGACTCGATTTGGACCATAGCTTGCTTTCGTGTACCTGCCCATCTGCGTTAGTGGCACGGTGTAGTGTCGTCATGCGTTTCTTTAATGGTAGTGGATTTTCTGTTCTTCGCTTGGTAGAAGAAAAACAAAAGTATCCCGATTAGTATGCTCCCCCACACAAATTCCGGAACGAGTAGCGCAGCCTCGAGCACGCTCCGCGACCACATAGTTAGCGTAGTGCCCACCCCAACCTGCATGGAAGGGGCCCAAAAGGCATTTCCGGAAAGCCCTAGTGCTATGAGGGCACTTCCCATCGCTAAGAACACGCCGCCCGCGATCAGGTTCGTAGTGTGCACGTACATCGTTTTTGTTCCAACGCTCCACGTCAGCATCCTTCCCTGGATAAATCGCGATTTATCCAGTTGGAAACGATCGTAGAAGTACGCCGTAGCAAAGAGCGGAAACGTCATGCCAAACACGTACGCTACCGTCACGATAAGGGCCTTCCAGAATACACCCGAGATAACCGCCAACGTTAGGGCGCCCGCCAGTACGGGCGCGCAACAGGAGGTTGCCGCGCCCGAAAACATTCCCAAGAAGAATACTGACTTTGCGCTCCCCATATCAAGGTTCGGCATCAGCCGCTTTGGCATCGGAAGGATGGCCAGTCCCTTGCCTCGTACTGAAAACCCTGCGAATACAAGCATGAGGAGACCTCCCACGATATACATCTCGCGATGAAAATCACGGAAGAGTTGCGCCAGCCCCGCCGCTCCCAGGCCAATCGGCACTAAAATGACTGCGATACCCGCGAAGAAGACGCACGTCATTCTCAGGATATTCCTCTTCTGGCGAAATGCCGATGCCAGGTAGGCCGGAAGTAACACCGTGATGCAACAGGGGGCGAACAGGGCGACCATACCGGCAACGAACGCCGCAACAATTGATGCGGAAAAAATAATATCCATATACTTACCGGGTCACTAGTGCCTGGAAGCTGAGTTCCATCTTCGGCGACGCGGATGAATTAGTTTCTAAGTACACGGAGCGCTGCGCAAGGCCTACCCCCGAAGGCCCGTGCGCGGCGGGGTCAAATACCGCCTCGACGCGAATAGCTTCCCCCGGCCCAACCGGTATGCTCGTTCTAGAAGAACCCTCGTGCCCGGGCATACCAAACACACCGTAGCTCTTGCCCGATGCAACTGTGATAGAAGCGGAGGTACACATACAAGATGTGTACACCTTTTCTATCGTTACTGTTTCTTTACTGTCATTCGTTACTGTGTACTGGTGGGCCACAGTCCCATTGCCCATCGATATGGTGCCTAAATCGAATGCAGTTTCGGCGGCGGAGAGAGTCCCTGCCGAATACACTTTCGGGGCATCTGAACCTCCTCCCCATACCATCCACGCGCCCACGCCAATGAGGAGTAGCGCGCCAATGGAATACGCTAGTGCTGTTGTGCTGATTTTTTTCATAGGTAGTAGTACGTTAAAAACACCCATCAAACTATGAGTGTACGGCACTCCTTACAAGCCCAGAAGTATCTCTGAGTACGTCAGGTTAGCGCGTACAGAGTTACGTATGCGGGGTGCGAAGCTCTCTTATTACGCAAGGCGAACCAACGAAGTAGCTGCCGCGGTGGAGAGAGTGATAGAAATGAGTGAAGACGAAAATACTGATGAATGAACAGGTGAAGAATAGCCATCCACAATAGCCCAACATGGGCAAAAAATAGATACGCTACGAAGAACATTAAAAAAAATAGGGCGCCCGCCTGGGTGGAAAGGATAGAACGCATTGCATATTGAAATCCCGATACGTGGTGGGAAACAAAGGCCCACCCCCCGAGTGTTGACGGGCAATCGCCCACCAACACAAAAGAAATTGGGCAGCGATGCTCTTCTTCGTGGTCCATAGTGCTCATACCAGAAAAACTAAGGATGCTGATAATCCCCAAAATAAGAATCAATGCAATTGGGAGAATCCTGAAGCGCATACCTAAGTTCAGCATGTTATTCCTATTTCTTTATGATTTGCTTTCCTAGCCAAATAACAGCAAGAACGCCAGCGGCAAGCCATACGAGCGAGGTAAGGCCTGCAACCCATGCCCAGACGCTGGTATCAAAACCACCCCCAGTGCCAAATGGCATCATATCGAAATCGCCCACACCATTCATCCCCATCATTCGCCCCATCATCATTGATTGAGCCCCGGGGTACTGGTCCATAAGTTCAACCATGCGTTGCGCCTCTGCCTCCGTCATGGTGCCCGCCATCATTTTTACCATTAAATCCTCCATCTCTTCGTGGAGATCGTCTCCGAGTGCGCGATTTTCAATGGTGCGCATCATTCCGTATCCGGCATCTGTGTGTATGGGGCTCGCGCTAGCCCCTCCCAGGACAGACGGGGCTACCAAAAGTGCAACTGCCGCTGTAACGAGTATATTTTTCATATTTTGAATGTAGTTACTTACAATGTAGTTACTTACTTTTAATCTGAAACGTTCGACGTTCTAGGATAATGTTCGCCGCCGCAACAAAAGGGCGTTGAACGCCACGATCACCGTACTCAACGACATAAGCAGTGCCGCTACTGCCGGCTCAAGGAATATACCGACAAACGCCAGCGCACCCGCTGCCAAAGGTAGCGCAACCACGTTGTACCCGGTGGCCCAAAAAAGGTTCTGGACCATTTTAGCATGCGTCATCTGGGATAATCTGATTATTTTCACAATATCCCGTGGGTCATTGCGGACCAGAATAATTCCAGCCGACTCAATCGCCACATTCGTGCCCGCGCCGATGGCGATGCCAAAATCGGCCTGGGTAAGGGCCGGCGCATCATTAATACCATCTCCCACCATGGCGACCTTACGACCGCGATTCTGAAGCTCCTTCACCTTATCCGACTTCTGGTCGGGCAATACCCGCGCGAAGTATTCGTCGATGCCAAGCTCGGAAGCAACCCACTCGGCCACATCGTCAGAGTCACCCGTAATCATAGAAGTCCCCACTCCCATTTCTTTCAGCAATGCAATCGCTTCACGAGATTCTTCCCGAATAATATCCGCCAAAGCAATCGCACCCACAATTGCCGCGTCCTTCAGTACAAAAATAATGGTCTGGCCTTTCCTGCTAGCATTCTGAAGTTCTTCCATAAATTCATCGGGAACACGCACGCCGATACTCTCCAGTAGCGATGCCCCGCCCACCAGCACCTCGTGGTCGCCCACGCGTGCCTTGACCCCCCTACCCTTCAACGCCTCGAACTTCTTTGCACTTTCAAGGGCAACCCCTTCTCCCTGCGCCTTTGCAACCACGGCTTTGGCGATTGGGTGCTCTGATAAGGCGTCCAGGGAGGCGGCTAACTTCAAGACTTCGTTGGTGGTACTGTCTTTGGTGGACCACATTTCCACCACCCCAAACTCGCCTCGGGTCAACGTCCCTGTTTTATCAAAGAGGACCGTGTTGATGCTTCGAGCGGCCTCCAGGGCAATCCTTTGCTTCACAAGAAAACCGTTTTGCGCGGCTTTCGTCGTAGAAATAGAGGCAACAAGGGGCACCGCGAGGCCCAAGGCGTGGGGGCACGCAATTACAAGTACAGCCACCAGGCGCGCTACCGCAAAACTAATCTCTACGCCTGCAACGAGCCACGCAAGGAGGGTAAGCACACCTCCAACAACAGCAATAATAGTTAAATACAGGGCCGCCCTATCCGATAACATTTGAAGACGCGACTTCGAGGCTTGGGCGGTAGCAACCAAACGCATAACCCCCGCAAGGAACGTCTCTTCTCCAATATTCGTAACTCTAACGGTAAGAGCCCCGTCGCCGTTTATCGTACCCGCAATCACCGTATCCCCCTCTTTTTTGCGAAGGGGCTTTGATTCTCCGGTAATCATGGACTCATTTACATCCGATTCTCCATCTGCAATCGCACCGTCGGCGGGAATTTTTGCTCCTGGCCGAACAAGCACCACGTCGTTTTCGCGAAGTTCAGAGAGTGCCAGTGTTTCGGTTTTTCCGTTGCGGATCACATCCGCCGTATCGGGCAACAATTTTGATAATTCTTTCAGCGCACCCTGAGCGCCTGTTACGGCGCGCATCTCAAGCCAATGCCCAAGAAGCATAATAGTAATCAACGTAGTGAGCTCCCAAAACAACGCCTCCTCTCCCACAAATACCGCGTACACGCTCCACAAATAGGCGGCCGCTATGGCTAGGGCGATGAGAGTCATCATGCCGGGTAGCCGAGCGGAAATCTCGCGCATGGCTCCCCCAATAAATATCCAGCCGCCGTAAAAGAATACGATTGAACCGAGCACGAATGGCATATACTCTGATCCGACAAATTCAGGCGCAGACCATCCAAAAACCCTTTCTACAATGTCGGCGTACAGGACAACGGGGATGGTAAGAATAAGACTTACCCAAAACTTGGTTTTAAAAACATTCGTGCTGTGTCCTTCGTGTTTATCAAAATCACCGTGACCCTGATGCGCCTTGTTCGCCCCCTTCATGGGCACCAGCTGCATGCCGCACTCGGGGCACATACCGGGATTATCCCGTACTACATCCGGATGCATAGGGCATGTATACCGTTGTGTTTTGGTTGCTATCATTTTTTCTTTGAAAGTTTATATACAGAGAGTACTTCCCGTATTGCCTTCTTCTCTTCTCCGGTTTTCATCTGCTCGATAACGTGGGTAGAAAGATGATTCTCTAAAATGATATCCTCCATACCCGAAAGAGCCTGCTTAATAGCGGATGTTTGCGTTATGATATCTACACAGTACTGCTCTTCATCGACTAACTTCTGAAGGCCTCGAATTTGGCCTTCTACGATTTTGAGCCTCTGAATTGCCCGTTTTTTTATGGTAGTATCCATTACTATCTATAATACCCCTGGGGGGTATTATAGACCAGTGGACAGAATAAAAATGAATGGTGGAGAAACGCTTCGTTTTCCGCCTCTACTAGAATGAACATCTTTGACCCCATTGAAGAGTGGCCCATTATAAGCCCCGCGTACGGCAAACGCCTCAAAAAACTCGGCATTGAACGCCCGCGCGATCTTTTGTTTCATTTCCCTGTCCGCTACGAAAACTTCGCGGCGGTAAAACCCATCGGGGAACTTGTCGCTGGAGAGACGGTAACCGTCCAGGGAACGGTACGGGATATTTCCGCGCGCGTTGCCTGGAAGAACCGCCGGCGCTTCCCTATCGTCGAAGCATATATAGAAGACGGGACGGGCAAAGTGCGTGCGGTGTGGTTCAACCAATCGTTTATGGCCGAAACTCTTGAGAAAGCGCCGGAGGTGCTTCTCTCCGGCAAGGTACAAGACCGCGACGGACTGTTCTTTTCTTCGCCTTCGTACGAAGTGGTACGAGAGGTGGGGCCGATCCACACGGGCCGCCTCGTGCCCGTGTACCCAGAAACCGCCGGAGTATCGTCGCGGTGGTTGCGCTATGTTATTGAAAAAATTCTTCCCCTACGGGAACAAATAGAAGAACCCTTACCCGCTTCTCTTCTTAAACAAGAAAAGTTGATGGGCATTTCTGAGGCGCTCACTACAATCCATTTCCCAAGCTCACTTCTGAAAGCAAAAAAGGCGCGTGACCGTTTCGTATTTGAAGAACTACTCACCGTGCAACTAGCGGCGCTACGCGCCCGCGCCCGACTCACGAAAGAACAGTCGCCCATTGTACCAACAGATATTGAAGCAACAAAAGCGTTCATCGCTACCCTCCCCTTCTCCCTTACTGACTCCCAAAAGAAAGCGACCTGGGCAATCCTGAAAGATATGGAAAAACCCACCCCCATGAACCGCCTCCTGGAAGGAGATGTGGGAAGCGGGAAAACGGTAGTTGCCGCCATTGTCGCTTTAAACGCGGTACGCGCCGGCTACCAAGTCGCGTTCATGGCGCCTACCGAACTCCTGGCAACCCAGCACTACCAAAGCATTTCTAAACTTTTCTTTGGGCACAATGTTGAGGTAACGCTTTTGACGCGCGTAAAGAAAGACCGCGACGCTACCTTCGCCGATGTGGTTGTGGGCACCCATGCCCTCATCCAGAAAAAGGTGAACTTCAGTAAGTTAGGGCTTGTCGTCATCGACGAGCAACATCGTTTTGGCGTTGCGCAGCGGGCGCATCTTCTCCACGCGCACCACCGCCCCGGGCGGGGCCCCGCTAAAAGCGGGGGCGGCACACCGCCCCATTTGCTTTCTATGACCGCAACCCCCATTCCTCGCACCCTCGCGCTCACGGTCTACGGCGACTTAGATATTTCCCTCTTGCGCGAAATGCCCGCGGGCAGAAAAAAAATTGATACGCGCCTTGTCGCAGAAAAAAACCGGGCCGAAGCGTTCGCCTTTGTCAGAAACGAACTAGACGCGGGTCGCCAAGCGTTTGTTGTATTCCCTCTTGTAGAAGAGTCAGAAAAACTTGAAGCAAAGGCGGCGACCCAAGAGTGCGAACGCCTTGCCGAAGGCCCGTTCACACAATATTCCGTTGGACTTTTGCACGGGAAGATGAAGCCGAAAGAAAAAGACGAGACGATGGCTGCGTTCAAAGAAAAAAAGATTCAGGTACTAGTTGCCACATCCGTTGTGGAGGTTGGCATTGATGTACCCAACGCCACCGTGATGATGATTGAAAACGCGGACCGGTTCGGACTGGCGCAACTCCACCAATTCCGTGGACGCGTTGGACGAAGCGAACTCCAATCGTACTGTTTTCTCTTCACCGACTCTACGAGTTCCTACGCGCGCAAACGAATGAAAGCCCTCATTAGCGCCAATGACGGATTTGAGCTTGCCGAGTATGACTTAGCCTTCCGCGGACCCGGAGAAATATATGGAACTCGCCAAAGTGGCATGGACGATATGATTGTTTCCTCGCTTGCGGACCGTCCGCTCGTGGAGCACACTCGCGCTATCGCGGAAGATTTGCTCAACGCAGACCCCGAACTATCAAATATTCCGGCACTTGCCGAGAAGGTAGCGCGCAAACAGGAGGCAATGCACTTTGAATAACGCTTGATTTTACTGGATTTTCTGGTACAGTAACAAGGTGTTTTTGCGGTTTTTGCGTGCCTTTTGGCCCTATCGTCTATCGGTTAGGACGCTACCCTTTCACGGTGGAAAGAGGGGTTCGACTCCCCTTGGGGCTACTAGAAAAGAATATATACCCGAGCTTGAAACGCTTGGCATAAATTTAGTGTAGTAATCTGACGCCGACTCCCCCGTCCCATTTCTCAAAACACACCTTTTTATGAATCCTCCTCAAACCCTCCCCGACTACCTCTTTATCGGCCGTGCGAGCGATATTAAAAACCGTCGTGAACGACTCGTCTACCGGGCACTAGAAATGCTGCCTGGTTTTTTGGTCTGGGGCACATTCATTTCCTTTATCATCCTTTCATGGCTCAAGCCGGTATGG
>Ga0172380_10008565_pt1 | contig 11139 bp, 8 predicted proteins | sample Leawe162metaG_FD_119747 | JGI IMG/M metagenome (GOLD analysis project Ga0172380, IMG submission 119747) | Leachate microbial communities from a municipal landfill in Southern Ontario, Canada - Leachate well 162 metaG | ecosystem: Engineered > Solid waste > Landfill > Unclassified | place... | reverse complement strand
TCCGTTGCTCTCCACCCCGCCTCGCGGCGACGCAGTTACTTCAAGTTCTCACCAGCCCAACGGTGGCCGGTGGCCGGGGTCTTCCACCCCGGAGGAGTGCGCAGCTTCGCAGCGCACGAGCGCACGCATCTTGCGTGCGGGACATCCGGCATCCTTGCCGGGCGCCAAAGACGGAAGAGTTGTTGCGTGGCAGGATGCCCCGCTTTGCACGCTGGAAGCGCGCGCTCCCACTGAAAACCGGACACTGAAGACTTCTCATTTGTAGCTCATCTTGTTGGTGGTGAGTCGGAGGTCCTGCTGGAGCGTCCGCTGGGGGCGCACGCCGGTTTGTTGAAGCACGCCGTGGTAAACTTTCACCGCCTCGACCGGCGAAACCTCTCCGTCCACGATCCTCCTCAGCAGCTCGATAAAAGCGAGCGGACTTTCCGAAAGATTGATTTTTCGCCCGAAGAGCGCCACGCGCGCGCCATGCTTTTGCGCGTCGTGGATCAGCTGGAACGCGTCCAGCGTGGTGCCGGCGCTTCCCCCGAGAATTCCAACGATCAACCGGGGATCGTAAGAAACGAGCTCTTCCAGCGGGCCCGGTCCGTTGTAGGGAATTTTGAGAAACACGGGCCTTCCCGCCGTGGTCACCCCCGCGAGGGTGCGGATGATGTGGTCGTTGAGGAAGCCGGCCACCTTTTTGTCGGGGATTCCCGGATTCACATTCGGATTGAAGACCTCGAGAAAATAGCGGAAGCGCTTGCGCTCGGCCTCGATCCGGAACTCCTGAAAATCGGCGAGCGACTTGTAGTCCCAATCGATGTTGTTCGTGAACGTGATCGAGTAGAGACCGAGATCGGCCCCCGTGAACGGTTGCGAACAATCCCCGGTAAGACGGCCGTATTTGATATGCTCGATCGTCGCCGTCCGGAACGAGCGCGACGGGTGGTCGGTCGGATACTTCCCTCCACGGACCGCCCACACGTCGGAAGTGTCATTGGCCCTGGCCGCGGGCGTGATCGGAGAATCCGCGAACACCTTTTCCCGGATGGCCAGCCGTTCCAGGTTCGATGCGGAAAGCAACATGATGTCCACGATGTCCTGATGGATGACATCCCGGATCTGTTGAAGATACTGGTCGAGTGTTTTCCAACAGCCTTCGGATTCGTTGTATCCGTGCCGGCAGGAACCGGCCTGGGGCCCGGGAGCGGTGACCCCGAACGCCATGTCCGCGTCCTTGGCGTCCGCAATGATGAAATCCTTCGCCCCCGAGGGATCGGCGAGGATGTTTGAGATTTTTTGGTCGAGCCTTTTCATGAGACAATAATTTTGAGACCCTTCCTGCGGAAGGGGACGGGTGGTTTTTTATCGGTGTGGAATTCGTCAAAATCCGCCCAATTCGCAAAAGAGACCAGCGTCGCCTGCAACCATTTGGACGCGTCCGCGAGGAGGATGGTCCGGTGGCTGCGCAAAATCCATTCCCGCTTCACGGCGGTCTCGAGAGGCTCGGTGGTTCCCGCGCCGTCCCCGCTGTGAAGACCGGAGGCCCCGATCAATGCGACATCGGCCCGCAGGCGGCTCAGGGCCGCGAGGGCAAGATCGCCGACCAGCGCGCCGCTGACGCTGCGCATTTCTCCGCCGAGGACCAGCAGCCGGGCCCGGAACTGCCGGTGGGTGGCGATGAGGGGCAGCGAGTTCGTGATGATCGTCAGGTCGGCCCGGCTCCGCAAAAGCCGGCCCGCCTCCAGGCAGGTGGTCCCGCTGTCGATGAAGACCGTCGCGCCCGGAGGGATCGCGCGGACGACCGACCCGGCGATCCGCCGCTTCGCCCGCACCGACAGGACCGCCTTCTGCCCGAAGCTTGGCTCGCTGGTGACCGCCCCGGGATGAAAGACCCCCCCATGCACACGGACCACCCGGTCACTCTGGTTCAGGAAGGCCAGATCCCTCCGAAGGGTGGCCGTGGAAATGCCCAGGATCTCCCGGAGCGCCCGCACCTCCATCCGCCGGTGTTTCCCGAGGAGGGCGAGGATTTTTTCATGGCGTTCATGAGCGAGCATGAGCGAATAAAACCGAAATGCGCGCTTTTGATCAACGCCTATTTCCCTTCAAAATCCCGGGGACACTGTTGAAAAACAGGGCTCGGCGCCTTCCGGGATCCCGGCAACGACCCCCCACCGGGGGGGGCCGCCACTCGCCCAGCGACATCCACGACACAACATTTTGTTGCCGCGCGGCGGCACACCCGCGCGCATGCGCTTGTTTCCGGACGTCCGAAAAAAATCCCGCCCCTCCGCCTACCTCTGCAGTTGGGTGTCGAGGAGGCAGACCGCGCTGCGGGTCTTTTCGTCTTCCTCGATGCGCCTCTTCACGAGCTTGCAGGCATGGATGACGGTGCCGTGATCTTTTCCCCCGAAGGCATCGCCGATGTCGCTGAGGGAAGACTTGGTCAGTTCGCGGGACAAATACATGGCGATCTGGCGCGGGAAGGCGATGTTTGCAGGACGCCGTTTGCTGGTCATGTCGGCAAGGCGGACATCGAAGTGCTCGGCGACCCGGCGCTGGATCTGGTCGATGGTCACGCTCTTGCGGGCCTGCTCCTGGAAAATATCGCGGAGAAGGTTTTCGATGACTTCCCGCGTGATCGGGCGGTCGCTCAGTGATTTGTAGGAGGCGACACGCATCAGGGCGCCCTCGAGGCGGCGGACGTTGTTGCGGATCTTGTCCGCGAGAAACTCGATCACCCACGCGTCGAGCTGGATGTTCAATCCGGCCGCCTTGCTGCGGAGGATCGCGATGCGGGTCTCGGAATCCGGGGGCTGGATCTCGGCGGTCATTCCCCACTCGAACCTCGAAACCAGCCGTTGCTCGAGTTTGTCGATTTCACTCGCGGGACGGTCGCTGGAGAGAACGACCTGTTTGTGGCCGTCGTGCAGGGCGTTGAACGTATGGAAGAATTCCTCCTGCGAGCGTTCCTTGCCGGCCAGGAACTGGATGTCATCGATCATGAGGACATCCGCGTGGCGGTATTTCTTCCGGAACTTCACGAGCGTCCCGTGCTGGATCGCATCGATGAATTCATTGGTGAACTGCTCGCTGGAAAGGTAAACGACTTTTGCGGATTTGCCCGCGGCGATCACATGGTGGCCGATCGCCTGCAGGAGGTGGGTTTTCCCGAGCCCGCTGCCGCCGTAAATGAAAAGCGGGTTGTAGGTCCTCGACGGAGCCTTGGCCACGGCCAACGCGGCGGAGTGCGCAAATTGGTTGTTCGAACCGACCACGAAGGAGTCGAATGTATTGCGCGTGTTCATCCCGGTCGCATTCGCGGAACCCGCCTTTTCCTTCGGTGTCCGCTGGGCGGGAGCCGGACGCGCCGGCAGTTCGTTTTCCGGGGACACGGTCGAGAAATGGACGGCGGTCACCGAGGGAATGACCTCGCGGACCGACTCCTCCAGAATGGGAAGATAGTTGCTCTCGATGAAAAATTGATGGATCGGGTTCGGCACGCAAAGTGTGATCGAGTCCCCGTCGAGCGCCGAGGCCGTGACTCCCGAAAACCACCGTTCATAACCATCCGCGCTCACCCGTTCGCGGATCCGCGTGGAAACCTCCGACCAAATATCCTTCGTCTCTGTGATCATGACTTTATCTTGAACCTCGTTTATTCTTCCCGCGACAAACAGCATTCCTCAAAGCATTCCAAAGAGGGGATTGAGACTTGCAGAATCTTTGCGACAAGCAAAGGCGGATTTGATTCTTCAAAATTCCTCCCCGCTTAAGTCGCTTCTTTTTAATTGATTGAACCCGAAAAAAAATTGGAGATCGTCTCCCCTTTTCACGACAAACGGCGCACCGTGCAATCGGTGGCCTGAACAGGGTGCAGCCAATCGAAAATTCCGGGGGGATTTATTCACAAGTTATTCACCGTCAGGCACTCTTGGTTTATCGTCGGGGGAGAAGTCACGATAAAAACACCATCCCCGCCACTCAAGAAAAAAACTCCGGATCCCGGCAAAAAAATTTGCCCTCCGTCCGCGGTTTGATCTTGACCCGCGCAATCCGGTGCCTCCGATCAAGTGGCGGCTTCGTTTTCCCGATCCCCTCGCACCCCCGTTCCGGTGGGAAAAAATATTCCGAGCCCGAACGTCACGGCGCTGCCGATAAAGACAAAATACGGCCATGCGATGGCCGGCCACCATGCGGGCAGAAGGATCCCAAACCGGAACTCATGCTTCACGGCTTCCCCGGCATCGTTCGTGACCTCCCAGAGCGGAATGGAAATTTTGCAGAGCACGAGCACGGCGAGAATTCCGATGATCATGGCAAAGACATTCGTCCGGTCGTTCCCGCGTCCGCGTGTGAGGACCCCGAGGAGAAAGACACCGAGCAGCGAACCGTAGGTATAGCCGAGAATTCCCAGCGCCAGCGGAATGATCGTGATGTTGGTATGCAGCACCGTGTAAGCCGCCCCGGTCGCCACGACAATCATCAGGATGCCGAAAATCGAGGTCGCCCACCGCGCGGCCTTCACCGATTGGCGGTCGGTGGCGGAGGGCCGGATGTAGGGCTGGTAAAAATCTTTGATGAACGAGGTGGCCAGCGCGTTGAGGGCGGCCGAGGTGGAGCCCATCATCGTGGCGAACACTCCGGCAATGATGAGTCCCCGGATTCCGACCGGCATCTCGTTGACAATGTAGTGCGCGAAGATCTCGTTGTCCCCGGCGGGCAGCGAGGGATCGGGCTGGACTTGGTAGCGCACCCACAGCAACAGGCCGACGGTCAGGAAGGACAGCACGATCGGGATGTCCGCGAATCCGCTCAGGACCAGCGAAAACCGGGACTTGGCGGTGTTCTCGGCGGTGAGCATGCGCTGGACCATGTCCTGATCGGTCCCGTGCGTGGCCATCGTGAAAAACGTGATGCCGATGATCGCCGCGAAGAGGGTGTATTCGGTTTGCAGCATTCCGGCCAGCGCCTCCCCGAATGGTTTCGTGGCATCCCAGCCGGTCTGGAACATGGAGAGCTTTTGTCCCGCGAGGTGTTCCTGCACGGTCCGCATTCCACCGGGAATGTCCTGAAGAATCGCGACGATTGAAAACAGGATGGCCCCGATCATCAGGCAGGCCTGGATGAGGTCGGTCCAGACGACCGCCTTGATCCCGCCGGCGGCCGTGTAAAGCGTGGTGACGAGCGTGACAAACACGATGCCCCAGAAATACGTCCAGAGGCCGATCTCCGAGCCCGGAAACAGGTAGCGATAGATGACGACGATGATGACGCCGCCGAGATACAGCCGCACGCCGATGCCCAGAACACGGGTGGCCAGGAAAATCCCGCTGGCCATGTTCTTCGTGCGCTCGCCGAACCGGAGGGTCAGGAACTCGTAGATGCTCTCGACCTTGTACCGGTAGTAGGGGGCGATGAAGAGCCACGCGATGATGATGCGCGCGAGGATCGTGCCGACCGCGAGTTGGGCGTAGGCGTAGCTCCTCGTCTTGAAGCCTTCGGCCGGTGCCCCGAGGAACGTGACCGCGCTGGTCTCGGCCGCGATGATCGAAGCCAGCACCGCCCACCAGGGAATCGAGTGGCCGCCGAGGGCGAAATCCTGGAGGGTCGCATTTTTCCGCGCCGCGTAGAGCCCGATGCCGACGATGCCGACGAAATAAACCGCGATGACCGCCCCGTCCACGCCCAGGTTCCACCAAGTCTGCGCGGGATGCATATCAGGGGCGGAGCGCCTTCAGGAGAACCTTCGAATTCCGTCCGCTGGCCTCGTATTTCGCCCGGCGTTCGGCGGGCAACAGGGATGGCTCGGCCGGGTTGTACCCGCCTTTTTGCTGCAGATAGCTGTAGGCCTGCGTGGAGAGCGCGAAGAGATTCTTCACGCCTTTTTCCCGCGCGAGATTCTCGACGAAGGCCATGAGCTTCCTGCCGTGACCCTGGTTCTCGTGCGCCCTGCTCACATGGAGGCAGGCCAGTTCCCCGGCGGATTCCACAGGGTAAAGGTGCAAGGCCACGCAGGCGATCGGCGAGCGGTCGATTTCCAGAAGCCAGTAGTCCTCGAGATGATCGAGGATCTCGGCGCGTGTCCGCCGCACGAGTTCCTCGTTGTGCACCGATTGCCGGATCAGCGACATCACCGCCCTCACATCTTTTTTGAAGATGCGCCGGATCTGCTGGTATTCGTTCGAATAGATCATCGTCCCGATGCCGTCATGGCTGAAGACCTCGTTGAGCAGCGCCTCGTTGACCCCGCCATCGAGCACATGCACCCGCGGCACCCCCTGCACGCAGGCCCTGGCCGCATATTCGAGTTTCGACACCACTCCGGGAGCGAACTCGGACCGCCGCTTTTTCAGAAGGTCCTGGGTCTCGGCCACCGACAGTTGACGGGGGAGATCCGCCGGGGCGGAAAAGGCGCTGCTCGGCGTCAGGTAAAGAATTTTGGCGGCGGAAAGTTCCCCGGCAATCTCCAGGGCGATGCTGTCGGAGTTGACCCGGTACGTCCTGCCCTCGCCGTCAAACCCGAGCGGGGGCACCACAGGGATGATCCCTTCGTCCAGCAGGAGCTTGAGCGCCTTGACATCGACCCGCTCGACTTTGCCCGTGTATTGCTGGTCGATTCCTCCCAGGATCCCCGCCGGGTGGGCGATGAGCGCGTTGATGTACGCCGCCCGCAGATCGACCGACGAGAGCCCCTCCATGATTTCGTTCGTGAGCCGGATGGCCGCATCGATGCTGAGCTGCAGGGTGGCCGGGTCGGTGAGGCCGATGCCATCGGAATTCGAAATGGCCAGCTCCCGCTCCGCCGCGAGCCTCTGGATCTGGTAGCTCGCCCCGTGGACAAGAACCACCTTGATGCTCAGCGACCTCAGGACCGCCAGATCGAGAAGCACGTTCGAAAAGTTTTCCGAGGCGACGACCTCGCCGTCCACGGCAACCACGAACGTGCGCTCCCGGAACCGGGGCACATATTGCAAAATCTCGCGCAAATCAGAAACGTTCACTTGGCTGGAATGAATGCGACAACTACCACAAGTCCCCGGAGAACACACAGGGGAAAATGAAAATGCCCGCAGGCAATCACGAAGCGGTCGGCCCGCCCCTCGCGTTTATCCCGAATCCAGCGATTCCTCGCGCAGGGGCGCAGAGATCGCGGAGAAAAGCGGTTTTCGGGTTTATACATCCCCCGGAAACCGGGCGCTCGATTTCTGGCATGACAAGCGGAAGTGAAGGGGTATTCGCCTCATGCCACGGCTTCCGCGGGCAGATCCCCCCGCAGGGCCCGCAGGATCGCGGACTCCAGCAGATCGGGATTTTCCAGCGCGGCCAGGATTCCGCAGCCGGGCAGAATCTCCATGGATGCGCGGGGGAGCTTGCGACAGATCGATGCCCCGCCATCCTGGGAAAATCCGGTCGCACGGTCGGGCCAGAGGATATGGACGGGAACAGGCACGTCGCGCAACCGGCGCTCGATGTCGAAGGCCATCCGCCCGCGCAAAAATCCCAGAATCGCGTGCTCCGCCCCGTATTGCTGGGCGCAGGTCGAGAGGATCGTCACCATCTCCTCGGTGAGCGACTCGGGATTCGCCAACGCGAACCGCGTGAGCCACGCGCGGACGAAGGGCGCCCGCGCAAGGTAGTTCCGGTAAAGAAATTGCCGCACGCCGGGGATGCCGCTGAGGGCCAGCATCCCCATCGCGCGCCAATTGCCGGATTCCTTCAATCCGGTGGGAAGGAAAAGCACCAGCCGCGAGAGGAGCTCGGGATGCCGCGCGGCCAGGAGCAGGGAAATCCCGGCGGTGAGCCCGCTGGCCACGACAAGCGGTTTTTGTCCGGGGCAGACCTCCCGGGTGAATTCCGCAATGGCCTCCGCATAATCCCCGGCATCCATCCGGGTCGCGGGGCGCTCCGATTCTCCGAAACCGATGATGTCCGGCACGATGACCTCGTGGTCCATCACGAAACGCGGATAAACCCGCGACCATTCGTAGGATGAGGCCCCGAGGAAAACCCCGTGCAAAAAAACCAGCGGCACGCCGGACCCGCTCACATGGTAGATCATCTCGCCGAAATTCGTCCGGGCCACCCGCGTGGCAAAGATCGCGGGGGAAATCGCGTCGGGGATCGGCCCCCGGACGGCGCGCTTCATGCCGTAGCGGAGCGCGAGCGCGAGGGCTCCGAGGACGCCGACACCGATGCCGAGGCCGAGCGCGGGTTTGCGTTTCCAGAGCTTCACAAAATCACTCGATCACCACGTCCTTCGCCCCCTTGACGACGGACCCGATCACAAGGCCCTTTGTCAGGCGCGCGGCTTTGCCGGCGAGCGCGGACGGGACGATGAGAACCATCCCGATGCCCATGTTGAAAACCTGGTACATCTCCTTCTGGGGCACCTGTCCGCCATGCTGGATCAACTCGAAGAGCATCGGCACCCTCCAGGCCCGGCTGTTGATCAACGCCCTGCAGCCATCGGGCAGAACACGCGGCAGATTGTCCAGGAGTCCCCCCCCTGTGATGTGCGCGGCCCCGTGCAGCATCCCCGCGGGCAAAGAAGCCATCAGAGGCTGGTAGTTGGGGTGAACCCGCAGGAGCTCGGCGGCCAGGGTGGATTTCATCCCGCGGGCCGGCTTGTTGAGCGGAAGACGCAGCTTCTGGAGCAGGACCTTGCGCGCCAGCGAATATCCGTTGGTGTGCAGCCCGTTGCCGCGCAGACCGATGAGGATGTCTCCCATACGGATTTTTGAACCGTCGAGCAGTTTGGGCCGGTCCACGACTCCGACGATCGTGCCCGCCAGGTCGTATTCCCCGGGATGATACATTCCCGGCAACTGGGCGGTCTCTCCGCCGATCAGGGCGCATCCCCCGGCCCGGCACGCCGTCGCAAAGCCCTTGAGAATCTGCCGAAAAACCACCGGATCCAGTTTCTCCCCCGCGATGTAATCCAGGAAAAAAAGCGGGCGCGCCCCGATCACGGCGATATCATTGATGCAGTGGTTCACCAGATCCTGGCCGATCGTGTCGTGACGCCCGGTGGCGAACGCAATTTTCAACTTGGTGCCGACCCCGTCCACACTGGAAACCAGAACCGGGTCGCGCAGGCCCTTGAAATTCGGACGGAACAGGCCCCCGAATCCGCCGATCTTTCCGAGCACTTCCGGCCCGTGCGTCGAAGCGGCGAGATCCTGGATCCCCCTTTTGACACGGTTTCCGAGGTCCACATCCACCCCGGCTTCGGCATAGGCTTTGAGTTTGCGTGGCATTTCAGAGGAGGCGGTTGGAGTCCGGTTCGAGCAGACGGGCGTTGCCGCGGCGTTTTTCCATGATGAGTTTGTCGAAATTGGCGTCGAAAGGCACGGGATAGTCCCCGTTGAAGCAGGCCATGCAGAACTCGTTGTAGGGACGCCCGGTGGCCCGGACCATGCCCTCGACGTTCAGGTACCCGATCGAGTCCGCGCCGAGATACTTGCAGATTTCCTCGTGCGTACACTGGTTCGCGATGAGCTTTTCCGGATCGGGAAAATCAATGCCGTAGTAACAGGCATGCTTGTGGGGGGGGCAACTGATCCGCATGTGAACCTCCTTGGCGCCGTTCTCGCGGAGATTGATCACCCGCGTGCGGGCGGTCGTTCCCCTCACGATCGAATCGTCCACCACCACCACCCGCTTTCCTTCCACCGCCTCCCGGATGAGGTTCAACTTCACCCGGACGTTGAAGTCCCGGATGAGCTGGGTGGGTTGGATGAATGTCCGTCCGATATAGTGGTTCCGGACGAAGGCGGGGAAATACGGGATGTTCAATTCCTCGGCAAACCCGAGCGCCGCATAGATCCCCGAGTCGGGCACGGGAACCACGAGATCCGCCTCCGCCGGACACAGCCTCGCCAGCTCCCGTCCCATTTCCATGCGCACCTTGCTGACATTGATTCCGCCGATGTTGCTGTCCGGCCTCGCGAAATACACATACTCGAACATGCAGAAGGCGCTCTTGCTGGCCTTGAACGGCCATTCGCTGCGGATGCCGTTGTTGTCGATGATGACGACCTCTCCGGGCACGATGTCCCGGATGAACTCGGCGTGGATCAGATCGAACGCGCAGCTCTCGGAGGCCAGCACATACGCCCCGTCCAATTTCCCCAGACAGAGCGGACGGAACCCCTGCGGATCGCGGAACCCGATGATCTCCCGCTCGCCCATGAGGACGATCGAAAAAGCCCCTTCGAGCCTTCGCAACGCCGCCAGCCCCCCGCCGGACCCGCGCGGTTGGGCGAGAAGATGGAGGACGATCTCGCTGTCCACGGTGGTTTGAAAAATCGATCCCCGGGCCTCCAATTCCGTGCGGAGGGACGCGGCGTTCACGAGGTTGCCATTGTGGGCCACGGCCAACTGACCGCGCGCCGTGTCGACCACGAACGGCTGCGCATTTTTGACATTGCTGGAACCGGTCGTCGAGTATCTCACATGCCCGATGGCGCGCGTTCCTGAAAGCCGTTCCAACTCGTCCATCGTGAACACCTGCGAGACGAGCCCCATGCCCTTGTGGACCTGGAATGCCTGCTCAGAGCCCTTCGCCGAGACGATCCCCGCACTTTCCTGCCCCCGGTGTTGGAGGGCGAACAGCCCGTAATATGTCAGCAGCGTGGCATCGGGATGGCCGAAAACAGCAAAAACGCCGCATTCATCCCTGGGTTTGTGGTGCGTGAACAAAAGTGAATTCAAGTCTTGAGCGGCCACATTGGACCGGGTTCTGCCCGCGATCAAGACCGGAATGTCGATTCCCCGCGCAGAGGGGCGCATCACGGGAAAGCCACATGGTAGGCGGGACGTCCCGGCCGCCGCGAAAGTCCTTCCGGACAGCCCAGAGGTCTGTCCCTACCTTTGTTTCCAGCACCTATGCCGGGGCGGGCGATCCGAGTCCTCCCGGCGGGAGTTCGGGCTTGATGGTTTCCGGAGGCCCGGAAGCGATGCCGGCGGGCGGCGGCGGGGCGACTCCCATGATCGGCGGGTTCCTGATTTCTCCGAACTCGATGATTTCCTCCTGAATAACTGGCCTTCTTTTTACACAGCCGCAACGAGTTGCAATCCAAGAGCTGCGGCTTGTCTTTCAAGGTTTCGGCGTCGGCGGGCGGCTGTTTGCGGGGTTGTTTTGAAAGCTTC
>Ga0172380_10008564_pt1 | contig 11139 bp, 15 predicted proteins | sample Leawe162metaG_FD_119747 | JGI IMG/M metagenome (GOLD analysis project Ga0172380, IMG submission 119747) | Leachate microbial communities from a municipal landfill in Southern Ontario, Canada - Leachate well 162 metaG | ecosystem: Engineered > Solid waste > Landfill > Unclassified | place... | reverse complement strand
GCTGCACAGAATGCGGAGCGCAGACGTGGGATGTGGTCGAGATGGGCGCCGAGGCAGACAACGAGAAAGCCGTGGCCTATATTTGCGCCGACTGTCTGCGCAAAGCGCTGGCGATGGTGGAGAGTAAGACATGACCTCAGAACAAAAAGCCCGCGACATGCTCGAACGCATGGGTGTCAAGGATGCCAATGCCTTCAGCGCCGGGGATTTGGTTGAACTGGCGAATCTGATCGCGGAACGCAGTGACGATCGCTTGACCGTGGGCGCCATGACCAAGCCTGAATACCCAACCCCGCCCGCTGGCGCTCCTTTCGAGCGACCTGTTATGCCTTGCCCACTGTGCGGGCAACAGCCACGGGTAGTCGATCTGGCGGGGTGGGAGGTGCTTTGCAACTGCGGGCTGGCATTGTGCCTGGACACGCCGGACAAGGATTTGTTGTTGGCGGCATGGAACACAAGAGCCTCCGCCGAAGTGGAGCGGTTTCGTGCGGCTCTACAAGTGATCGCGACACACTCGGTGTGCTGTGACGCTAAGCACACGGCTGTAGCAGCACTAAGGCATAACGCCAAATTGCCCGGACCCGAAGGGGTCCGCGCCGAATGACAGGTTATGCAACCGGAGCAACGAAGATGCTGCACTACACGACACACCAAGGACGCCTGCACCATTTTTTGCAGTGGCCAGACCTCGAAGAACAGGCGACCGATGACAGCTCGTATTTCGTGGCTACCGGCCCGCGAGCGTTTGAAGATGGCGAGATTGTCTGCGTGACGCGGCACAAGCCTGGCGTTGCGCGGGTGATGTTGAAGCACGGCAACAACTGCTGGATAGTGTTCTCGCGCGACGAGTTCCTGCCGGCTGGTGTTGAGGTTGCATAACGCAACGCTGAAAGGGCGCCATGACCTTCGAAGACTGGGCGAAAGAGTACTTCGGCGAGAACGTGTCGGTTCCCGAGGCGTGCCGGGATGCCTGGATGGCTGCGCGGGATGCTTGCGCCAAAGTGTGCGAGGAAGCCGACTACTACGAGCGGACGGGCTTTGAGTATGCCGAGGACATCAGGGAGAGGGTGAAGTGACCATGAAATGGGACTTTGATGGCCAGCCGACCGAGCCAGGGTGGTATGCGGTGCTTGTGTGCTGGGACTCACAAGAGGGCATATTCCCGATGGCAGCACATTGGGATGGCCAGGCATGGAAGCACCGGGCTATCGTGGCATTCGGCGAAAAATGTGAATCTGAGGCCGACGCCAAGGCCCTGGCTGACTTGCATGACCCGGACGACCCCCACTAAGGATTGCTCCAAACTGGCGGCGCCGCGAAGATTGCGCTTGTCAAACGGCCGCACCGTGAGACAATAGCAACCTGAAGCCCTTGAGCTTCTGCTTTCTGGGTTCAATCCCAACATGGTGCGGCCGTGGAAAGCAGAGCCTCAAGGGTTTCTGCTTTCCGAGACTAGATGCATGGTCTAACGGGCATTGCTTGTATCTGGCGGCGCAGACATCCGGGAAGCCGGGGGCAACGAAGCTACAGGCGCAACGTTCTTACGTGTGTCGAATCTCGCCGCAAAGAAGATGCAAGCGGCAGCGGGTGGGTTTCATCGGGTTGTCCAGGGCGAATAGCTTGGGGTAGCGATCCGGTGGTATGAGGACCGCGCGGGCGCCTACAAGGGCGGAAAGCCTCAATGCAGCAATCAGCTTGTGATGTAGTGCTGTCTCGATGTGTCCCGTTGCCGGCTCCATAACGAGTGAATCCAGAGTCTGCCTCGAATGGTGGCTCTGGATGAATCTTGCCCGAACCGAACCCTTGTCTCACCAACCGAGTATCAAGATGCAGATCACACCAGAATGGATGGCGGCAATACAGGACGAGCAGGGGCTGACAAATGGGCAGAAGCAGCTTCTTGCGATCTGGAAGGCTCGTCAGGCGTTTGTGGGGTTTGACTACCTGCCGGATCAGGTCGCCCACGTAATAGAGACATGCCGGGGATACCGGAAGATGCCCGACGAGGTACGGGCCATGCTCCACCCCCAGTAAGGTTTGCCCATAAGGGACGCACCCGCGAACATCCGGGTGCATGACAGCACCAAAGCCAAAAGCCTCCGCAGCCGCTCCGAAAGGGGCTAAAGGCGTTGCCAAGAAGCGTGCAGACTGGGAAGCTGTAGAGCGGGACTACCGTACCGGCAAGTTCACCTTGCGAGAGCTGGAGGCCAAGCATGGACCCAACAATGGGACGATCTCTCGCAAGGCAGAGAAAAATGGGTGGACGCAAGACCTGTCCGCTGCGATCAAACAGGCGACCAACACCAAGCTAATCGCAGCAGTCATTGACGAAAAGTGCAGCGCTGCGCAGCAAAGCACAGCAAACACCGTTCTTGCTGCAGCCGAGGTTAACAAGGACGTGATCCTTGGGCACCGCAAGGGACTGAATCGCATCGCAGAGGTCAAGCGCAAGCTGCTGGACCAGATCGAGCAGGCGGCCGAGAACATGGTTGACCTGGCCGAAGTAATCGAGATGGTGCGCAACCCAGACGACAACGGTATGGACAGGGCCAATGACGCGCTCAAGAAGGCAATGGGCAGGTCGGCGCTGGTGGACGACCTCAAGAAGCTTGCAGACGTGGACGAGAAGGTTCGCAAGGGTGAGCGCGAGGCCTTCAGCATTGATGGCGCCAAGGAGGATGAATCCGGCAAGCCCAGCGGCATGACTGACGCCGAGCGGGCGGTGAAGCTGGCCTATCTGATGTCCAGGGCCGGGAGCTTGCCTTGAGTACGACAGCCGAAGCCATGGAGTCGATTTCTCGCATGTCGCAAGCCGACAAGGCCGAGCTCGACAAGCTTTTGGCGGGCGTACCTGTGTGGGTACCGCAGCCCGGTCCGCAGAGCGTTGCCTACTACTCACAAGCCGACATCCTGTTTTATGGCGGCTCGGCTGGTGGCGGCAAATCAAGTCTGGTGCTGGGACTGTCCCTGACTGCACACCAACGGTCCATCATCTTCCGGCGCGAGGCGGTGCAGTTGACCGGGCTCGAAGAGGACATGACCCGGATCATCGGGACTCGCACTGGCTACAACTCGCAGTCTGGCGTCTGGAGACTTCCTGGCGGGCGCGTGATGGAACTTGGCAGCGTAGCCCAGCCGGATGATTGGATGAAGTATCAGGGCCGCGCGCATGACCTGAAGGCGTTCGACGAGTTGCCCCACTTCACCGAGGCGCAGTTCCGAGCGCTGATCGGCTGGCTGCGCTCAGACGACCCCAACCAGCGCCAGCGCGTCGTGTGCGCCGGAAATCCGCCGACATCGAGCGAAGGCCAGTGGGTAAAGCGATTCTGGGCGGCCTGGCTTGATCCAACGCACCCAAACCCGGCTAAACCCGGAGAACTGCGCTGGTACGTGAGTGATGCCAATGGCGACGACATGGAAGTGCCAAGCGGCGATCCGGTGAAAGTCGGGCCGGATTGGTTCACGCCGAAGAGCAGGACCTTCATCCCGTCAAGCGTCGATGACAACCTGTTCCTGGCATCGACTGGCTACAAGGCCACCCTGCAGAGCTTGCCTGAGCCCTTGCGCTCCCAGATGCTGCGTGGTGACTTCAACGCGGGCGCCAGCGACCCAGCATGGCAGCTTGTGCCAACTGAGTGGGTGAAAGCAGCGCAAGCGCGATGGGTCAAGCGCGAAGCCAAAGGGCCGATGACAGCTATTGGGTTTGACCCGACTCGTGGAGGCCAAGACAAGAGCACTGCCGCACGCAGGCATGGCCAGTGGTTTGATGAGCTTATTTCCGTGCCAGGCGCTGTGGTGAAGGATGGCCCGACTGCCGCTGGCTTCATTGTCCCTTTGGTTCGCAATGGTGCCTGCATATGCGTTGACAGCATCGGCATTGGCTCAAGCGCGCTGGATTTCATTGTTGGCCTGAATCTGCTGGTGTTGCCCGTGGTGGGCTCCGCTTCAAGTGGGCTGTCTGACAAGGCCGGCCAACTGCGATTCAGGAACAAGCGCGCCGAGATGTATTGGCGCATGCGCGAGGCACTTGACCCAACCAACCCTGACCCGGTTTACCTGCCGCCAGACCCCGAACTGACGGAAGACATCTGCGCTGTCCGCTACAAGGTTGTGACTATGGGCAAGGTCGCAGCCATCCAAATCCGTGACAAGGACGAAATCCGCGAAGTGCTGGGCCGAAGCCCGGACAAAGGCGATTCAGTGGCCATGACCTTCGTGTCTGGAATTCCTGAGCCATCGTCAATGCGCGACTACACACCGCCCCCACCCCCTGACTGGCGACTATGACCAATTCCATCAGCCCAGCCACGATGACGTTGAGCGACCAGCCCGAGGCCGCTGGCCTATCGTTGGCGCAGTTCACCAAGTGGTTCTACGAGATTCAGAATCAGCCGAGTTGGCGCGCCAAGGCCGACAAGGAAATGGACTACGTTGACGGCAACCAGCTCAACAGCGAAGTGTTGGTCGCTCAAAAGGCGATTGGTATGCCGCCAGCCATCGAGCCGCTGATTGGCCCGGCCATTGAGTCGGTTGTCGGGCTTGAGGCCAAGACCCGCACAGACTGGCGCGTGACGCCGGATGGCGATGACGGCGATGATGTGGCCGCCGCCCTGAACTACAAACTCAATCAAGCCGAGCGCAACTCGGGCGCCGACAAGGCCTGCACCGATGCATTCAAGCCACAAACCTGCGTTGGTGTCGGCTGGGTCGAGGTAGCGCGCGAGAGCGACCCGTTCAAGTTCCCGTACCGCTGCAAGGCCGTTCACCGCAATGAGATTTTCTGGGACATGCTGGACCGCGAGCCCGGATTGCCCAATGCCCGCTATCTGGTGCGCAGGCGCTGGAGCGACGTTGCCCAAGTCAAGCTCAAGTTTCCGAAGCACAAGGAACTGATTGACCGCACTAACGGACGCTGGACCGACCAATTCGCAGCCACGGCAGACGGCGGCACATCGACCGAAATGGCGATGGCCTGGGAGGATCAACGCGGTTGGAGTGTGGAGGAACAGGAATGGCGCGACGCCGAGAATGGCCGGGTCTGTCTGTTCGAGGTCTGGTATCGGCGCTGGGAGAGCGTGATGGTGCTCAAAACCCCGGACGGCCGTGTCGTGGAGTATGACGGCACGAACGCAATGCACGTCCTGGCCGTGGCCAGCGCCAAAATCAAGCCGCAGAAGTCGGTGGTGGCGCGCATGTACGTGAGCTTCTGGATGGGGCCGCACAAGCTATACGACGGCCCGAGTCCATACAAACACAGCGATTTCCCCTACGTGCCGTTCTGGGGCCAGCGCGAGGACCGTACCGGCGTGCCGTTCGGGCGCGTGCGCGGCATGATCTACCTGCAGGACAACGTCAACAGCGCGACCAGCAAGATTCGCTGGGGTCTTTCGGCGACTCGCACCATCCGCACCAAGGGCGCTGTCAGCTACTCGGACGAGATTTTCCGCCAGCAGGCGTCCCGCGTGGATGCCGACATCGTGCTTGACGCCGAGCACATGGCCAAGCCTGGCGCCCAGTTCTCAGTGGAGCGTGATTTCCAGTTGACCGAGCAGCAATACAAGATGCTGCAAGACTCGCGCAACGGCATCGAGCGCGCAAGCGGCATCACATCAGGTTTCCAGGGCCAAAAAGGCACAGCGACCAGCGGCGTGCAGGAAAACGCCCAGATCGAGCAGGCCACCCAGAGCCTGGCCGGACTGATGGACAACTTCAAGTTCGCCCGATCCAAAGTGGGTGAACTGTTGCTGTCGATGATCATCGAGGACATGGCCGACCAGCCGCAGGAGGTGCTGATTCGCGGCAATGCGGTGATTCCTGACCGCAAGGTGATGCTCAACGAGCCCATGACCGACGAGGCCACTGGCGTGAAGTACCGCAACAACGACATCGAGCGCACCAGGCTCAAGGTGGCGGTGTCGGATGTGCCCACTACGTCGAGTTTCCGTGCCCAACAGGTATCGGCGCTGTCCGAAGCCTTCAAGAGCATGCCGCAAGAACTGCAAATCGTGGCACTGCCGCACTTGCTTGCGCTGATGGACATGCCGAACAAGGAAGACATCATCAAGGCGATCCAAGAGGCCAAGAATCAGGCATCGCCCGAGCAAGTGCAGGAGCAGATCGACGAAGCTGTCAAGCAGGCGCTGGCCCAGGCCAACCACGATCTGAAGTCGCGCGAACTGGACTTGAAGGCCGAATTGCAGATGGCGCAAATCTCCAAGCTGATCGCCGAGACCGTCAAGACTGGCGTGGAGGCCGCGTTTGCGTCGATACAGGCTGGCCAGACCATCGCCCAAATGCCGCAGATCGCGCCCATCGCCGATGTGGTGATGCAAGGCGCCGGCTATCAGCCACCCACACCGGCCGGCGTTGACCCTAACTTCCCGCAGCCCGTGGCGATTGCCGCGCCACCACTTGACGTGCAGACCAACACTAGCCCGCAACTACCGCCAGTCCCACAGCAAGCCGACTCACCCATGCAGGGCATCGAGACGGAGCGCACCACCGATAACTTTGGAGCAACAGCATGACCCCCATCCGATCTATCGAATTACTCGCCCCCGCTACGGCTGCTGTCAGCACCGGAGCAGGCTATTCAGGCCCATGGAACGCAGGCCGCAAAGGCATGGTGCAGGCCATCATCACGGGCACTGGTGCCCTGACCGCGACTGTCACGGTGCAGGGCTCAAACAATGGCGTGAACTGGTCAACGATCGGTTCAGCACTCTCACTGTCCGGCACCACGTCGGATACCAAGACGCAGGCCGTGGACAGCCCATGGGCCTTCATCCGTGCAATTTCTGCAAGCCTGACCGGTACTGGCGCCACCGTCTCAGCGTACCTAAGCCTTTAATTGGAGAACCATCATGGGTAAATTGTTTCGAGCGCTCGTTTCCGGTCAATCCGAAGATCGGCGAGACCACAAAGTCACCTGGACCGTCGGTCAAATCCGCGAGGTAGACGACGAAATGGCGCTGTGGCACCAGCAGCACACCGACGCCTTCAAGGAGATCGTGGGCGTCGTCAGCGGTACCGGCGTGGCCGTGACCGAAAGCGGCGCTGGCGTAGTCCGCACCACCCGTCTGACCTTGACCGCTGTCGCGCAGGCCATCGTCAACGGCACCGAGTACCAGAGCACCATGATTTACACCTTCCCGGAAGGCCGGATCATGGTGTTGGCTTGCGTGGCCAGCCTGGCGCAGACGACTACCAGCGCCTTGGCAAGTACCTTGAATGCAAGTGTTACGGGTGCGGTTTCGCTGGGCTCCGCTGCGGCGTCGAATGTGTCGCTGACCAGCACCATGGTGGACATCGCTCCAACCACAGCATTCACGTCCAGCGCCACGATCAATGTCGCCGGGACCGCAGTCAACCCAGTGTTGGCCGCTGCTGCCCAGATCGACGGCCACACCACTGCCGTGCCGGTGTATCTGAATTCTGCGTTCGCAACGACGACCGATGTGGATGCCGACGCGACACAAACATGGTCCGGGACCGTGGACCTGACCTGGATGTGGCTGGGAGATTTCTGATTTGACCCCCAGTAAGGATTGTTCAACCGCGCAAGTAGTTGGATGATTCACACGCAACCTCGTGAGAGGTCGCAGAGCCCAACGCCGTGAGGCTGTGGGGTTCCCTGAGACGGAGAGGACGGGGCTTCGGCCCCCAACTCGTAAGAGCAAGCCCTTCAACGCGGCCACGGCGATATGTGGCAAGGGTGATGACATGAAGATAGAAGAGTTTTTCGCGGCCAATCAAGTTGATGGCAAGTTGACCGATGCGCAGGCGATGCAAATGCTGACCCAGGGCGATACCGTGCAAACGGAAAGTGGCGTGCCCAACGTCACGGCAGAAGTCAAGCCAGAACCAGTGGCCAAAGTGGAGCCAGTCATTGCAGCGGAAACGCCGCAGGTGATTCTCGCTAAGGACGGTGTTCACACCATCCCATTCGAGAAGCTGACAGAAGCACGGGAAGCCGAGAAGCACTGGAAGACCGTCGCAGAGCAGGCGCAGCAAGAGGTCGAAGCACTGAAAAGTGTCACACCCAAGCCAGCACCAGCCGAGCCAGCCGCAACAACGGTTGACAACGTGGATTTTGGTGATTACTCGGACGATGCGCTCAAGGCAGGTATCAAGAAGGCGGTTGCGCTGGAAACGGCTGCAATCAAAGCGGAATTTGAGGCGAAATTGGCCGCTGTGGTGGAACCACTCCACAAACAGCAGCAAGTCAGCGCCGCAGATGAGCACTTCTCGACGATCTACAAGGCGCACCCCGATGTGGAGTCAGTGGTTGAGAGCAAGCAGATGAACGACTGGATCGAGTCACAGCCCAGCTTTGCGCGTTCCGGCATCAGGAACGTGATTGCCGAAGGCAGTGCGGCCGAGGTGATCGAGCTTCTGGACACTTTCAAGAGCGCCACAGGAAAACTCGCGACGACAACCGTACCAACGGGCGCCGCCGCAGCCGCTCAGGCGGCCATTGCCAAGGCCCAGTCGGCGCCGCCCATGAGCTTGTCGGAAATCCCGGCAGGTTCAGCAGCACACACCGACCAGGCAGCGGCGATGTTGGAGATGTCAAGTGCGGGGATGTTGAACATGTTTGACGGCAAAACACCGGAGCAGATCAACGCCCTGATGAACCGGGTTCTTTAACCCTTGTATGGCAGCGCCGGGATGGCGCAGCCGGTCCCTTTGAAGGAGTTTTATTATGGGTGCTACCAGTCTTCCCTACGGTTCGCCGCAGGCCATCACAATCCAGTCCGCTGGGTTGTTCGCTGCCAACATGCAGCGCAATACGACCATCGGTCGCCTGACGGGCAAGTTCCCGCAGCAAGCCGAGGCCGAATCCACCATTCGCAAGCAGTCCAGCAGCGAGATGCCAATCGTGCGCTGCATGGACTTGCAGAAGATGGCGGGTGATGAAATCACGTTCGACCTGATCAACCCGATGGGCGGCAAACCAATCATGGGCGCCAACAACGCCGAGGGCTTGGGCCGCGCGATGTCGTTCAGTCAAGATCGCTTGCGCATCAACCAGGCGCGCTACCCGATCAGTGCCGGCGACACCATGACACAGCAACGCACGCCGCACGAGCTGCGCAAGTTGGCGCGCGCGCTGGGTGAGAACTACATGGAACGTCTGTCCGACCAATTGGTGTTGACGCACCTGGCCGGCGCCCGTGGCTTTCACGACAACATCGAATGGGCGGTGCCCAAGGCCAGTGACGCCGACTTTGCGGCCATCGCCATCAACACCGTCAAGGCGCCAACCAAGAACCGGCACTACATGTCCACCGGTTCCGGTATCGAGCACATTGCCGGTGCTGGCAGTGAGATCACCTTGGCTACCACCGACGTGATGAACGCCGATGTGGTGGACGCTCTGCGCACCACGCTCGACTCGATGGCTGTGCCGCCTCCCCCGGTTGTGTTCGAGGGCGACAAGATGGCCAGCGATGCGCCGGTCCGTGTGCTGCTGTGCTCCAGCGAGCAGTACACCAGCTTTGTGCAATCGACGGGCTTCCGTACCCTGCAGGCCAACGCGATGGCGCGCGCCCAGCAAGCCGGGATGAACCCTCTGTTCTGCGGCGAGGCCGGTCTGTGGAATGGCATCCTGATCATCAAGATGCCCAAGCCGATCCGGTTCTATGCCGGTGACAGCCTGCGCTACTGCGCCAGCTACACCACCGAGACGGAGACCTCGACCGACCTCGTGCCGGCTGCGTTCAGCACCACGCACGCCATCGACCGCGCGATTCTGTTGGGTGGTCAGGCACTGGCCGAAGCCTGGGGCAAGCACCCCAAGACCGGCATGCCTTACTTCTTGAGCGAGAAGGAACTGGACCACGGCGACAAGCTGGAAATCCTGCTGGGCGCCATCAATGGCCGCAGCAAGATCCGCTTCCTGATCGACCACGGCGATGCCAGCCAATACACCGACTACGGCGTGATGTGCATCGACACCGCCGTGCGCCTGGCGGCCTAAGTGACGCAGCGGGCCGGGTAACACCGGCCTGCGTCCACAACCCCTCACAACCTCAAGGAGCCCAACATGGCTACGACCTTCACTCGCAAGAAACTTGCCAGCCAAAAGCAGTTTGGCGGCACCCCTTACGGCAACCTCGCCGCGCTGTCGTTCAACGTTACGACCAACTCGTCTGGCGTCTGGACGGATGGCGACGGTACGGCTGCCCCCACCGCCGCTGACGAACTCATCGTCGGTGTCCTTCCGGCCGGCATGCTGGTGCAGGACGCCCTGATGGTTGTCTCGGACGCCTTCACCGCCGCTACCACCGCCAAGGTAGGCCTGCGTGCCGTTGATGGTGTTACCACCCAAGACGATGCCGACTACTTCACCGCCTCGTTGGCGCTGAACGCAGTGGGGCGCTACCGGGCTGACAACACGGCTGTGGCGCCCATCACCCTGGCCCGTGACATGTACATCGTCATGGACTGGGATGCGGCAACCAACGCTGTAGCCGGTGTCGTTGACATCATCGTCTACGGCGTGATCGGCGGCGCGCCCTAACTAGGCAGTTGCCACGAGGCTTGCGGGGTGCTCTTCACGGCATCCCGCTTTTTCACAACAGGATCACCCATGAACCAAGCAGTCAGCCTTGTCCCCGTCAAGTACATCGGCAAGCGTCCGAGTTACACCGATGGCACGTTCGGCACCCGGATCAACTTTGATCGCGGCGACTCGCGCATGGTCCCATTGAACATCGCCAAGCTGATGCTCAAGCACCCCGACGTTTACACGGAAGGCGATGCTGATGCCCCGGTGGTGGAGATTGCCGCGCCTCGCAAAGAGGAAGACGAAACGCAGAACATGCGTGACGCCGTGGCCAACATGGACAAGGAGTCCCTGGCGACATTCGCCAAGACCCATTTCAATGCCAGCATCGACAAGCGCAAGGCCGTGAACGACTTGCGCATCCAGGTCACCGGCATGGTGGATCAGTTTGGGGTCGTATGACTCTCGAAGAGCTAATCGCCGATTACCGGGTGGATGCGGATGACACCGTCATTCCGTATCTGGCTGGCGATCCGCTCGTTACGAAATGGCTCAACGAGGCCGAGGAAGAGGCCGCCATTCGCGCCAGCCTGATCCACGAATCCAGCAACACCGCGATCACCGAGATC
>Ga0172380_10008563_pt1 | contig 11140 bp, 13 predicted proteins | sample Leawe162metaG_FD_119747 | JGI IMG/M metagenome (GOLD analysis project Ga0172380, IMG submission 119747) | Leachate microbial communities from a municipal landfill in Southern Ontario, Canada - Leachate well 162 metaG | ecosystem: Engineered > Solid waste > Landfill > Unclassified | place... | reverse complement strand
GGCTTATCGTCTCGGCCAGTGGCTGAGCCCGCTCCTGCCGGCGCGGCTTTCGCTGCTGCCTTATCGCTCGCCCGGCCTGTGGCCTGCCGCGAACAAGGTGCGGAAAATGATTGCCCTGGCCGGCTGCGTCCAGCCGGCCATGGCGCCCAACATCAATGCCGCGGCCTCCCGCGTCCTCGACGCCCTCGACATCTCGCTGATCGAAGTGCCGCAGGCCGGCTGCTGCGGCGCACTGGCCTTCCACCTCGACGACATCGAGGCCGCAAAAGCCGCCGCCCGGCGCAACATCGACGCCTGGTGTCCCTACCTCGAAGACGGCGCCGAGGCCATCGTCATCACCGCTTCGGGCTGCGGCACGCAGGTCAGGGACTATGCCCATCTGCTCGCCGACGATCCCGACTATGCAGTGAAAGCGGCGCGGGTCGCGCTGCTGTCGCGCGACATCAGCGAAGTGATCGTTGCAGAAAAAACGCCGCTCCTGGCATTGCTGGCGAAGCTTCCCTCCCTGGGAAAAACGCTCGCCTTCCACTCGCCCTGCAGCTTGCAGCATGGCCTGAAGATCCGCGGCGCGGTGGAGGAACTGCTCGAAGCCGCAGGCTTCGCGCTGACTCCCGTGGCCGACGGTCATCTCTGCTGCGGCTCTGCCGGCAGCTATTCGCTGCTGCAGCCGGAGATCAGTCAACGGCTGCGCGACAACAAGCTGGCGGCGCTCCTGGCCGGCCGGCCGGAACTGGTCGTGACCGCCAACATCGGCTGCCTGGCCCATCTGCAATCGGCGAGCGCCGTGCCCGTCCGCCACTGGATAGAAATCGTAGACGAGAGGCTGGCCCGATGAGCTTTCAATTCGACCCCCACGCCCGGGACTACGCGGCGCTCCGTGCCGGCTTCCACTGGCAGGTGCCGACGGAGTACAACATCGCCTGGGAATGCTGCGGGCGCTGGGCCGGGGATCGCAGCCGCTTCGCGCTCTACTACGAGGAGGAGAGCGGCCACACCTCGGCATGGACCTTCTGGGATGTGCAGCAGGAGGCCAACCGCCTGTCCAATGCGCTCGCCGCGCTGGGCACGGTCAGGGGCGAGCGCGTCGCCATCATCCTGCCGCAGCGCCCCGAGACCGGCATCAGTCATATCGCCTGCTACCAGATGGGCGCGATCGCGCTGCCGCTGTCGCATCTGTTCGGCCCGGATGCGCTCCACTACCGGCTCGCCGACGCGGAGGCGGCGGTCGCCGTCGTCGATCGCGCCGCGCTCGCCAATCTCTGGCCGCTCTTAGCCAGCCTGCCGCATCTGCGCCATGTCATCTGTGTCGATGCGGTCGCGGAGAAGGGCGTGCATCACTGGCCGCGCCTCCTGGAATATGCTTCGCCGCGCTACACGCAGGCCGTCACCCATGGCGACGATCCGGCGCTGATCATCTACACCAGCGGCACCACGGGAAACCCCAAGGGCGCATTGATCGCCCATCGCAGCCTGGCGGGCAACCTGCCCGGCTTCGTTTGCTCGCACGACTTCTTTCCCCAGCCGGGCGACATGTTCTGGTCGCCGGCGGACTGGGCGTGGACCGGCGGTCTGTTCGACGCGCTGCTCCCGACCTGGAGTTTCGGCCAGCCCATCCTCGGCTACAACGGGCGGTTCGACCCGGAGAAGGCCTACCTGCTGCTGGAGAAATACGCCATCAGGAACACCTTCCTCTTCCCCACCGCGCTGAAAATGATGATGAAGGCGGTGGACAAGCCGGCCAGCCGCTACGACCTCAAGCTGCGCAGCATCTTGAGCGCGGGCGAAGCGCTCGGCGCCACGGTGCTGCACTGGGCGCGCGAGGAACTGGGCATCACCATCAACGAAATGTTCGGTCAGACCGAGATGAACTATGTCCTCGGCGGCTGCAGTTCGCTCTACCCGGCCAAGCCGGGCGCCATGGGCCGGCCCTATCCGGGGCATGGCGTGGCCTTGAAGGACGATGGCGGCAGGGACGTGGCGATCGGCGAAGTGGGCGAGATCTGCGTCCAGAGGCACTGTGCCGGAGAACCCGATCCGGTGTTCATGCTCGGCTACTGGAAGAACGCGCAGGCCACGGCGGACAAATATTTCGGCGAGGGGGAGCAGGCCTGGGGCCGCAGCGGCGACCTGGCGAAGCAGGACGAAGACGGCTACTTCTGGTATCAGGGACGCAGCGATGACATGTTCAAGAGCGCCGGATACCGCATCGGCCCGAGCGAAATCGAGAGCTGCCTGGTCAAGCATCCGGCCGTGGCCGATGCCGCCATCATCGGCGTGGCGGACGAGGCTCGCGGTACCGCGATCAAGGCCTTCATCGTCCTGCAGCCGGGCGAGAAAGCGACGGCCGCGCTCGAAGAAGCGTTGCGCCAGCATGTGCGCCAGACCCTGGCCCCTTACCAGACGCCGAAGCTGGTCGAGTTCTTGGACGCCCTGCCGATGACCACCACCGGCAAAGTGCAGCGGCGCCTGCTGCGATTACGTGATAAGGAAAGGAAGCAAGATGAACGTTGAGTCAGGCAATTCCCAGCAAGACCGCCGCCAGGCGCTGCAGCTGCGCGATATTTTCGCGGGCGCCTACGATCTGGTCGCCCCCTTCTTCGACCCCGCCAACAGCTGGAACGGCCAGAGCCTGGAGCTCCTGGCCTTCCGCGTGATGCGCGAGAACTACCCGAAGATATCCAGCGACGAGATCCATGTTTTCCTGTCCGCCGCCAAGCGGGTCTACCTGGAGCGTCGCTAGCTCGTACCCGGTTCCGTTATTAGGGCACTTGTACCCGCATTTGTCATGATTTCCAATCGGAAAGGTAGGGGTGGACCATGAAGCTGCTGACCATTGTCGCGATTCTCATCGCAGTCCTAGGCGTTGCCTTTGCGCTGCAGAACAACATTTCCGTGACGGTGTCGTTTTTCCAATGGCGCTTCGCCGGTTCCCTCGCCATGGCGCTGCTGCTGGCCTTGGCATCCGGGGCTGTCATCGTCGCCTTGCTGTCCGCCCCGGCGACCTTGCGGGCGCGCTGGCAGTTGAAACGCCAGCGCCGCACAATAGCCGAACTCGAAGCGGAAAATGCCGATCTGAAAAGCCGTGTCGGCAAACCGGATCCGGAGCCGGCCTTGGCGGACGATGCGCCGCCCCCATACGTGGGACTCAAGACGCTGGTGAGCGGCCGCGATCCGGATGCCTGACGGCATCTATTGCGTCTGGAACACCATGAATACGGCGGCGATACCGAGCAGAAAGAGACCGATCAGGAAGATCGATTCCGCGACGGTCTCGAGCAGGACGGCTCGAGAGTCCAGGCGCGCCGAGGCGAAAGAGATGACCGAGCAGGCGACGAAAATAATGCTGTCGATGGCCAGCAGTTTGTCCACGTAATAGCCGACGGTTCCCGCGTGCATCAATCTGACGATGCCTATCGCGGTCACGCAGACGCCGACCATGGTGGCCGATGTCGGCAGGATATGGCCGGCCAGGCTGACCGGACTTTCCTGTTTTGTCATTCAGCGTGCTCCAGAACGAGTCAAAAATAGAGGCGAGCATCCTGAAAATGCTCGCCTCCGCTGGCAACGCGAAAAAACTATCCGAGGTCCACCGGAATAAATATCTTGCCGTCGTCGCGCTTCACCAGCAAGGCTACATGCTTGCCGGCCTTGGCGATCAGTCCGCGGAGCTGTTCAACGCTGTTTACGTTGATGCCGTTGAGCGCGATGACCACATCTCCCGCCTGAATTCCGGCGCGTGCCGCGGGCCCCGTGACGTCCTCGACGAGAAGGCCGCTGGCCACGCCGGCTTCGCGCTTTTCGTCCGGCTTGAGCGGCCTGACCGCGAGTCCCAGTCTGCCTTGCGCTGAGCCGGCAGCGCTGTTGCTGGCAATCTGTTCCGCTTTCATTTCGCCTACGGCGACGGTCACGGTCTTGTTCGTCCCCTTGCGGATGATGTCGATCTTCGCCGTTGTTCCCGGCTTGATATCTCCGACCAGCCCGGGCAGATCGGAGGAGTGATTGATGGTCTTGTCGTTCAGCCCGACAATGACGTCTCCCGGTTCGAGCCCGGCCTTTTCCGCCGGGCTGCCCTTCTCGACGGAACTAACCAACGCGCCGCCCGGCTTCTTCAGGCCGAAGGAATCCGCCAGGGCCTGATTGACATCCTGAATCGTCACCCCGAGGCGGCCGCGCGTGACCTTGCCATATTGCATGAGCTGCGCCTGCACCTTGGTCGCGACATCGATCGGTATGGCGAAGGACAATCCCTGGTAGCCCCCGGTATGGCTGAAGATTTGCGAATTGATGCCGATGACTTCGCCGCGGTCGTTGAACAGCGGCCCGCCCGAGTTGCCGGGATTGACCGCGGCATCGGTCTGGATGAAGGGCACATAAGTGTCATCGGGCAGGGAACGCGACTTGGCGCTGACGATGCCCGAGGTCGCCGTGTTTTCGAAGCCGAATGGCGAGCCGATCGCCAGGACCGGCTCTCCCACCCGGGTGGCGGAGGGGTCTCCGAACTTGACGACGGGGAGATCCTTGGCGTCGATCTTCAGCACGGCAATGTCGGTCTGTTTGTCGAACCCGAGCACTTTCGCATTGAATTCCCGCCGGTCGGTCAGCTTCACCACGACTTCCTGCGCACCGTTGACGACGTGGGCATTGGTGAGGATCACGCCATCGCTGCTGACGATGAAGCCCGAACCCTGGCCGTGCTGGATCTGTCCACCATCGGGAATCCGGAACTGCGGCCCGAAGTGGCGGAAGAAGTCGAACATCGGATCGCTGGGGTCCATGCCGGGTAGATTGCCGGTCACGGCAGCCTGCTGTGTTTTTCCGGTCACGCTGATATTGACCACGGCCGGTCCGTAACGCTCGACGATGCGGGAAAAGTCCACGACGCCGGTGACCAGCGCTTGCCCGGCGCTGCCCACGGAGCTAGCCGTGGCGGGTTGTGCGGCGATGGCGGCCTGGGCCTGGGTAAAGCTGGCGACGCCGTAATGGTTGGCCGTTCCGACCAAGGCCGCGATCACGGCGACCGCGATGGTGCTTCTCGTTAGAGTCTTGCTGTTCATCATGCACTCCTCAGTATTGGAAGGGTCGGCAGAGATTGGCTGCCGATGGAATGCATGCTAAGTGAGAAGATTTAAGGCAGACTTAAAAGAGGCCCGGCCCGACCGGGTTTAATGTAACAAGATATTGTCGCGGGTCAGCTGCGCGGCAGCCGGATCGTCACGGCAAGCCCCTGCCCACCGGGGCCTTCGCCGAGATGAATTTCCCCGCGATGGCGGTCGACGACTTTCTTGACGATGGCCAGACCCAGACCGCTGCCCTGGGTCGGCGAGCCTTCGATACGATAGAAACGGTCGAAAACCCTTTCCCTGTCTGCTTCCGGAATTCCCGGCCCGCTATCGCTGACGACGAGAACGACCCCGGCATCGTCGCTGCTGACGGAGATATCGATACGGCCCGCGGCAGGGGTGTAGCGGATCGCGTTGTCTATCAGGTTGCCGAGCATCGCTTCCAGCGCCACCGGATCTCCGGCGATGATTGCCGGACTGCCCAGATCGATGCCCAGATCGATACCCATTTGCGCCGCGATCGGCGCCTGCTCGACGATGACCCGGCGCGCGACTTCGAGCAGGTCGACGCTGGCAGACGGTTTGTCCGTCAGGTCGGCTTCCTGTCGCGACAGGGTCAGCAGTTGCTGAACCAGGTGCGATGCGCGATCGAGTCCTCTATGCAAATCGGCGATGGCCAGCTTGCGTTCGGCCTCATCCCCGGCGCGTTCGACCAGTTGAATCCGCAATTTCAAGGCCGCCAGCGGGGTGCGCAATTCGTGCGCGGCATCGGCGACGAAAGCGCGCTGGGCATCGAGCGCCCGGTCGAGGCGCGAAAGCAGGTCATTCAAGGCATGGGTCAGCGGCGCGATCTCTTCCGGCATGCTGGCAATGGACAAGGGCGTCAGGGAATTGGGATTGCGCGCGCGCAACTCCCTGGCGACCAGGCTGAGCGGCGCCAGGCCGCGGCCAATGGCCAGCCAGATGAATAGCGCCAGGAAAGGCAGGACCAGCAGCAGGGGGGTGATGGTGTCGAGCGCCGTCTTCGCGGCGAGTTCCCGTCGGGCGCTCAAGGGCTGCGCCACCTGCACGACGGTGCCGCCGAGCTGGGCGCTGAAGACGCGCCAGATGCCGTTGCTCGTCGCGACATTGGAAAAGCCCAGCGCCGCGCGCTGCGGCAGGCTGGGATGGTTGTGGGAGTGATAGATGCGCACGCCGGTGTTGTCCCAGATCTGGATGACGACATCCTCGGCGATGTCGAGGTCGTCGCCGACGATCGGTCCCATGGGTTGAAATGCCTGGCGCGGCAAGGAAACCGCGATCTGCTTCATCTGGTAGTCGAAGAGGCCATTGGCTTCCTCTCGCGCCTGGAGATAGATCAGCCCGGCCGCCGCCAGGATTCCGGCGCAGAGCCCGAAAGACAACCACAACAACAGGGTGAGGCGGATCGATCTCATGGCGACTTAGTCACCATATAGCCGACGCCGCGGACATTCTTGATGAAAGCGGGGCCGAGCTTCTTGCGCAGTGCATGGATATAGACTTCGACCGTATTGCTGCCCACTTCATCATCCCAGCTGTACATCTGCTCCTGCAGATGGGTCACCGAGAGGACCGCGCCGGGACGATCGAGGAAGGCCCGCAACAAGGAAAATTCGCGCGCCGACAGGGGCAATGGTTTGCCGTCTACATTCGTCTCGCGGGTGATCGGATTCAGGGTCAGCGTACCGTAACGGATGACCGGCTCCGCCCGCCCTGCCTGGCGACGCAGCAGGGCATGAATGCGGGCCACCAGTTCGTCGAGATCGAAGGGCTTGACGAGATAGTCGTCGGCGCCGGCGTTGAGTCCCTTGACGCGGTCCGGCACGGCGTCGCTGGCCGTCAGGATCAGCACCGGAAGATGATCGCCCCGGGTGCGGAGGGCGCGCAGAACGTCGAGGCCATGTTTCTTCGGCAGGCCGAGGTCGAGCAGCATGAGATCGAACTTGGCGGTCTGCAGCGCCAGCTCGGCGGCGTCGCCGTCGTGTAGCCAATCCACGGCGAAGCCTTCCTGGCGTAATCCTTTGACGACGCTTTCGCCTATCATCGCGTCGTCTTCGACGAGCAGCAAGTGCATCGGCTCTCCTCGGGAATAATGCCCCGACTATTCCATGATGATCCTATTATCCACCTTGAGACAGGCAGCGGCTATCCGCCGCCTGCCGGGTACGCAGGCTAACGGGAGCGGGTACCGATGATTTCGATTAGGCCACTCTGGTCGGTCAGATAGCCCGAATTAGCCGCGGCCTGCTCGGCACTTGCAGTTTGGGAAAACAAGCCGATGGCCAGGCAGACCAAGGGAACAAAACTGGCGACGCGAATCTTCATGATGAATCCTTTCGTTTTTGAGGTAAATAAGTACTGCGCCTACTGCATGAACCAGCCGTGGCTGACCACCAGCGATTGGCCGGTTAGCGCGTTGGAGGGAAAGCTCGCGAACAGCAGCGCGACCTCGGCGACGTCCTGGGTCGTCGTGAACTCGCCATCCACGGTGTCCTTGAGCATCACGTTCTTGACCACGTCCGTTTCGGAAATGCCCAGCGCCTTCGCCTGCTCGGGAATCTGTTTGTCCACCAGGGGCGTGCGCACGAAGCCGGGACAGATTACGTTGGCGCGCACGCCATGGTGTGCGCCCTCCTTGGCGACGACTTTGGCCAGCCCGATCAGGCCATGCTTGGCGGTGACGTAGGCCGCTTTCAGCGGCGACGCTTCCTTGGAGTGCACCGAGCCCATGTAGATGACGCTGCCGCCGCGGCCCGAACCGTACATGTGCGGCAGGCAGGCTTTGGTCGTGAGAAAAGCGCCGTCGAGGTGGATCGCCAACAGTCGTTTCCAGTCCGCGAAGGGAAATTCTTCGAGCGGATGGATGATCTGGATGCCGGCATTGCTTACCAGGATATCGACACCGCCCCAGGCGCGCACGACTTCGCCGACGCCGGCATTGACCTGTTCCTCGTCCATGACATTCATGGCGATGCCCATCGCCGCCGCACCCGTCGCCTTGATCTCGGCGGCCGTGGCTTTCGCCGCGTCGCCGTTGACATCGGCGATGACGATTCTGCCGCCTTCGCGGGCGAAGGTCTTGGCGATTTCCTTGCCGATGCCGCTGGCGGCGCCGGTGATGATGCATACCTTGTCTTGCAGTTTCATTTGCCGACTCCTTGGGGTGAGGCCAGATAAGCGAAGATCACGCTGCCCAGGCCGAGGGTCAGATCGCTGACGATATGGGTGCGCGAGAGGATTTCGAGCACCGGCAATTGCGCCACCGGCGCCAGGGCGTGGCGTGCCGGTTCGAGTGCCGCTGGGCCGCTCCAGGCGCCTTTGACCGCGATCGGATCGAGCTCGCGGTGTTTGTAAACCATGGTGGCGGTGGCCACCCGCACCGATCCGTAATCGAGTGTGCCGATCAGAGTGTCCTTTTCGATGGCGAGCGCCGGCGATGCAAGTTTCTTCGGGAATCCCCAGAGATCCCTGCCGCCGGCGATCGGCGCGTCGTCGTTCAGGTACATCGAATGTACATAGCCGCCGCACTGGCCCTCGCACAGCACCGGGATCACCTGGCCGGACTCGGTGTAATCGCCGAAGCCGGTCGAATCCGGCATGCGGATGAACTCGTACTTGACGATCGCATCCTCGATCTGGAGCGGCTCGGGAACCAAGGCGCGAAGCGCAGCCGGGTCGCTGCGGTGTCGTAGAAACTGCGCGTTGCCCCCGTACCGGGCAGGCGAACCGGCGCCGGCGGAAAGCGCGGCGCGAAAAAGCCGGGCAAGCCGAACAGCGCCCCCAGCATCGCGTTGCCGTCGTTCATGGTGCTGCGCAGATCGTCCCGGGCGGGGGACGCCAAGAGCGGGAACGAGGAGGTCATCGTGTCCCATAACTCGCGCAGTCGGGCAACCCGCAGCTCGGGCGGATTGCCGACGATGAGGGCGGCATTGATGGCGCCGATCGAGATCCCGGCCACCCAGTGCGGCAGTTGCCCCGCCGCCAGCGCCTCATAGACGCCGGCCTGGTAGGCGCCGAGCGCGCCGCCGCCCTGCAGCACGAGAATGCGCTCTTCCGTGGGTCGGCGTTTGGTGGAAGGTGTGCGCTTATTCATGTTGTCCCATGGCGACAGGCGCCGCTTTCTTGGTGCCGGCCAACTTCCGGCCCAGTGCGTCGATTCCCTTGCCCAGCGATGCGAAGCCTTTGCCGACCTCGTCGCGCGTCCAGGTGGCGCCTGAGGCCAGCTTGTCGCCGAGAACCCGGGTGCCCGCGACCGTCGCGGAGGCACCTGACTTGGCTTTCCCGCCAACCCAGCCGGCGGCGTTTTCCAGCCCGTGGGCGGAGGCCTTCAGCTCGTAGCCGGCTTTGTCGTAGGCCTTGTCTGCCCAGGATGCCGCCGCCTTGGCGCGGTGCTCCAGGGCGAGTGCGTGGTTGGCCGTGGCAAAGGCGTTGGCCATCGACTTCTCCTCGTTGACCGTGCTCTTTTCAACCGAGGCGGCAAGCTTGTCGAGCTGTGCAACCGAACTGTCGAGTTCCTGTTTGGCGCTTCCTGCGGCGCGACCGGACTCGATGCGCAGGGTACTGGTGGCCTGGCGGATATCGGCAGCCGCCGCCTGGTAGTCCTTCTTGGCATAGGCCGCAACCGCATCCGTGAAGTGGTTCTGCAACTCATCGGGCGCCTTGGCCTCCGCCTGCGCAGAAGCGGTGTTGGCGGTCTGCGCATAGGCGACACCAGCCACTGGCGTGATTGCCACGAACATTGCCAATGCCATGGGTTTGAGGGAGAGTTTCATGTGGTGATCCTTTCAAGGAGGGCGTCGTTATCGTGTGTGCTCAGGGCAGGGACTCTAAGCCTCGGTCGGCCGTTTGTAAGCTGCCGAACGTCACGATCCGGGCCTGCGCTAAGTCATGATCTGGCGATGACCAAAGTCACCACCCCGCGGGACAGGGAAGTGCGGACGATAGATGAACGACTGAGCGGGACTACAGTCCCAGATAAGCCTGCTGTACGGCCGGGTCGTCGATCAAGTCCTTGGCCTGCCCGTGGTGCACGATGCGGCCGGTTTCCATCACGTAGCCGCGGTCCGAGCCGGACAAGGCCAGTTGCACATCCTGCTCGACCAGCAGTATGGTGACGCCGTCGCGCCGGATGGCGGCGAGCACCTCCATCAACTGCTGCACCACGACGGGCGCCAGCCCCAGGCTCATTTCATCGACCATCATCAGCACCGGCGCGGCCATCAAGGCGCGCGCCATCGCGCACATCTGCTGCTCGCCGCCCGACATGCTGCCGGCCAGCTGACGCCGCCGCTCGGTCAGGCGCGGGAACAGGGCGTAGATCTTGTCCAGGTCGCGGTTGACGGCGACCTTGTCCTCGCGCCGGTAACTGCCCATCAGCAAATTGTCCTGAACCGTCATGCGATCGAAGAGCTGGCGCCCTTCCGGCACCTGCACCAGACCCAGGCCGAAGGCCTGATCCGGGGTCATGCCGGCCAGTTCGCGGCCGTTCAGGACGATGCTGCCGCTGCACGGCAGCATGCGCGACAGCGCGCGCAGCAGGGTCGTCTTGCCGGCGCCATTGCTGCCGACCAGCGCCACCATTTCGGCCGGGTAGACTTCCAGGGCGACGTCGTGCAGCACGGGCATGCCGCCGTAGCCGGCACCCAGGTTAGCCACTTTCAGCAACGGCGTGCGAGGGGTAAGATCCGCCGGGCCGCTCATGCGCGTTTCTTTCCCAGATAAGCCTCGATCACGATGGGGTTGGCAAGCACGGCCTCGGGTGTTCCGTCGGCGATCTTTTCGCCGTGGTGCAGCACCAGCAAGCGGTCCGACAGGCTCTTGATGGCCTTGATGACGTGCTCGATCACCAGGATGCTGATGCCTTGATCGCGCACCTTGCGGATGATCTCGATGACTTCCTCGATCTCGACATGATTGAGGCCGGCCATGACCTCGTCGCAGAGCAGCACTTTCGGCTGCATCGCCAGCGCCTTGGCCAGTTCCAGGCGCTTGCGGCCCGGGCCGCCGAGCTCGTCGGCACGCTTGTCGATGTCCTTGCCCAGGCCGACGAACTCGAGACT
>Ga0172380_10008562_pt1 | contig 11142 bp, 19 predicted proteins | sample Leawe162metaG_FD_119747 | JGI IMG/M metagenome (GOLD analysis project Ga0172380, IMG submission 119747) | Leachate microbial communities from a municipal landfill in Southern Ontario, Canada - Leachate well 162 metaG | ecosystem: Engineered > Solid waste > Landfill > Unclassified | place... | reverse complement strand
TCCTATGTCATAGACAATATTGGGAATGAAGAAATTCTCCGCAAAAAAGTTGTTGAAGTCTATGATGATCTGAATGGAATCTTCAATGCGCCTATTACTCATGACAAGGAGACTTGCCAGAGATGTTACCACATAAACGAACGTTCTTGGAGTGAATACGAGGAGGAACGTTCGTGGGATTTTGGACTTATTTCTTGTCCTGTCGATTATTTCAACGTTAACAAGCACAAGGGGATGCCCTCAAAGGCTGCAATCTCTTTGAGGAATCTGTTTGGAGCTATTTTTGGGTCGCACAAGACGAGTGACCCGATTCCTGAATGGTGTCCGTTTTGTGAACGGCACAAAAAATAAAAGAAGGGAGAAAGCTGTGGCTGTTGTTGCGTTTTACAAACTGACTTGTGATGGGATTGGGTGTGGAGAGACTGAGAGCATCGGAGTTTTGGATGGTCGTTCGCAAGTGACCTCTGAGATGATGAAGCGTGGTTGGCAGATGAACAAGGGTGGAAAAATCCTTTGCCCAATGTGCATCAAAAAGCGCACGCCTGTAAAGCCAGATTGAGTATCTGGGAGGAGAGTGTTGTGGGAGACACAAGCGAAACGGCAGCACGAGCCTATGCCGTCAATCAGGTTGTTCGTAAAACAGGACCAGTATCTCTGCTTAAGATTGCCTTGGATATGAAGGTTCCTGCCATAGAAACTGCAAGAGCGGTTGGGTGGCTTGAGCGAGAAGGTAAGGTTGTTGTCACGGTGAAAAACGGTGAGATTATCGTTTCCATCTCAAAAGATGGCATTCCTATGTTTTGAGGAACTCATGGATACATTCTTCACAAGCGATACTCATTTCTATCACGGAAACATCATAAAGATGTGCGGGCGTCCGTGGATTCGTAATGGAGACTTGGACGATTCTGGAGAATGGGTTTCTAGAGAAATCAAGGATGCTCGAACTCTTGAGATGAATGAGGCGTTGATTGCCAAGTGGAATAGTGTTGTTGGTGCTGAGGATACTGTTTACCACCTCGGTGATTTTTCATTTGGGAAAAACCTCAAAAAGATACGGGATAGATTGAATGGAAAAATCCATTTGGTCTTGGGTAATCATGACAGAAAGAACACCGTAATAAATGCAGGATTTGAAAGCGTCAAGAGCGGTTTGCTGATTACCGAGATAGACGGGTTCTTTTTCGTCCTGAATCATCGTCCGCTTGCCTTAGACCTTCTTCCGTCACGTCCTCATGTTCATCTTCACGGACATTGTCATGGTTGTCCGTCACCTTCTCCGAGATATAGCTCGGTCGATGTTGGAGTGGATGTTCATAATTTTCTCCCGATAAGCATCGAAGAAATATTTAGTATTTTGGATGAAAGGTGGATGCGGTGTGAAGACTAATCCTGAGCATGACAAGATTTGCGAGAAATGTTTGTCTATCGCTGGGTGTGTTCACTCTGGAAATCCAACATATGACTCTGTAAGTAAATCATGGTCTATTCTTGGATTTGAGTTAGTCTCTTGTCCAATATGGAATAGGAACAAAGCTGTTCATCGATGGGATAAATACAGGAGGAGATTTCCGTATGTGACTGGAAAGAGCTCCATTCCGAAGAAGTGTAGGTATTTGCTTGAGCATTTTTTTTTGGAGGAATGAGTTCTTGTCTTTTTAGACTTCATGTGGTATGTTGGTTTGATGTTTAAGGCTACACATTTAAGGCGTTATTTTTTGAAAAGGAAAAGAGAGATGGGTATCTTGTTAGGCTCATTGTCTGAGTTGGAATCGTTAGTCGATTCGCTCGAAGAAAAAAGCCGTCAGCAGCTAATAGCAGACCTTATGGAAATTGCTATGAAATCGTTCGGGAATGCAAAAACGAAATTGGAAAAAGCTGTTGAAGAGATGCGCTTGGCACACGAGAAATACGGCGACCCAGAAGAAGCAAAAGTACAGATGGGTGAAAAATTAAGATGTTTGCGAGAAAAACTCAAAGGATTATTGCATCTTCAACGAAATGAAGTTGAAGATGCGGAAATGAAGATTTCGATGGCAGAAAAAGAATTCAATACGTCTTATGAAGAGGCTTCTCTGGTTTGTCGAAAAGCATCAGATGATCTTGAGAATTCCAAGAAAGAATTTGAATCCGCTATGCAGTATCTTGAGCAAGTCAGGAAAGACGCCGATGACCTCAATGTTGATATTCAGGGTTACGAATCTGGTATGCCAATCCGAACAACTCAGTTGTTGAAGGAAATCGGCGAAGAGACAAAACAACTCATGGTTGATATTACAGATATGTCGAACTCTGAACGACTCAACATGATAAAGATTCTTGCTGGACGTGTTCGTGAGATTCAGGACAACCGAGAACTATCGTTAGATGACAAGAGCCGTGTCAAGCAGATATTTGGAGCTCTCGGTGAAATGAGTGGAATGTATCGTCCTGGATTCATTGAGGCGATGAATCGTTCCCATGTTTGTGATTGGGGTCAGTACGTCAAGGACGCAACTGAAGCATTTGCTGAGGCTTTGCATACCCGTGTTGATAGGGAGCGAATGGAAGAAGAACGCAAGAAACGTGCCGATGAGGAAAAGGAGAGGCGTATAGTTGCGAGGGAAAACTGTGCATCATTGATGGAGGCTCTTCGTGATCTTGTTCAGACTTCTCGTTCAGAAGAGAATGTTGAAAAGATTCTTTCGCTTACTGAAACAATCCTCAAGGATGTCAGTCCTGACGACGAGACTCTTCTTGATATTCTTGATGGTTGTGAAGAGTTGTTTGTCGGAGAAGTATTCCGTGCCTTGCGCAGGAACCTCACGAAGCTCGGCGGTGGCTTGACGATTGAGTATCTGACTAAGCAGTTTCCAAAGGGCATGGAATACCTCAAGGGAAAGAAGGTCGTTCTTGTTGGAGGTGTTTCACGGGAAGACCGTCGATTCAAAATGGAAAAGCTTTTTGGAGTTGATTCTTTGGAGTGGGTCTCAAGTTGGCGAAACGCTGCTGGGAATCTGAATTCACTCGCAGAGCGAGCAAAAAATGGAACGGTTGATATCATTGTCGAGATAACGAGTCTGTGTGGACATAACGTTGAGAACGTTCTCAGTACAGCGTGTGATGGGTTGAGGTGCAAGTTTGTCCGTGTAAGTCAAGGATACGGTGCTTCTCGTATTATTCAGAGCATTGAGCAACAGGCAGCAAGGGAGGTTGAAAATGAAGTATCGTGATGGGTTTGTTTCGAATTCCAGCTCAACATCTTTCGTTGTCGCCTTAAGGAAGGATTTCAAGGTAACAAAGGAAATGTTGTCTGGATTTGACAACGATGACTGGAAGAAGAAATACGTCAAAGAAATCGGCGGAGTTGATTTTGTCGCAAAGAAAATGAACCAAGTCATTAAAAAGTCAATCGTGGATGGTTGTGGTTTTTGTTCGTATGAGCTTCCTGAATACGGGCATGGTGATTTCTTTGCCCTCATTCAAGATGTTCTTTCAGATTTTGTTGTTGCAACTATTTCTGTTAGTGATGGCGATGGCTCTATCGTTGCGCTTGATGGAGAAAAGGCTCTCAAGATTTTGAGTGGCGGAAGTTGATTTTCAAGATTTTCTCCAAATTTCTTGAGATGAAGACGATGACCTTTTGAAAGTGATTTTCGAGAGGTCGTTGTTTAAGGGATACCCACATGGAAAAATGTCCGATTTGTGGTGGAGAATGCGAAGACATGCGACACGTTGGTGTTGAGTGTCTTTACGAGATAAGGGAGCTTGTTCCGAGCGCCGTTGTTGAAACTGTGTTGACAGAAGTTCCCGAAGATATAAAGTATCTCGCAAGAACGAAACGCTATCCTGCTGGAACGGTTGATAGCTTATTTGTCAGCGATGTCAAAGGAAGCCTGACGACCATCGACTGTAAACAGGTTCCGATTCCCGCCGTGCGATTGCTGGAAAAGAGCTTGTTCAACGTTCGTTGTTGCAAAAGCTGTCGTGGCGATTTTCTCAATCTTTTCAAGGCGTGGTCTGAAGGCAAACATATCGAAAAGGAATAGAAAACATGAATCATGAATTTGTGAATCGTGAATACATGTATGAGACGCATGGGCATCTGTATGTCATTCAGGATACAGCAACAAGCAAAACTGTCGATGCGACCGATGGTTCGTTTCACTCCCGCTTCGACAAGCTGACGGGGGAGTTTTCCCGATGGGGAAAGACAGAAGACGAAGACCCTTCGTGGCTTCCTGTTGGTCCTGAGATTCTTGATCTCGAAATTAGTGTGAATGGTTGTCCGAACAACTGTCGCTTCTGTTTGCCAGCAGGGGTTCCTGTGAATACCCCGTCTGGACTGGTGAACATTGAAGACCTCCGAGCGGGAGACAAGGTTTTTGGATTCAATTTTGCAACCAGTTCTGTCCGTGAAGAAACGGTTGAGCAGCTTCACAGTCGAGAATATGACGGACTTATGGTTGTTGTTGAGTTGGAAGGTGGTCGTATTGTTGAAATGACAGAAGACCACATGGTTATGCTTGCCACTGGCAAGGAAGTTCGGGCTGGTGATTTGTCTCCCAATGACGATGTTGTTCTTATAGGAGACACAAAGGTGAAGATCAAGAACATTGTTAAGACACCATTCAAGGGAACTGTTTACGACATTGGTTGTAGCCCAGACCATGTTTTTTTTGCGAATGGACTTCTCGTTCATAATTGCTACAAGGGCAACTCCAACACCCCTGCAGAAAACATGACGTTTGATACGTTCAAGAAGATTCTCGACAAGATGCCCAAGACACTGACGCAGATTGCGTTCGGCATTACGGGTGTTCAGACGAATCCTGACTTCTTCCGTATGATGGAATACAGCCGGGAGAAAGGTGTTGTTCCGAACTTCACGCTTTCTGGTATCGACATCACCGAGGAAATCGCCGATAAGATTGCGGCGACCTGTGGGGCTGTTGCCGTATCGGTTTATCAGACCGACAAGAATGTCGGATACAATACCATCAAGATGCTGACGGACAGGGGCATGAAACAAGTGAATATTCATGCTATGGTCAGTGAACAGACGTATGATTTCGTCAAGGAAATCGTCATGGACAAGATTCGTGACCCTCGCCTTGCCAAGATGAATTGCATCGTTTTCCTCGGAGTCAAACCGAAGGGTCGGGCAAAGGGAAGCTTCACCCCTTTGTCGTTCGAGAAGTTTGCAACACTTGCTGTCGGCTGTATGAACATGGGTGTTCGTATCGGATTCGATTCTTGTTCTGCTCCGAAGTTTGCCGATGTTGTGAAGAAGATGCAGATTTCCGATGAGCAAAAGCAAGCGCTCCTGAATGTGGTTGAGAGTTGCGAGTCGACGTTGTTCAGTTCGTACATCAACCAGAAGGGTGAGTTTTACCCTTGCAGCTTCTGCGAAGGCGATGGCGAGTGGATGGACGGTCAGGGGATTTCGGTTCTCGATGATGAGCCTTTCGACAATGTCTGGCATCATCCTCGTGTTGAGTCGTGGCGTCAGAAGTTGCTCTGTTCGGTGCGTGAGTGTGATGGATGCCGTCGTTGTATTGCTTTTCCTGAAATCAATGTCGGAGAATGACGTTGTTCTTTCTGAGGCGCAAAGGGTCATTTAGACTGTTCGTTGTTATCAAAGAGGAGTAGCAGGAAGGATGGAAAAGTATAGTGGTAAGGCAAAGTGTTCATGTGGAAAAAGAGCAAAGTGGAAATGCCACACGTTCAACATGGTTTACTTTGCCTGCAACGAACACAAGGATAGGTTGAGTGACAAGGTTGATTTTCCGCACGACGATGAAGGACCTCGCACAGAAGCGGACTACTCGACATGGGGTAGGTTATAATTGGAGATGGTGATGAAAATGTTGACGGTTCTTGATTGTTTCTGCGGGGCTGGCATTGGTGCTTTTGGTGCAAAGGCTGCTGGTTTTCAGACAGTTTTTGCGTTTGACAACGACCTTGTGTCGGTTCGTGTGTTCAACAAGAACGTTCATCCTGTCGCTCATGTGCTGGATGCGAAGAAGCTCGATGTAGCGAAAGACTTGCCGTTTACAGACGGTGTCATGGCTGGGTTCCCCTGCAATTCTTTTTCGACAAGCGGCAAGCGACTCGGGGTAAATGACTCTCGATACGGAACGCTCGGCTATGTCGCCTTGGAAATCATCAGGCAAAAAGAGCCGAAGTTCTTTCTTCTTGAAAACGTGAAGGGCTTGGCTTCAAAGTCACACGCTGAGTTCTTCAACGACTTGAAGAAAAAACTTGGAGGGTTCGGTTACAACATCTATTCTGGACTTTTGAACGCTGCGGATTATGGCGTTCCTCAGAAGAGAGAGCGAGTGATTATCATCGGGATAAAGCCAAACTTGGACAAAGGCTTCCAGTGGCCAGCAAAGGCAGCGCAGAAGGTTTGCGTCCGAGAAGCACTGGTTGGCTTGTCGCCTGTTCCTGATGGTGTCAACAACCACTATGGGTTTGACCTGCGGAACGATGAGAAGCCGTTTGCCCACAAGGTTCCTGACGGTGGGAATTGGAAAGACCTTCCGCTTGCAGACCAGAAGGCATTCATGAAGAACGCTTTTTCTTCGCCGGGCGGCAAGACAACGTATCTGCGAAAGGTTGACCCTGAAGAACCTGCTTTCACGGTGATGTCGCATGTCATGGGGAAGCACAGTGTTCAGTTGTATGGGAATCGTCGCTTCACTATTCGGGAGAGCTTGCGAATCCAAACAGCACCAGACAGCTTTGTTTTTGATGATGATATCCCTCTTCAGAAACAGTATGCGTGCTGCGGCGGCGGTATCCCTTCGCTTCTGGCGAAACAGCTCTTTGAGAGTATCCGTGCGGCACTGAAATGAGGCTTCAAAATGCTGTCAAAACGCTTGATTGTTTGTCTTGACGTCAAAAACAGAAGGGTCACTAAGGGAGTCAAGTTTCGGGAGAACGTTGAAATCGGAGACCCTGTCGAGATGGCGGCTGCGTATTACGCTGACGATGTTGACGAGTTGGTGTTTTACGACATCTCGGCATCATCGGAAGGTCGCCCCATAGATATTGGCATGGTGGAGGAAGTGGCGAGGAAAGTCTTTGTTCCGTTTTGTGTTGGTGGTGGAATAGGTTGTGTTGAGGACATGCGAAGGGTATTACTGGCTGGTGCAGATAAGGTGTCGGTAAATTCCATCGCTGTCAGGACACCAGAAATCATCGCCGATGGAGCAAAGGCGTTTGGAAGCCAATGTATTGTGGTTGGGATGGACGTGCGGCGAAGTGTTTGTTCGAAGTTTCCAAGTGGGTATGAGGTTGTGACAAACGGTGGTCTGCTTCCATCAGGACTCGACATGCTCGATTGGGCACGAAAGGTGGAAGGCTTGGGAGCTGGTGAAATCTGTCTTAACTCTATCGATGCCGATGGAACGAAATGTGGGTATGACATTGAGGCGACAAGGTGTGTTTCAGATGCTGTCTGTATTCCAGTAATAGCATCTGGAGGAGCTGGTTTGACGCAGCATCTTGCAAGGGTATTGGTAGATGGCAATGCTGACGCCGTGTTGGTTGCGAGTATGGTTCACTTCATGGGCTATACCTGTTCGGGAATCAAGGAAGATTTGTCTCGGTGTGGTGTTTGTGTCCGCAGAACGTGAGGCTTCAAAATGACAAGGTTAGACGATTTTGGATTCCACGGAATCTCATTGGAAAGAGCGAATCGCCTTTCTTGTGGTTCGTCTGACAAGCTGACATACTGCGAGCATGTTGTTACGGCAAAATGTAACTTCAGTTGCTCGTATTGCAATTGCCTTTGTTCGGATGACGATCAGTCACTTGAAGGCATTTGTCGAATCATTGATAAGGTTGCAAGTCTTGGGTGTCGCTATTACCATATCACTGGTGGCGAACCGATGACAAGACAGGATATTATCGATATTGTGTCTTATGCCGCATGGAGAATTCCTGTTGTTCGAATGTCAACGAATGGCTCGGCAGATTTGGACCTTTATGAAAAAATCGTACAGGCTGGATGTCGTTCGTTTGCAATCTCTCTCGATACCGCTGTTGAGAGTGAAAGGCAGCAGGATTTTGACAACGTTGTCCGCTGTATTCGGTTTTTGGCTTCTTGTCGTTCAGATATCCAGATTGGAACGGTGTTTGACGAAAAGAACATGTCTGAGGCATCGAAGATTGTTCGGTTTATTTCCGAGCTTGGTGTTTCTGATATCAAGGTTGGAACGGCAAGCCAGAACGATGTTTCGAAGGTTGACCTGTCTGGGGTTGAAGACTTGTTTGGAAAGCATCGAATTCTTCGCTATAGGGCGTCAAGGTTCGCAAACGGCAGGGGTATGCGTGGATTGGAGGCGTCTGACTGCAATCGTTGTTTCTTAAGCCTTGACGATGTCACAATAAAGGGCACAAAGCACTATCCTTGTGCTGTGTATCTTCGTGAGGGAGGCGCTGCGATAGGCGAGGTTGACGACTCGATGATGGAAAGCCGTCGTGCTTGGTTTCAGGAACACAACTCGTCGAAGGATTCTCTCTGTTGTGATTTTTGCATGGATTTCAAGTGTGATTTTAATAACACCGTGGGTATAATGAATCAGTTGTGAAAGGAAGTGTATATGAAACATCGTAATGGATTTGTATCCAACAGCTCTTCGTCAAGCTTTATCGTTGCATTTCCCAAGGGGACCGTGAAGCTTCCGAAAGAAAAAATGAAGGCTCGCCTGAAGAAGTTGTTGTTTGACAAAGATGAATTTGTCGGGAAGTATTCTGTCGATGAGGTCCTTGATACTCTCCACAGAAATATTTCCTCAGAAGATGATTCGGCAATTGTTCAGATCAAATGCACTTGTCCGCATTGCGGCAAGGATGTTGGGGGTGTTATTGTTGACTCTGAGTATAACGAGAATGAGCCTCGTTGGAAATATGAAAAGGAAACGGTAATGGATTTCGTCAGAGGAAATCCTGATTCGGACATCTGTTTTTTCATGTTCAGCGATGAAGACGGGGATTATTATGGCATGTTGGAGCACGGAGACATTTTCCATAATGTTCCAAACATTGTGGTTAGTCATCACTGATTTGTCAAAAAGGAAAGTATCATGAAAACACGCAACGGCTTTGTCAGCAACAGTTCGTCGACGAGTTTTTGTATTGTTGGGACGAGCGGATTTGCAAAAAAAGTATTCCGAGCAGTTGTTGAGAAAAGCCAGATGAGTATTTCTGGAATTGAGGATGTATTTAGTTCTGGAGTTGGAGAAGTTGATGGAATTACCTTTGTTGGTAATCCATCATACGAAAATAACACTCTCGATGAAGCAATCGAATCAATGGAATTGTCTTATTGTGGGTTCGAAGCCAAGGGCATTCTTGAGAAACATTCCTTAGCAGATGCCCGTGAGATTGTTTGCAACAAGTTCAAGCAACTTGGAGTTGATGTTCCTGTCAACAAGATTAATCTTCTCTATGGAGAAGCTTCTAACGAGTAAGGAAACACAATGCGTCTGAAGTGTACGTTGTGTGGAAAACCTGTATCTTCACCTGTCCCTGAAGGATTTTCTATTCGGGCGGTGATTATTTGTCCCGATTGTTACCGAAAACAGCAGGAGAAGAAAGATGAAAACCCGTCAGGGGTTCGTAAGCAATAGTTCGTCATCAAGCTTTATCATCGGGATGAAGCAGCCATTGTCGAATGAGAACATTATAGATTGCTTTGAGAACGATAATGATGTCGCCATGATGTTTGTTCGTGCGTGGTCTGTCTTTATCGAAAAGGCTGCTAAACGAGTCACGTTTCCATGTGTCGATGGAATTATGGAGGCGAGTGCATGGGAGAATTGGGTTCTTGAAAACTTTGGAAAAAATCCTCCGTGTGAGGTTGTTGCTCTTAAAGAAGAGTTTCCATATCTCTATATGTTGGAAGTCGGTTCTGATGCCGAGGACTACGGATTCGAAGCCGTGAGTCAGGCGATGCATCAGCATCCAGAAGAGTTTGTTTTTTCACGACCTGAAATGAAAACTATTTTCTTAGGAGTGTGTTAACATGAAAAGACGTAATGGATTTGTCAGTAACAGCTCTTCATCAAGTTTTATTCTTGTTGGGTTTGATATCCCGACGAAACAAATCGACATGAGTAAGGTTGTTGATTTGTTTCCAGATATTGACAAGGATGCGTTCTTGCAGGCAGATAAAGATGCCCGCAGGGAAATGCTCTATGACGCCAACAATGAAAACGAAAACGATTTCATTTATTGCGACTGCGAAGACGGGTATGCTGTTAAGAGAGGTTTCACCGTTGTTGGTTATCTCATCTTGGATGAAGAGTCTGACGAAGGTGTTCTTTCAAGCAAAACATCTTTGACAGAGGCAATCAGGATTACCGAGGAAATTCGCAAAGTTCTTGGTTTGCCAGAGAGCGCAGAAGCTGTTATTCGTTCAGGAAAGAGAATGTCATGAAGACGAGACATGGGTTCGTATCCAACAGTTCCTCTTCGAGTTTTGTTGTTTTCAGTCGAGAAGAGCTGACTATTGACTTTATCAACAAGTGCCTTAATACAGATGGACATCCTGCAGAGTACATATTGTCCAGCCTTGCAAAATTCATCATTGGCAACAAGAAAACAAAGAGCTTCGAAGACATCGCTGAGAGAATGTTCGGTGATAGGGAATACGAAGAACCTGGCTCGTGTGAAGCGCAGAAAAAGAAGTTCGACGAGATTACGGGGAGGCTTCCCTTTGTCTATATGCTCGAAGCGTCTTCTGATGATGACGACTTCGGTCCTATGCTTCGGGATGCTGGTGAAGAATGTGAAACGATTATCAAGTGCGATGATTTATTTATTACATCCATGTGGGGGAAATTATGAAAACACGTCAGGGGTTTGTATCCAATAGTTCCTCTTCATCGTTCATTGTCGATGTTCGTGGGCTGTCGTGTGACCAAAAAGAAATGATTGTCGATCATTTCCGTTTGGCTCAAGAGAAATCGTGGGGGATTACCAACTCCATCGAAGACGAGTGGACTGTTGATCAGAAGAAAGATTTTTGGCATCTGTCGACATGGATGGATAATTTTGACATGCACGCTTGGTTGACAGATATGGTTGGTGTTCTTGAAGAGAAAATCGAGGTGATAGAATGAAGATACGTGATGGTTTTGTCAGCAATAG
>Ga0172380_10008561_pt1 | contig 11143 bp, 7 predicted proteins | sample Leawe162metaG_FD_119747 | JGI IMG/M metagenome (GOLD analysis project Ga0172380, IMG submission 119747) | Leachate microbial communities from a municipal landfill in Southern Ontario, Canada - Leachate well 162 metaG | ecosystem: Engineered > Solid waste > Landfill > Unclassified | place... | reverse complement strand
TCCACCCTGGCCCGGGAATGCGGCATCCAAGAGGACCCGCATGAAAACGATCTCTACGCTGCATGGACTGGCTGCTGCCACGCCAGAACCGCATCGAAAAAGCCCTTGCCTCCCGCCACCTCGGCGAAGGCTCTCTGGTCCTCTACGACCCGAGCTCGAGCTACTTCGAGGGAAAGCAATGCCCGCTGGCCAAACTCGGCCACAACCGCGACGGCAAAAAAGGAAAACTCCAGACCGGATACGGACTGCTCTGCAATGGGGCCGGAACCCCCGTGGCCATCGAGGTCTTCGAGGGGGACACCGCCGAGGCCTTCAATAATATCGTCAGCAGGGTTCTCCACAAAGCCTGCGGCGTTTCCAACCTGGACTATCTGTTCCTCAAACTGCGCCAAGAATCACTGCCAATTTGAAAAAGCGCCCGTTTTTTCGAGAGGCCGCGGATGATCACATAGAAGACCGGCGTGAGGAAGATGCCGAAAAATGTGACGCCCAGCATGCCGGAAAAGACCGCCGTTCCGAGGGCCTGCCTCATCTCCGCTCCCGGTCCAGAGGCGACCACCAGCGGAACGACGCCGAGAATGAAGGCGAAGGAGGTCATCAAAATCGGGCGCAGCCGGAGCCGGCAGGATTCGACGACCGCGGCAAAGCGGTCATTTCCGCCATCCTCGAGTTGCTTGGCAAACTCGACGATGAGGATGGCATTCTTGCAGGCCAGGCCGACGAGCACGATGAATCCGATCTGGGTGAAGATGTTGTTGTCGAGGCCCCTGAGGAGGACGCCCGCAATCGCGGAAAGCAGGCACATCGGAACGATGAGGATGATGGCCATCGGCAGCGACCAGCTCTCGTATTGCGCGGCGAGCGTGAGAAAGACGAAGAGCACGCAGAGCGGGAAGATGAAGAGCGCCACGTTTCCGGCAAGGATCTGCTGGTAGGTGAGATCCGTCCACTCGAAGCCCATGCTGCGGGGGAGATTTTTTTCCGAGAGGTTTTGCATGATCGTCACCGCCTGGCCGGAGCTCACGCCGGATGCGGTCCCTCCGACGATGTCCGCGGCCGGATAAAGGTTGTAGCGCTGGACCGAGCCGGGGGCGGTGATTTCGGAAACGGCGGCCAGTGTGGCCAGGGGGACCATCGCTCCGGAATTGCCGCGGGCCTTGAGCCTGAGGATGTCTTCGGGCAACACGCGGAACCGGGAGTCCGCCTGGGCGTTGACCTGGAACGAGCGCCCGAAAAGCGTGATGTCATTCACATACGCCGACCCGAGGAAAATCTGCAGCGTGCTGAAAATATTGCTCAGCGGAACATCGAGGGATTTGGCCTTCACGCGGTCGATATCCAAAAAGAGCTGGGGTGTGCCGGAGCTGAAGCTGGAGAAGACGTTCGTGAGGTCCGTGTCTTTTTCCGCGGCGCCGACCAGGTTCTGCGCGGCCTCTTCGAGCGCATTGTAGCCCATTCCCCCGCGGTCCTGGACCATCAGGCGGAAGCCGCCGGTGCTCCCCAACCCATCGACGGGAGGGGGGCCAAAAACCCCGGTGAGCGCCTGCGGGATCTGCGAAAGCTTCGCGTTGAGCTGCCGGGCAATGGCCGCGCCGGAAAGCCCGGGGGACTTGCGTTTCCCGAAGTCCTCGAGAATCACAAAAATGGTGGCGGCATTCGAAATGTTCGATCCGGAAACCACGGACAGCCCGCTGATGACCAGCGTGTGCGCGACTCCGCCGGTCCCGCGGATGATTTTATCCGCCGCCTCGGCGACCGCCTTGGTGCGGTCGATCGAGGAGGCGTCCGGGAGCTGGACGTTGGCGATGAGGTAGCCTTTGTCCTGCTGCGGGATGAATCCCACCGGCGTCTTCAAAAATCCGAGGCCGGTCAGCCCGAGAAGAATGACGTAGAGGACCACGACGAACGCCGTCATCCGCGTCAGCCCGGACACGGCCTCGCCGTAGCGGCGGGTGACTTTTTCAAAAACCGCGTTGAACCCCCGGAACAGCCAGCCGAACACGGCGTCGAGGAGGCGCGCGAAGGCGTCTTTTTTTGCGCCGGGCGGCTGGAGCAGGAGCGCGGCGAGGGCGGGGCTGAGGGTCACGGAATTGAAGGCGGAAATGACCGTCGAGACCGCGATGGTCAGCGCGAACTGGCGGTAGAACTCGCCGGAAATTCCCGTGATGAACGCCGTCGGAACGAAGACAGCCGTCAGCACGAGCGACACGGCGATCACGGCCCCGAAAACCTCGGTCATGGCTTTCTTCGCGGCCTCCACGGGCCCCATGCCCAGGTGGAGGTTGCGTTCCACATTTTCCACGACCACGATCGCGTCATCGACGACGATGCCGATGGCGAGCACGATGCCGAAGAGCGAAATGTTGTTGAGCGAAAACCCGAAGGCCGCCATGGCGGCGAAGGTTCCGATCAACGACACCGGAACGGCGATCAGCGGGATGATGGTCGCCCGCCAGGATTGCAGGAAGAGCAGGACGACGAGGATCACAAGCGCGATCGCCTCGAAGAGCGTGTGGACAACCGATTTGACGGATTCCTGGACGAACCCTGTGGTGTCGTAGTCGATCCGGTATTCCATGCCGTCCGGGAAACGGGCTTTCAATTCCTCCATGAGCTTCCGGATGCTTTTCGCGGTCTCCAGCGCGTTGCCTCCGGGCTGCTGGTAGATGGCGAGCCCGACGGTCGGCCGTCCGTCCAGCGTGCTGTCGATGTTGTAGGTCTTCGCGCCGAGTTCGGCGCGGCCGATGTCCCCGAGGCGGACGATCTCGCCCCGCGACCCCTGCTTGGCCACGATCTGCTCGAACTCGTCCGGGCTCGTAAGCCGGCCCTGGGTGTTCACCGTGTATTGGAAGGCCGTGCCGGCGGGAGCCGGCGGCGCGCCAATCGTCCCCGCCGCGACCTGCACGTTTTGTTCGCGGATGGCCGAGACGACATCCTCCGCCGCGAGCCCCCGCGCGGAGAGCTTCTCGGGATCGAGCCAGATCCGCATGCTGTATTCGTAGCCGAAGATGCTGATGTCGCCGACGCCGTTCACGCGGGCGAGGGCGTCCTTGAGCTGCAGGATGGCGTAGTTGCCGAGATACAGCGCATCGAAGCGGTTGTCCGGGGAGACGAGGTTGACGACCATCATCATCGAGGCCGACTGCTTTTTGACCGCGACGCCGTTTCGGCGGACATCCTCCGGGAGGAGCGGGAGCGCGAGGTTCACGCGGTTCTGCGTGAGCACCTGCGCGGTATCGAGGTTGGTTCCGAGCTTGAAGGTGATCGTGAGCGCGTAGGAGCCGTCGCCGTTCGATTGCGACGACATGTAGAGCATGTTTTCGACGCCGTTGATCTGCTGCTCGACCGGGGCGCCGATCGTCTCGGCGACGGTTGTGGCATCGGCGCCCGGATAACTGGCGGCGACCTGCACCGTCGGCGGCGTGATCTCCGGGTACTGGGCGACCGGCAGCACCATCAGCGCCACCGCTCCGACGATCGTGATGAGGATCGACAGCACCGAGGCGAAGATCGGGCGGTCGATGAAGAAATGGCTGATGTTCACGGATTGGTTCCCGTGGTGGTTGCGGGCACGGCGGCGGGAAGCCCGTTGCCGCTCCACGGCTTCGTGGTGACCTTTTCGCCCACGCGCGCTTTCATGAGGCCCTCGACGATGACATTTTCCCCCGCTTCGAGGCGCTGCCCTGTGACCGCCCGCCAGCCGTCATCCTGGATGGCTCCGGGTTCGACACGGCGGTAGTCCACCGTGCCGTCCGCCTGGACGATGAGGACGAACTTTTGTCCCTGGTCGGTCCCGATGCATTCCTGGGGGACGAGAAGGGTTTTGTATTTCGGACCGCCCGGGAAGCGGAGGCGGACAAACATGCCCGGGCCGAGCAGGTTCGAGTTGTCCTCGAAGACACCGCGGAGCGAGATCGTGCCGGTGGCGCTGTTGAGCCGGTTGTCGGCGAAGTCGATATACCCTTCGTGGGGGAAGCCTTTTTCGTCCGCGAGCTGGAGGTGGATCGGGGTTTCGGGGTGCTGTTTTTGTTCCGGCGCATCCCCCGCCTTGCGCTCCGAGTTCTGCAGCCGGATGTATTTCAGGAGCTGTCGCTCGTCGATGTCCGCGTAGGCGTAGATGGGGTTTGTGGACACGATGACCGTGAGCGGCTCCTTCATGTCCGGGGTGACGAGATTTCCCGGAGTGATGGCGGCTTTGCTGGTCTGTCCGTCAATCGGCGCGGTGATGCTCGTGAACTCCAGGTTCAGCTTCGAGGTGTCCAGATCCGCCTTGGCGGACGCGAGCCCTCCCTGGGCCTTGAGATAGGCGGCGGCTTTGCCATCGAAGTCCTGGGCGGAGATCGCGTTTTTTTGGCGCAGTTCGCGGGAGCGGTTGTATTCGATGCCCGCGAGTTGGAGATCCGCCTGCGCCTTGTCGAATTCCGCCTGGGCCCGGTCGAGGTCGGCCTGGTAGGGCCTCGGATCGATCACGAACAGCACATCGCCTTTTTTCACATCCTGGCCGTCCTTGAATTTTGTCTCGGTGAGATACCCGCTGACCCGCGCGCGGACATCGACGGTTTGAACCGCTTCCGTCCGGCCCGTGAACACCACGAAGTCCTGGATCTCCCGCTCCTGGACCGGGGTCACGGTGACCAAAGGAGGCGGAGGCGGGGACCCGGATTCCTGGGTGCAGGAGTTGAGCGCGAGAAGAAGGGGAAGAGCGAAGGGAAAAAGCGGGGACGAACGGAGCCAGGCGGGAGGGTTCATATCCATACCGCCAAGCCGTATAGTGGAACCCGAAGGCAAAAGGAATGAGAAACCCACCGCCCTGGCTTTATTGCAACCCCACTATGCGCCACATACCGCGACTCTTTTCTTGTCTTGCGCCGCACGGAAATCGGGCGGGGAAGGCTGCGGCGTTTTCAGCCGCCGGATTTTTCAGCGAGCAAGCCGTTGACTTTTTCCATGACGGCGAAAGCATCGGCCACGTAGAGGACATCGGCCTTGCCGCGGGCCCACCCGCAATTGGGGTCGAGGCTGATCGCCCGGCGTTCGCCGATGAACCGCCAGCCGACCGTGTGGGGCTCCTCGCCGTGACAACATGTCGAGAGTCCCTTGGCATGGCGCGGGGTTGAGCCGGTCTGGCCAATCTGGTTCATGTGGGTGAGGAATGGAAGGGTCGCCTGTCCCTCGCCGCTTAAATCGACAAGCGATTTCGTGCTGCCGAGCGAGGCGCGGGCGTGGCGAAGGAAACCGAGGATCAATTTCTCCGCTTCCGCCGTTTTCACCTGGCCGTCGGGTTGCTTCTTGGTCCAGCCGGCGCCGGTCACAAAAAGCAAATCCGCATCCGGGCGGATCGTCTGTTGATCGGCTGCCGGGGACTCGATGCCGGTCACCTTCGAGCGAACGGCGGGCGGAGCGCAGGGAACCGCCTCCACTGTCGCCGAGCCTGCCGCTCCCTGCCATGCGGGAGCGATTCCGCCCTCGACGGCCAGCAGCCAGGGCCGCCCGGAGCGGCTCAGGATGCCTTCCATCCGCTGACGGTAATACCAGCGCGCAATCGCGGGCGAGCCATCGATCACGGAAAGTCCGGTGACATGGCTGTCCGCGCGCCCGCCGAGACGGTGGGCCACGCCGGCCAGAATCCGGTTCCACCGCGGCCCGGAGGGTCCGATGACAATCGTGGCACCGGCAGCGCGGCAAAGCTCCCCGGCCGCCGCCGCGTCCGTCGCATACCGGGGCTGCGCGAATTCCGCTCCGGTCACGGAGAAGAACCTTGCGGCGCCGCAGGAGGCAATGCCATCCGCGGCGGCCCGGGGATCATCCCCCCACAGGCCGACGGAGAGGGCGATCCCGAGCGAGTCGGCGAGTTGCCTGGCCGTGGCGAGTGCCTCGAGGGCATTTTTGGAAAGCGGGGATCCCGCTTCGGTTGAAGAAAGAAAAAGCAGTGTTTCCATGTCAATTATTTGTTGGTGATCCAATCCACGATCTCGGCGGCGATTTGATCCGGCGGCAGGTCCTTGACGACTTTCGTGTCGCGGGATTGTTTCGGGAGTGAGACGGAATGGAACTTCACGCCATCCGCGCCAACTTTCGCCGGCTTCGCTTTTTGAAGGGCCGGCATGATCGCGCGCATGTTCGCCATGCCCACCTGCGGATTGTTTCGCGGCTCGGGAAGATTTCCGGTCGCCCAACCAAGCAGGACCGGCGGAGCCTCGCAAATCGAGACCTGGTGCTGTCCGCCTTCGATCCGCTCAAGGATCCTGAGCGATCCGTCGGCTTCGGTCCCGATTTCGTCAACTCCCTGGAACTGGTCGGTGATCCCGAGGATCTCGCCGACAATCTGCATCGTCGCCCCGGCTCCGCGCGAGGCCGACTCCCATCCGCCGAAGACAAGCAGGCGCGCGGGGTCGATTCCCGGGATCGCCCGGATGGCCTCCGCAAGAGCGGTGGCGGTTTCGGTGGCGTCGGTGAAGCCGCTCGCCGAACCATCCAGCGCGACCAGCTCGAACGGCGCCTTCTGGGCCAGCGTCATCATCGCCTGCTGGAGCTTGGCCTTGGGGCCGAGAGCGACGAGCCAGACCTTGCTGCCGGGATTTTTCGCGGCCAGACCGGCCGCTTCGTAAAGCGCGTGGCCCGCCCAGGGATCGAGCCAGGCGGGAAGCATCATTTCATTTTTCAGAGCCGGACCCGCGGGACCGGAAACCGGCTCCAGGGTCTGGAGAGGATCGGGAACAACGCTCCCACAAACGACGATTTGATATTCAGGCATAAGTTTAGTTTTCCGCCGAGTGCAGTCCGCCCGCGCCCGCATGAAATTCGATGAGGCCGTTTTCGGGGTCCTTCGGGTTTCCCCGGGCGCAATTCCACAAGCACGCGCCGCAATGGATGCACTTCTCGCGATCGAACGCGGGCCGCCCGTTCTCGCCGGGATAAATCGCCTGGCCCGAGCACATTTCGATGCAGATCTTGCTGCCGCAAGATTTGCAGTCACCCGGATAAAGGAACTCGACATGATCCGCGTATCCCGCCGGAGCCTGGACTTTGCCGCCGATGAGCAGGGCGTCCTGATGGGAAACGAGCAGTTCTCCATCGAAGGGAATGGCCGGCCAACCCGCGCGCTCCATCAGGGCGTCATGGGCGGAGATCCCCCTGGCATCGGATTCCCGGCGAATGGCTTGGATTTCTTTCGGCGGGATCCGTCCGCGATAATATTCCCCGAGGTCTGGCACGCGACGATGAGGCGGCATGGGTTTTCCCGGCATGGAGACGAAACCTTTGGTCAGCCCCGTGACCATCATGCCGATCATCCCGGGGATGATCCCGCGCTGGAATCCGTCGCGGGCGCGGGCGGCGGTGCGGCCTTCCTTGTCCACCCAGCTCCCGCGTCGCCGGCTGACATAGGCAGACTCGAGGTTTTCGGCGGTGAAGGGTTGCTTGTTTTTGAGAATTTCGAGGACCCCCTCGGCGAGCATCACGCCGGTCGTCCACGCCTCGTCGAGCCCGGAATTCGTGAGGACATTGGTGCTGCCGCTGCCCTCGCCGATGCGCGCATAGCCATTGCCCGCCAGCCGCGGTTCGCCACGTCTGCCGGATTCCTGGAGGGTCTTGGCTCCCCATGAGCGGAGGCGTCCGCCTTTGACATGACGCCAGATCGCGGGGTGGAGCATCCAGTGCTGGAGATACCGGTAAGCCGTGCGGGCGGGATTGTCGAACCACGAGGGAACGAAGATCCCCATCGAGGCCACGCGATTCGGATGAACGTAGAAAAACCCAAAGATCTCCGGCTCGGGGTAGCCGAGCGTATGGAGGACCGTGCCGGGATCGAGTTCGCAGGTCTCCGGCAAATCGACGACAAACTTCATGCCGAGCGCCCAATCGTGCGCATGGTGGCCGTCGGGAATGCCGAACGCCTTGTCGAGTTGCCGCCCAATCGCCCCGACCGGACCGTCCGCCACGACGGTCAATCCCGCGCGCACCTCCATGCCGGGCAGGAATCCATCGGCAGGTTTCCCCTCTTTCGTGACCCCCTGGTCCACGAGACGGATGCCGGCCACCCCGCCAGCCTCGACGAGAGCTTCGCCCACCGGGCTTCCGGGCCAAATCTGCACGGCACCCGAACCCATCACCTGCTGGCCGACCCATTGGTTGAACTGCCCCATCGAGAGGACGAGTCCGCCATGCTTGTCGAGGAAATCTGGCGTCCACGGGAGTTCCATCGCGTCATCCCTGACGCCCAGGATGCCACCCATGACCCGGATCGCGGCATCGGCGGCCCGCATGAGAACCGGACGGCGGCTGGCTCCGACCGGATCCAGCAGGTAGAGGATTTTTTCGCCTTTCACCGGCGCCGTCATGGGAATCTGCGCGGAATCGAGATCCGGAAAACTTTCGCGGAGCCCGCGGGCCCGCGTGACCGCGCCCGAGACTCCGAAGCCGAGGTCGTCCGCCCGTTCGTAGCAGAGAACCTGGAGCGGCAGGCCCGGGGCTGCCGGGCTTTCGATCGCCGTCGATCCATCCTCATTGAGGATCGCCCGGGAAAGGGTTGTCAAAAACCCTCCCGCCGCCGGACCGAAACCGACGCAGACAATGTCGGCCTCCATGCGGGGACGCTCGATTCCGGAATTTTCCAAACTTGTCACTGCGGGTAATCGAGCGCCTCGGGAATCATGACCTGCGACAGCGCAACCGCCGCGCGGTCCTTGGCAAGGCGTGATCCCGTGAGGCAGACGTTCAATTTGCCATTCAAGCGCAGGAACGGCTGCAAGGCCGACACCTCCGGACACGGCCCCGCTTTGACGGGATGTTTCTGCGAGTCCTCATGAAAATCTCCGGTTCCGCGCGCGGCCCCGGCGATGCCCGGGATGATCCCCTCGAGCTCGTCGAGCTCGGAAGTCCCATAACATGCGGCGCACGCCTCCTCGGTCCATTCGGGATGGCGGTTGTATCCGAAGACAAGGTCGGCGCAGACCCGCGAGACTTCGCCCGCCGCACGGGCCGCCTGCACATGGCAGAGCGAGGTGAGGAACGACAGGGCGCCCGGAAGTTCCTCGGCCACCGAGGGCTGGGATTGCGCGGATTGTCCCAGATTCACCACATCGAGGATCTGCTGCCGCGAGGCCAGCAGCCAGCAAAGCGCGTCGGCCAGCGGGAATGTGACCCCCTGCCGGTTGCTCTGATAAAGTTTCTGCCCGTTGGCATCGGTGGCGGTTTGCAGGTGGCGCAGCGTCCAGAGCCAGAGCTGCATGGCGGAAGCCAGCAGGCACGCGCCGGTTTCCGGCTGCCCGGAGGCATTCTGCCGGAGATCCCGGGTCCAATTCTCGAATTGGGCCAGGAAGACCGGGTTCGTCATCGTCAGCGACATCTGGCGCCGCTGGACCGCCTCGGGCCCCTCATACGTCGCCTCGAGCTGGGCATCCATCCACTTGTGGCCGAGGAACCCGGGACAATCCTCCGTGACCCCATAGCCGCCCATCAAACTGACCGCCTCGCGCATCATGTTCGCTCCATGACCGGTATTCCAAAGTTTGCAGGCGGGACAAAAAACATTCGCCTGCGCGTCGAGCAGGGCGAATTGAACCAGCGGATCTTCGCGGAGCGCGGCAAGCCGGGATTCATCCGGCGAGGCTTCGCGGGAGAGCCGCAGATACTCGATCGCCTCGTCTCCCAGCTTGGCAATCGCCTTGAATGCGGCCCGGCCGGCAAGCTTCCGTTCCGCAAAAATCCGGTCCTTTTCCTTTTCCAGCGGATCCAATGTATCGAACATCCTCGCGGCCTCGAAACCGAGCGCCGCGCTGGCCTCGCCGGTCGCCCACACATCCACCAGCCGGTGCAGGACATCCTGTTTCGTCTGCAGGCCGAGATCGTAACGCGGCGAACCGGGCTCGCCGGCTTCCCCTCCGCGGAATCGCGCCCGCTGGTACCGGATGATCGGTTCGACGGCGGAGAGCAGCTTGGCCGAAGTCATCAACCCGACCGTGACCCGCGTGCGGCGGAAGACCGCTTCGATCACCTCGCCATGACTGAAATTCGGAACGATCACCCCGTCCTTGACCGTGTATCCGCCCACGATCCGGCTCGCCGGAACCTGGAGGCTGAACACCGGATCGCGCGTCGAGGAAAGCTGGTGGACGAGCTTGCGGGTCGGAATCCCTCGATCCCAAATCCCCTGGTCGCCCTTTTCCAAAATCACAAGGCAGCTTCCCTTGATCCGGGGATCGGCGGAGTCCACGGCGGCGGTCACGACATTCGCGAATCCCATGTTGGTGATGAACCGCCCGCGCTTGTCCACATGCAGGACCGGCTCTTCCCCGTCGTTCCACGAAACGACGCGCACCTTGCCGCCAAGCAACCCGGTCTCGACACCCACGAACGGAATCGGCTCGGTGAGCGCAAACGCGGCGCGGACCGGTGCCCGTCCTTCCGCCGGAGCCGCAAGCCACATATAATGGTCGCGCTGCGCGGCGGTCCCCCGCTCATGGATCGGGGCCAGACCCAGGTTGCCGGCCAGACTGCACGTCGCCGCCCCCGCGTCGACCCAGGACAACTCGAATGCCACCAGCGCCAGCGCCAGATTCTTCGGTCCCTCGATGAACCCGCCGTATTCCGGCTCCAGAAAAACCGAGGTGATCCCCGATCCGTCGAACACATCGAGAAGGGAATTTTTTTCGTCCGTCCATTCGTGGCTGTTCCGCGCCCCGTTGGCCACAATCCGGGCCACCGGTCCCCGGGCCACCGCCCGCACCGATTGCACGAACATGGAAAGATCGTAACGGTCGACGAAGCGCCAAAGAATCGCTCGAAGCTCGTCGGATGGCAGGGTCTGCAGTGAGGGAGTTGTGGGTTCCATGGGAATTCCAAACCTTCATACCTCCCGGCATCAGGCCCCGCGACGCGAAACGCCGGGAACCTTGACCCCCATCACGTTTCCCAAGGGGAAGAAGGGCAACTTGGGGATCGGCAAATGCAATGCCCTCTTCCCGTATGCTTTTCCCTGTGACCGGCTGCGCCGTTTCCTGGTTCACGAAAAATTCCAAATACTTTGCATTTTTCGCCGGATCGTGATATGCGGGAAGGCTCCTGCCGCGGGGAGTAGGCCGGTATTCCAGTGGTGGCGCGGCGTTGTGCCGCGACCCCGTTGTTCAGCATGGTCGCAGCTTCC
>Ga0172380_10008560_pt1 | contig 11143 bp, 11 predicted proteins | sample Leawe162metaG_FD_119747 | JGI IMG/M metagenome (GOLD analysis project Ga0172380, IMG submission 119747) | Leachate microbial communities from a municipal landfill in Southern Ontario, Canada - Leachate well 162 metaG | ecosystem: Engineered > Solid waste > Landfill > Unclassified | place... | reverse complement strand
GTTCGTGAAATTGAGGCCACCACATCCGTAATTCGAAAAATCCCGCTCAGATCGCGAAGAAATGCCCCTCAATCCCACATTTTATCTCGAACAAAAACCCCGCGATTATCGCGATGGCCTACAAACTTGGGTTAAGGTGGTGGGCAGGAGTGGATTCGAACCACTGAAGGCGTAAGCCAGCGGATTTACAGTCCGCCCCGTTTGGCCACTTCGGTACCTACCCTTGGGAATTGCGCGGGGAGCCAGCGAGTTACTGGTTCGCCGGTGGGGCGACGCGCGATTCGAGGACAATGGATTTTATCACGATTTTTGGCAATGGAAAATCGTTGCTGTTCGTGGGCTGGTTGCTGATGTAGTCGAGGACGTCGAGGCCTTCGAGGACTTCGCCGAAGACGGTGAACTGGCCGTCGAGTTTCGGGAGGGGTTGCAGGCAGACGTAGAACTGGCTGCCGTTGGAGTTTTTTGCCGGGTTGATTTTGTCGGGGAGGCGGGACATGGCGACCGAGGCTTTTTGGTGGGGGAGTTTGATTTCGGCGGGGATGGTGTATCCGGGGCCTCCGGTCCCGGTGCGGTCTTCCTGGCCCCACCGGCTGGATGGGTCGCCGGTTTGCACGAGGGCTCCCGGCAGGGCGCGGTGGAACCGCAGGCCGTTGTAGAATTTTTTTCGGGCGAGATCTTTGAAGTTGGCGACGGTGACGGGAGCGGTTTCGTCGTAGAGCCCGATGACGACGCGCTGGAGTTCCTTCGCTTTTCCGATGCGGATCTGGAGGACGGCGACATCCGGCCCGAGGGGTGCCGCATGGGTGCCGGAGAGGCACGAGGCGAGAAGGAGGGCGAAGGCGAGGTGGGATTTCATTCAGGTCAGGATGGGACGTTTTTCAAATTTTCCGAGGGGGTTGCCCGCGCTGTCTGCGGCTACGAACGTCCCGGAATCTTCAAATTCACGGTTGAGATAACCAAGAGCCAGGGTTTGCGCCAACCCAAAATCATGGCACCTGCTGGTGAGGACGCCGACCGGATCATCCGGGCGTCCGGGCAAATGGAGGGAAAGACGTTCTTCCGGTGTGGGTTCGAGGGTTCCCCGGAAGGCATGGAGCCGCCTGTTGACCCTTCCCACGCTCTTGAGCCGGGAGACGACTTCCTGGCCGACGTAGCAGCCTTTGTCGAAATCCACGGAGGAGGAATCCAGGCGGGCTTCCTGCGGCAGGGAATGGGAGTCCAGCTCCCGGCCCCAGCGGGGGATGGCGCGTTCGATGCGGAGGAATTCCACTTCGGCGGGTTCGGCCACCGGGAGACCAGCAGGGGCTTGGGCGGCATCGAATCCGCCGGTTCCAAGCCTGTTGATTTTGAGGGCGTCTGCGGGGGCGGTTCCGGTTCCAAAGACATGGAAGACCGGAGACGGTTGGGCAACGTCTGCGAGGGTCACATCGTCCGAGATGAGGTATCGTTCCAGGCGGGTGAGCGTTTCCTCGCGCAGGGACTCCGCAACCTCGATGACGAGCGAGTCGTTTTCCTGCCAGACCCAAAGCGGGGCGCAGAGCCTGCCTTTCGCGGTGAGGAGCAGCGCGGATTTTGCGGTGCCGTCGGCGAGTTTCGAAATGTCAACCGTGATCTGCCCGTTGAGATACCTGGCGCGATCGGCCCCGGTGAGGCGGATTCTGGAAATGTTTTCGACCGGGAAACAGCCTCCGGAAGCGCGGAGGGCCCGCAGGCGTTCCTCCCTGTTCACTTCCTGCCGCGGAAGAGACTCCAGCCGCGTGCCGCCTTGGTTTCCGTTGCCGGGGGTGCTTCCGCAGCGTCTGCGGACACTTCGGGAAGCGCGTGGCCCTGGCCCGGGAAACCGTAGAAGCGGGAAATCACGGAGAAGTCGGAATCCCCCCAGCCCTGCTGGATGCCCGACATGGCGGCCCCCGCGAACGCCGAGGCGGCGGGCAGGTCGATTTCCTTCTCCGCGGCAAGACCCAGGGCGAGCTGGATGTCCTTGAACATGTGCTTGAGGGAAAACCGCGGTTCGAAGTCACCCGAGATCATGCCGGGGATCTTCATGTCCAGGAGCGGGGAGCGGGCGGCATTCGACTGGAGTGCGAGCGAGAGTTTCCGCAGGTCTATCCCATTTTTATCGAGGAGCGCGTGGGCCTCGGCGAGGGCCTCCACGGCTGTTGCGGCAAGGAGGTTGGTGGCGATTTTGACGACCGAGGCCTGACCGATTTCCCCGATTTCCAGGATTTGTTTCGCGGAGGCTTCGAGGACGGGACGGACGGCGGCCAGGACCGCCGGATCGCCTCCGATGTAGTAAACGAGTTCCCCCCGCGCGGCGGCGTCGCGGCTGCCGGTGAACGGGGCGTCGAGAAATTTTGCATGTCTCGAGGCGACGATCTCGGCGGCATCCCTTGTTTCGTGCGGGGAAATCGTCGCGTGGTTCATCACCACGTGGTCGGGGGTCAGGGCCGGAGCGAGGTTCCTGACGACGGCCAGCAGGGCGGGGCCGTCGGAAACGAAGACCTGAATGTGTTTTGCGGCTTCGGCGACTTCCGCCGGGGAGCTGAGAAAATTCGGTTCCGGCCGGGGTGAGCGGTTGTGCAGCCACACTTGGAATCCGCTTTTCCGCAAAGCCGAAACCACCCTGCTTCCTATGATGCCGAGCCCGATGACGCCGGCTGTGGGTTTTGTCTGGCGCGCCATTCGGCCCTTCAGTTTCCCGTTGGCAGCGTGGATTCGATCTGGGCCGAGTCCTTGAGTTTTTTCAAAACCGCCTGCACCGCCTCGCGTTGTTTGGCGCTCTTGAGGTAGGCGGTGATCTGGTCTTTGACCTCCTCGAAAGGAACCGTGCCGGCCGGTTTTTTCTCCGTGACTTTAATAATATGCCAGCCGAACTGGGTTTTCACCGGTGCGCCGATGTCGCCCGGTTTCTGGGTGAAGGCGGCTTCGGCAAATTCCGGGACCATGCGGTCCTTGGCGAAGAAGCCGAGGTCTCCGCCGGATTCCTTGGCACCGGGTTCCTCGGAGAGTTCCTTGGCGAGCTTGTTGAAGTCCTCGCCTTTTTTGGCGCGGGCGGCGGCTTTCTTGGCGGCGGCTTCCTTCTGCTTCACGACCTCGTCCGAGTCATCCTTGTTGACCGTGAAGAGAATGTGGCTGGCCTTGACGGTTTCGGGGTTCTTGAACTCTTCGGTGTTCGTGTCGTAGAACTTTTTCGCATCCGGCTCGGCGATCTGGTCCGTGCCCTTGACTTGCCCCTGCATCCAGCGCTGTTGCTGGAGCATGGTGCGGAGGGCGGTATTGAGTTTCTCCGGCGACTGGCCGGCTTCTTTGATCTGGGCGTCGAAGGCCTCCTCCGAAGGGAACTGTTTTTTGAGCTTCGCGATTTCGGCGGCGACATCCTCGTCCGAAACCGTTTCGCCTGCAGCCGCTTTCGCCACGAGTTTATCCATGATCAACTCGTCGAGAATCTGGCGGTAGCCGTTCAATTTTTGGTCGGGAGTGAGGTCGGCGGCTTTGACTCCGGAGGCCTGCACGGCGGCGTTGAAGGCTTCCTCCACCTGGGCTTTTGTGATGTCTTCACCGTTCACTTTGGCGACAGGATCTTTCAATTCCGTCGAGGGAGTGGCGGATTCCGGAGCGGCGGCCGTGTTTGTGCCGGGCGCGGAGGGGGCGGGAGTTGCGGCTGGGGCGGCGGCAGGAGTCGATGCGGGAGCCGGGGTGGAAGGGGCCTCGGTCGGAGAGGGCGCGGGTTTGCAGGCCGGCAGCAGAGCGAGGGCTGCAGCAGCAACCGGGGAGAGGATGACGGCGGAGAGATGAAATTTTGTCATGGGAATAAGAGACACACCATGAGCACGAATGTTCAGCAAATGCGAGAGCAAAAACACGGAAATGAAGCTGCGGCTTCGGGCGTGTCCGGCCCGCCGGATTCCCGCCGCTGCGGAAATTCTGGTGATATCCGTCGAAAGACGTGTATTTTTTCCGGCGAACCACCGAAGGTTTTCCAGATGTCGTTTTCAGAATTTTTCGCCCGTTCCCGCAGGGACGCATCCCGTGTGGTGCGGGCCTTCGATGGGTTGCTGGAGCCGACGGACAAGCGAGGGCTCGGGCAGCTTGCGGCCGAGGCTGCGTCCCTGACGAGACGGCATTTCGGGCGCACGATGCGGTTGTTCGCGCCGCTCTACCTGTCGAACGAATGCATCAATTCCTGCGCCTACTGCGGGTTTTCGCGCGAGAATGCGATCCAGCGGGTGACGCTCGAAATCGACGGGGTCGAGGCCGAGGCGAGGCACCTTGTGGCCGAGGGGTTCCGGAACCTGTTGCTGGTGGCCGGCGAGCACCCGAAGTTTGTCAGCGGCGAGTATCTGGCGCGCTGCATCGGGCGGCTGCGCGGATTCGTTCCCGGACTGTCGGTCGAGGTGGCCCCGATGGAGGTCGGGGCCTACCGTCCGCTGGTGGCTGCGGGAGCGGAGGGGCTGGTGGTTTATCAGGAGACCTACCATCGGGACACCTACCGGAAAATGCATCTTCACGGGCCGAAAAAGGATTTTGACCGGCGGCTGGACACGGCGGAGAGAGGCCACGAGGCGGGGTTCCGCAGGATCGGGATTGGGGCGCTCTTCGGGCTCTGGCATTGGCGGGAGGAAGCCGTGGCGCTGGCGGAGCATCTCGAATACTTGCAGCGGGTCTGCTGGCGTTCGCAAATCACGGTCAGCCTGCCCAGGCTGCGTCCGTCCGCCGGCGCGTTCGAGCCGCCGCACCCGTTACCCGACCGGGAGTTCATCCAGCTATTGTGCGCGCTGCGGGTGACATTTCCAACCGTCGGCATCGTGTTGAGCACCCGCGAATCCCGGACGCTGCGAGATGTCGTGGCACCTCTCGGCGTGACCATGATGAGCGCCGGGAGCCACACGGAGCCTGGCGGCTATACCGGGCAGGGCCGCAACGCGCTTCACCTGACGGTGCGCGGAAAGGCGGTGGATGGAACCGGAGGGACTGCGGCGACCGAGCAGTTCGCGATTTCCGACGGGCGGGATGCGCGCGACATGGGAGACACGCTCGCCCGCATGGGGCTGGAGCCGGTCTGGAAAGACTGGGATGCGGGCATCCTCGGCGCCGCATGAGGACGAAAACCGCATTGGCGAAACACGGACCGCGTCCCGCCGCGGGAGCCCCCATTTCCGGGATGAAGACGCTGACGGTCAACGGTGCCGAGCGGAGCCTGGAGGCTGCCACGGTGGCCGGAATGGTGGAGGAGATGGGGCTGCCCGAACCGTTGGTGCTCGTCGAACACAATGGTCTGGCGTTGCGAAAGCCGGAATGGGAGAGCACTCCGATCCGCGACGGCGACCGAATCGAAATCCTCCGGATCTCGGCAGGTGGCTAGAAAATGAGCATCAACCGCAGCGGCATTCCCACGGCATTCGCATGAGATTTTGAAACACCTTCCTGCAAAGGCAGAATTTCCGGAGATTTTTGGCGGACAAATGGCGGATACTTTCTGGGCACTTCCTGTAAATTCCATCCGTTTCCTGTGGGAACGCTCCAGAAAGCAAAAAACCCTTCAGAGCCTTTGTTTATGCGGTTTCCAGAGGAAATGCTCGGGAGGAGACTCGAACTCCTACTCCTTTCGGAACCAGATCCTAAGTCTGGCGCGTCTGCCAATTTCGCCACCCGAGCCGACACCGACAGCGCCCATACTATAAGCCTGTGCATGGCGGGGCAATCTCGGACATTGGGGGGAGGGGAACCTCATCCCGTTTCCTGGTTCCCGCGGCATCCGGGTTTACCGCACGGGGACATATCCCCCTTCGATGCCGCCCTTGGAGAACAGGAACTGAAACAGTTGGAGGCTGCGGGCGCGGAAGGCCCCCGCACAGCTCAGGAGATAAAACCGCCACATCCGGCGGAAGGTTTCCCCGTAGCGTCCGGAAAAACGATCCCATGCCTCGTTGACCCTCCTCTCCCAGGCGAGGAGGGTTCGGTCGTAATCCGCGCCGAAATTCTGCACGTCTTCGATGACGAACAATCCCTCCGTCGCCAGCGCCGCCTGCCCGGCAGAGGGAAGCATGGAGTTGGGAAAAATATACCGGCTGATCCACGGGTCGGTGCCCGTCCTCGACCGGTCTCCCCCGATGGTCTGGCAGAGGAAAAGCCCGCCATCCTCGAGACACCGGCAGGCGGTTTCCAGGTAGTTGCGGTAGTTCTTGTAGCCGACATGCTCCATCATGCCGACGCTGATAATTCGGTCGAAAACCTCCCGCACATCGCGGTAATCCTGTAGGCGGACCTCCACGGGGAGACCGCGACATGCCTCTCCTGCATAGATCTGCTGTTCGCGGGAAATGGTGATCCCGACGACCTGGCAGCCGTGGTGCCGGGCTGCATACTCCGCGAGCCCGCCCCAGCCGCAGCCGATGTCGAGCAGGCGCATCCCGGCCTTCAACCCGAGTTTCCTGCAGATCAGATCCAGCTTCCGTTTCTGCGCCTCGGCCAGGTCATCCGTATCCCGGAAATACGCGCACGAATATTGCATCGCCGGACCCAGCATCGCCTCGAAAAAATCGTTTCCCAAGTCGTAGTGAACTTCTCCGACCCGTCGCGACCGGCGTTTGGTTTGGGGGTTGAGAAGGGCCGATGCCGCCAGCGAGATGACCGCTTTGAACGTGCACGGCATCCTCTCCTCGATCCCCGCGCGGATCGCCCGGCAGCACATCTCGTCGAGCGCGACGCAATCCCACCATCCCTCCATGTAGGATTCGCCGAGACCGAGCGTCCCGTCCGCCATCAGCCGCGAATAAAGCCGGTCGTTGTGGACCTGCAAATCCCACGGACGGGTCCCATTCACGGCGATGCCCGCCAAACCCAGCATCTCCCGGATCCTCCCCTCTGCCAGGGAATGTCTTCGGGGCTTTGCGGGAGGTGCCCCCCTCGAGGTTGCATACGCAGAGCCAGACTCCATCGTATCCATACGCCGGTGATCCTTTCCCAAAAACTGCGGCAACGCAAGCGAATGCCGACCTGCGGAAAAATGGGGGCTTGGACAAAGCCCTCGGGGATCTGGTAGAAGACGGCAATGCTCACACGTGTTTTTTCCGCGGCCATCCAAGGCGTCGACGCGCTCGAGGTGGAAATCGAGGTCAACACCGGAGCGGGCGAACCGAAGATCGTGGTGGTGGGATTGCCGGACACCGCCGTGAAGGAAAGCAAGGACCGGGTGACGACGGCCATTGCGAACAGCGCGTTCCGCTGGCCGAGGGAGCGGACGACGATCAACCTGGCCCCGGCAGACATAAAAAAAGAGGGGCCGAGTTTTGACCTTCCGATCGCCATCGGGATGGTGGCGGCGGCTCTGCGGGCGGAGTTGCCGCGCCTGGAACGGTGCCTGGTCGTCGGGGAATTGGCACTTACGGGAGAAATCCGCCCCGTGAAAGGCGCGCTGCCGATCGCGATCGAAGCCCGGAACCGCGGGAAAAAGGCGGTCGTTCTCCCTTTGGTGAACGCCCCCGAGGCGGCCATCGTCGAAGGCATCGACATCTATGGCGCGAGGAACCTCCGCGAGGCCTACGAATTCCTCAGCAAGCAGAAGGAACTGCTGCCGGTGCCCGGCAACGCGCAGGAACGGCTCTCGGCCGCCCGCCCGGAAGAAGCCGATTTTTCGGAGGTCAAAGGCCAGTTCCAGGTGAAACGCGCCATCGAGATCGCGGTGGCCGGAGGGCACAACATCCTGTTCATAGGTCCGCCCGGGTCGGGCAAGAGCATGCTCGCGAAGAGGATTCCGACGATCATCCCGCCGATGGATCTGGAGGAAGCGGTCGAAACCACAAAAATTCACAGCATCTGCGGGCTGCTGAACGAGAAGAATGCGTTTGTGGCCCACCGCCCATTCCGCTCTCCGCACCACACGATCAGCGACATCGGCCTCCTCGGAGGTTCGGCCAACCCGGCACCCGGCGAAGTCAGCATCGCCCACAACGGGGTTCTTTTCCTCGATGAACTCCCGGAATTCAAACGCTCGACGCTCGAGGTTTTGAGGCAACCGCTCGAGGACGGATGGGTCGTCATCTCCCGCGCTGCGGGCACCATGACTTTTCCTGCGGACTTCATGCTGGTCACCGCCATGAACCCCTGCCCGTGCGGATTTTTCGGGGATCCGGCCCGCGAGTGCAGGTGCTCGCCCGCGCAGGTCGAGCGTTATCGCTCCCGGATTTCCGGGCCTCTGCTCGACCGCATCGATATCCACGTCGAAGCGCCTGCGGTCCAATACCGCGAGCTCTCCAGCAACGAGCCCGCCGAACCCTCGTCCGCGATCCGCGAACGCGTGATCCGAGCCCGCGGGCGCCAGAGGGATCGGTTTGCCTCTGGAAAAAAGACCAACTGCAATGCCCGGATGGGCCACAGCCAGATCAAAAAGTTCTGTGCGCTCGACAGCTCCGGGCAGGAGATGCTCCGGCACGCGATGGAAGACCTCCAGCTCAGCGCCCGCGCCTACGACCGCATCCTCAAAGTCGCCCGCACGATCGCCGACCTTGCGGGCGCGGAAAGCATCGACTCCTCCCACATCGGCGAAGCCATCCAATACCGGACTCTGGACCGCAAGCTCTGGGTTTGATTCTGGCGGACCCTAAATCTCTTTCACGTAAATTCCGATCAAAGGACGGGGATACGGGGTCGGCGAAATAAAATCGCTCGCGAAACCGGACGCGGTGCGAAGCTCCACATGGCCCGCATCCCCGCCCCCGTAGACAATCACCGCTCCCACCGGCGCGCGCAACGGGTCGGTGATCCGCAATTTTTTGAAACCATACGTGCCGCACAACTCGTCGCCCGCCTGTCTGGCCCAGGAAGAAACGGGACGTTTGGAAATCAACCCCGCGCCCAACAGGGCGTCCTTGACATAATGCCAGCAACGCCACGTCGGCTTCTTGAAAGCGCGCCTGGACGCGATTTCCGATGCAAGAACCATGCGCGAATCGTAGCGGGAGGTCTCGGCGCGCGGCGCGAAAAGTGACATCAGGCGCCCCGACAAAGAGGTCCCCCTCTCCGAGGCATGAACATCCGCGAGCGGGGCAATCCAAGAGCAAAAGCCCAGCAGAAAAACAAAAGCAAAACGGTTCATCGTCGAAAAAAATTTTGCGGGGCAGCCTCCCGTGCGCCGCCGATTCGGAACCAAACTAGCAGCCTGTCGGACTGAAAAACGAGCGGAAAAAGCCGCCGTTTTGTGATTTTTTTGGTTTGGCAATCACTTAACCCAAGTTTCTTATGGCGGGGCTGGAACCAGCATAAAACAGAGAGGTGGTTTTCCACCACGCGGGCGATGCGGTGTTTTTCCGCCTCCGGCACACTGGCGTCGCCAAGGGAAACCACCACGCGCTGGCGGGGCTGGCCTTCGGCGTTGCGGTAGGATTCCACGAGTTGGACGAGGGCTGCCCCTCTATGTCTCAAACCGGATTTTTCAAAGGCATGGCACTTGTCTTTCGGGCAAGCGTGACTGCCGCCTGTTTGCATTGGGGGGAGCATCCAAGGGAATATCCTCGAGATAGACGCCGTCGGCTTTCAGGCGATGTTGCAATTCGCGAATCGGGACGTCGGCGAGGTCCAGGCCGCGGTCCACCGCGATGGCTGCGGCGGTTCCGACGCCCTGCCCCATGACCTGGCAGTGGGTTTGCACCCGGACGGAGCCAAGCGCCTCGTGGGTGGCCGACGTGCAGCGGCCCACGACGCCGAGATTGGAGATTTCGTTCGTCAGGCACATTGCATACGGGATGTGGTAGCTCGTCCCCGGTTTGAGCCAGCGCTTCGCCGGTTTCGCGGTGTGGGCGCGGTCGCCCGATTGCCAGCCATCCTTCGTCTTTTCGCCGTGGGTGGTGTCGCCTGATCCCTTCGGGTCGTGAATGTCGATCATCCACACACCGTGGCCGAGCGCGTCGGGCTGTTTGCGTGCCTCCAGCACCATGTCGGCCTCCAGCCGCATCCGGCCCCGGATGCGCCGCGACTCGCGGAGTCCCAGCGAACTGCCGGTGCGGGCGATGCGCGCTTCGGCGAAGCCCGGCATTTCCCGGCGCCATAATTCCAGGTAACTCACCAACTGTTCGCGGGCTCGCACGCACATTCGGGTGAGTTTTTCCTCGTCCAGAATATCGCCAACGACCGGCAGCATGTTCCACATGTCGCCGTCGCGGGCATTGCGCAGAAAATGGCCGCTGAGGGCCTCTGCGAATGGCGGAAACTCCCCGCGGTTGCGCAGCTCGGTCATGCGGGCGATCACCTTTTCGACCGCTGCGTCGCCGCCGCCCTTGGCGCGGCCTTCGGAGTCGATGCCCCACAGCGCAAAGATGAGCGTGCATGACTGGCCGAGCCCGTCTTCCTCCCGGCCGCGGTCGAAGGGCACTCCGGCCTTGGCCGCGATGTCGCCATCGCCGGTGGCGTCGATGAAAATGCGGCCGGTGACTGCGCGGCGCCCTTGTTTGGTATCCACAAGCACCGCGCGGATGCGTCCGCCTTCGACCACCGGCTCGCCGCAGGGCAGATGGCAGAACACGCGCACCTTCGCCTCCTCGAGCATTCGGTGCCAGACGATGCGCATGCCTTCCGGCTCGAACCAGTGCGTTTCGTGGGCGTGAGGATACCGGCGGTCGCGCCAGATCCATCCATGCTTTTCGGCCCGGCTGCAGGACTCCTCGACAAGGCCGTGGATGACGAGCTTTTCCTTGTCGCTGCGGTGCCAGCCATTGACCAGGCCGTTGGTGGTCATGCCGCCGACGGACGACCAGCGTTCGAGGAGGATGACACGGGCACCCGTGCGCGCGGCGGAAACCGCGGTCGAAACTCCGGCGGAGCCTCCTCCGCAAACGACGACGTCGGCCTCGGCGAGGACTGGGATTTCTTGGGCGGGGATATGGATGTTCATAAACGCGGCGGATTGATTGCCTTAATCCTGACATCACGGAGGAAAGAATGTTATGATAAAATGGATGGAATCTTTAGATGGAATTGATGTGCGATCTGCCGACATTTGCGGAGAGTCTGCTGTCCGCGAGATGGTCCCAAATCCGCGCGTAAGGGAAGAAATGAGAGGGAAGCGGTTCGACGACATGTCGATAACGCGAGGGAGGGCGAAGCTCCGTCTGAGCCGTAATAAATGGGCTCACACGGAGGTTCGCCCTCC
>Ga0172380_10008559_pt1 | contig 11144 bp, 10 predicted proteins | sample Leawe162metaG_FD_119747 | JGI IMG/M metagenome (GOLD analysis project Ga0172380, IMG submission 119747) | Leachate microbial communities from a municipal landfill in Southern Ontario, Canada - Leachate well 162 metaG | ecosystem: Engineered > Solid waste > Landfill > Unclassified | place... | reverse complement strand
GGTCGTGCAAGGGCCCAAGGGCAAACAGGCTTCAAACATCCAGAAGGCGTAAAGCCGCTTTCCCGGATTGCATAACCCGCCTGGTGTTGCGCCAGGCGGGTTTTTTATTGCGGCTACATGCGCTCGATCATCGCATTGCCGAAGGCAGAGCAGGATACTTCCTTGGCGCCATCCATCAGGCGGGCAAAGTCGTAGGTGACGATCTTGGCCTTGACCGCGGCTTCGGTCGCCTTGATGATCAGGTCGGCAGCTTCCGTCCACCCCATGTGGCGCAGCATCATCTCCGCCGAGAGAATCAGCGATCCGGGATTGACCTTGTCTTGCCCGGCGTACTTCGGCGCCGTGCCATGGGTGGCCTCAAACATGGCGACGTCGTCGGACAGGTTGGCGCCGGGGGCAATGCCGATGCCCCCAACCTGCGCTGCCAGTGCGTCGGAAATGTAATCACCGTTGAGGTTGAGGGTAGCGATCACGTCGTATTCTGCCGGCCGGGTCAAGATCTGCTGCAGGAAGGCGTCGGCGATCATGTCTTTAATGATGATGCCGTTGGGCAGCTTGCACCACGGTCCGCCGTCGATCTCGACAGCGCCGAACTCCTTCTTGGCCAGCGCGTAGCCCCAGTCGCGGAAGCCACCCTCGGTGAACTTCATGATGTTGCCCTTATGCACCAGGGTCACTGACTTGCGCTTGTTGGCGATGGCGTACTGTATGGCCTGACGTACTAGGCGCTCGGTACCTTCCTCCGATACCGGCTTGATGCCGATGCTGGCGGTGTTGGGAAAGCGGATCTTGGTGACGCCCATTTCGTCCTGCAGGAACTTGATCACCTTGCGGCACTGATCCGTGCCAGCCATCCACTCGATGCCGGAATAGATGTCTTCGGTGTTCTCGCGGAAAATCACCATGTCGGTCTTGGCAGGATCCTTGAGTGGCGAGGGTACGCCCTGGAAGTAACGAACCGGCCGCAGGCAGACGTAGAGGTCAAGCTGCTGTCGCAGCGCAACATTGAGCGAGCGGATGCCGCCGCCGATGGGTGTGGTCAGCGGGCCCTTGATCGAGATGACGTATTCTTTTATCGCCGCCAGCGTCTCCTCGGGCATCCAGACGTCAGGGCCATAGAGCTTGGTGGACTTCTCACCGCAATAGACTTCCATCCAATGGATTTGCCGCTTGCCGCCGTAGGCCTTGGCAACAGCCGCATCAACAACCTTTTTCATTACCGGTGTGATATCGATCCCTATGCCATCGCCTTCGATAAAGGGGATGATGGGGTTGTCGGGAATCGCTTGCCCGGGAACGATTTTCTTTCCGCCTTGTGGGATCTTGATCAAAGAAGTGCTCATGCCTGCTCCATCGGTTGAGGGTGAAGATTCGCCAACGCAAAGCAAGGTCGGTGTCGCCGGCCTAGTCTTCAAGTTGACGGGGGGTCGAGTGCTGATGACTTAGAGCAATTATCCTCCAAAATGCCCAGTCCCTCCAGCGCAGGTAGAATCGACCCCCAGGAGACATCAGGATGGGACGGAACATTATGGAGGCGCTAGTCGGCGGTAGCCTGGCGGCGCAGGCGGTGGCGCGGGTGTTGGTGGATGGATTCGACCACCATTATCGGCTGATCCGAGCTTCCTCGGCGCAGGCCAAGAAAAGGTTTGAAGACGGCGACTGGGTGTCCGTGCAACGGGCGGTGCGCGAGCGCATTCCCTACTACGACAACCGCGTCGCCGAGACCGTGCAGCGCCTGGAGGAAAAATTTGGCGCGGAAGTACTGAATACGGGCCTGTGGCAACAGGCCAAGCTCTACTATATCGGCCTGCTGCTGGATCACAGGCAGCCGGAGTTGGCCGAGACCTTCTTCAACTCGGTGTGCTGCCGTATCCTGCATCGCACCTATTTCCATAACGACTTCATCTTTGTACGGCCGGCGGTGTCGACCGAGTACATCGATGCGCAGCCGAGCACTTATCGCAGCTATTACCCCAACGATGCGGGATTCCGCAATTCACTGCGCCAAGTGCTGCGCGATTTCGGCTGGGGTACGCCCTACGAAGATATCGAACGTGATCTGGACTACCTTTATCAGGCCATCGAGCGCCATGTCGGCCAATGGCCAAGACGCGACTTCGACTTCCAGATACAGGTCCTCAATTCACCCTTCTACCGCAACAAGGCTGCCTACATCATTGGCAAGGCCATCAACGGTGGTGTGGAATATCCTTTTGCGATTCCCGTACTGCATGCCAAGCCCGGGCTGCTGTACGTGGATACCATATTGCTCGAGTCCTGGCGCATAGGCACGCTCTTCTCGCTCTCTCGCGCCTATTTTATGGTCGACATGGAGGTGCCGTCGGCCTACGTGCATTTCCTGCGCAGCATGCTTCCCGGTAAGCCACGCTCGGAGTTGTACACCATGCTTGGCTTGGGGAAGCAGGGAAAAACGCTGTTTTTCCGCGACCTGATATTCCACCTGCGCCACTCACAGGACAATTTTATTATTGCTCCCGGCATCCCCGGCCTGGTGATGCTGGTATTCACCCTGCCCTCCTATCCCTATGTATTCAAGTTGATCAAGGATAGGTTCGGGGTGTCGAAGGAAGTCGATCATGCCACGGTGAGGAGCAAGTACCAACTGGTCAAGCAGGTCGATCGCGTCGGCCGCATGGCCGACACCCTGGAATTTTCCTACGCTGCGCTACCGAAAGCTCGCTTTTCGCAGGACCTGCTCCAGCAATTGTATGAACTTGCCCCCTCCCTGATTGAAGAAGATGGCGAAAACCTGGTCATCAAGCACCTCTATATCGAGCGACGCCTGGAGCCGCTCAACCTCTACCTCACCAAAGCGGAGGAGGCCAATCGAACTGACCATATGGAACAGGCAGTGATCGAATACGGCAACGCCATACGCGAACTGGCCATCGCCAACATTTTTCCGGGCGACATGCTCTGGAAGAACTTCGGCATTAACCGGCTCGGACGGGTGCTGTTCTACGACTACGACGAGATCGAATACATGACGGACTGCCATTTCCGGAAGATTCCGCCAGCGCCGAATCCGGAAATGGAGATGTCGGGCGAAGTTTGGTATTCGGTGGCGAGAAACGATGTGTTTCCAGAGGAATTTGCAGTTTTCCTGCTAACTTCGCCACCGGTCCGCGAAGTCTTCCTGAAACATCATGCCGATCTGCTCAATCCGGACTTTTGGCAAAAGACCCAGGAAGCCATTCGCCGCGGCGAGGTCAAGGACTTCTTCCCCTATCCAAGATCCCTGCGGTTTTGCTGTATTTTTGGCCGCGGCTGCGAATACTGTGGCACGGATTGCGACAATTCAGCGTGAAGAGGGGCAGTTTACCTTCTATTTCTCGTCCCTAACTGTCAACCTTGGGAATGGTCGAGCGTTATTGAGGGCGACACCCGGTTTAGGCCTGCAGTGTCAAGACCAAGTCCCAGACACTTCAAAACTTTAAATACTGCAAAGGAAACGAAATGAGCAAACTGCTGACTCTGTTGATCGCCGCCGCTTTCGCCGCTACCACGGCGTTTGCCGCCGATGCTCCGAAGGCTGATGCCAAGGCCGCTCCTGCTGCCGCTCCGGCTGCTGCCCCGGCCGCAGACGCCCCCAAGGCTGATGCCCCCAAGGCCGCAAAGGCCAAGAAGGCTAAGAAGGCTAAGAAGGCCAAGAAGGCTGAAAAGGCCGCCGAAACCAAGTAATTCTGCTTGAATTGCAGCATGGGTAGGTCTCCTGCCCATGCTGTGTTTTGCGCTGCCGCTGTTTACCAAGTTCCAGGACTTTCGTAATAGTCGGCGCTGCATGTTTTCCCTGTTGATATAACCCATTCATTAATTGAGGAAGTTCAAAATGAGCAAACTGTTGTCTGTTCTCGTCGCTGCCCTGTTCGCCACCGCCTCGATCTCCGGTTTCGCTGCTGACGCGCCGAAAGCCGAAGCAAAGGCTGAAGTGAAGGCTGACAAGGCCGAGAAGAAGGCCGAAGTTAAGGCCGACAAGGCTGCGAAAACGGCCGAAGTCAAGGCCGACAAGGCCGAGAAGAAGGTCGAAGTCAAGTCCGACAAGGCTGCGAAGGCGGCCGAAGTGAAGGCTGACAAGGGCGCGAAGGCGGCCGAAGTCAAGGCCGACAAGGCTGCGAAGACGGCCGAAGTCAAGGCCGACAAGGCTGAGAAGAAAGCCGAAGTCAAGGCCGACAAGGCCGAGAAGAAGGCTGAAGTCAAGGCTGAGAAGAAGGCCGAAGAGAAGAAGTAATTCTTCTGGCACTCACGAAGAAGGCAGGGTTGCCCCTGCCTTTTTCTATGGTTTAGCCGGAGGATATCCGATGAAATGGCGCAACATTTTCGGCTGCTTCGCAGCCGTGGGCTTGCTTCTGACGGTTTTGCCGGTCCACGCTCAAGGTCTGCTGGACCTTTCTTTAGGCATCCATCGCATTCGGGCTGAAGTGGCGAACACTGGGGAGTCGCGCGCGCAGGGGTTGATGCAGCGCAAGACAATGCCGCCTAACAACGGCATGCTGTTCGTGTTCGACGGACCAGGGAAACACTGCATGTGGATGCGCAATACGCTGCTCCCGCTCGCGGTGGCTTTTCTCGATGAGCAGGGGCGCATCATAAACGTCGAGGATATGCAGCCACAGACCGACGACAACCACTGCGCCGCCAAGCCGGCGAAGTTCGCCCTTGAAATGAATGGCGGCTGGTTCAACGCCAAGGGAATTGCCGTCGGCAGCGTTTTGATCGGTATCGACAAGGCGCCGCCGGCGCGCTAGTAGAAAATCTCTCCTACGTGTCTGACAGTGCGCTGCCAGGTCAATTCTCCTGAATCTTCCTGCATTGAACCACGCAAAGATTCTGCACCTCAAAAGAGATACGCGGCCGTAGCCGCGTATCTGTGAGTCCACTGATGCCGGAGAATATCAGAAACCGCCGTGTTGCTGGGCAACCATGCAATAGAGCATCGGGATGGAGAACATGGTATTGAAGCGTGAGGTCAGCATTGCCAGGCGCGCGGCAGCGGCTTTCTCGGCTGGTTCGACTTGTACAATACCGAGCGCTTTCTTTTGGTTCGGCCAAATGATGAACCACACGTTGAAGGCCATGACCAAGGCCAGCCACATGCCAATGCCGATGGCGAGGAACGGTCTGGAGAGCATCAGTGCCTGTCCGATGTAGCCGCTCATCGAAGCCAGTAGCAGGCCAGTGATCACCGTCGCCAGAGCCGACCAACGGAACCAGAATAGCGCTTCCGGAGCGATTACCTTCCCGATTGCAGGCTTCTGCTCATCAGGAATTTTTGGCATCGAGGGAATTTGCACGAAATTGAAATACCACAATAGCCCGATCCACATGACGCCCGACAAAACATGTAGCCAGCGCATGAAAAACAGTGACCACGCCTGGTTGACTGCGATCATCGATCCGGTGGCGATACCCGCTAGCAGGATGATCAGAATTAGCAGGACGACGCCTGCCGTGATTGTCCGTCCGAGGGATTGGAAAATTGCGCCCATGGTTCAATTTCTCCTTTTGGAAACGAGCTGAAAGTCTAGCATAGGGTGTCACGGAAGGATACGAAGCATGTCGAGCTCCTCCGTCCCTTCTGGCAACCATTGTTGCCTCCAGGTTATTGATGATCATCCTGTATGTTCTATGCGGCTACGTGCCGATCCTCTGGCAAAAAGCAATTCAACAACGTCTCCGGTGGCGAGTTGGCTGCTGTCGCTTACCACATGGCCTTGGCTACTGCGGACAATGCTGTAGCCGCGCTCGAGCGTCGCTTGCGGGCTGAGTTGGGCCAGCGCGGCGGCGAGTTCGCAGAGACGGCTGCGCTGTACGCCTAGGCTGGTGTGCCAGGCCGCAGCCAGCCGCTGCCGCGCGAGGGCCAGGCGCACAGCGCCGAGTGCTGTCTGCGGACGACATCGCGCCATGCGCAGGCGCAGTCTCTCGATCAGAATTGCGTCTCGTCGCAGGCGCTGGGCCAGGGCAGCGAACAACCGCGTCGCAAGATGTGCAAGCGCCTGACGGTTGCGATCGAGGCGTGCGGCCGGATGGGTCAGGCGATGCGAGAGAATGTCTACGCGTTGCATGCCGGCTTCAAGGAGGCTTCGCAGAGCGCCGCGCAAGCCGTTGCGAAGCACGGATATTTGTTGCGCCGCGTTGAACCAGCCTGCGCTGACCAGCTCGGCTGCCGCGGTAGGCGTTGCAGCGCGCTGGTCCGCTGCGTAATCGGCGATGGTGATGTCGGTCTCATGGCCGACGCCGCAAACAACGGGTATCGGACTCGCTGCGATGGCGCGCGCCACAACTTCCTCATTGAAGGCCCAGAGATCTTCGATCGTGCCGCCGCCGCGAACAAGAATGAGAACATCGACGGGCTTCCCGCTGCCAGGCCTACCCGCGGCGAAGATCGCTGCCGCGATCTTTTCGGCGGCGCCTTCGCCTTGCACAGGCACGGCAAACAGCGTCGCCGGTACGTGTGGCGCGCGCCGCCGCAGCGCACTGAGAACATCTTGCAGCGCTGCTGCCTGGGCTGAGGTGACTATCCCTAGGTGGTGAGGAAAGCGTGGCAAGGGACGCTTATTCTCCGCCGCGAAAAGGCCCTCGTGCTCCAGCTTGTCGCGCAGGCGGGCGTAGGCTTCGTAGCGTGCGCCCATTCCTGCTCGGCGTATGGCCTCTACGTTGAGCTGAAAGTCACCGCGCGCCTCGAACAGACTCACCAGCGCCTGGGCTTCAACCTGCTGACCATTCTCCAACTGCCACGGTAGCACTTGAACGCGGTTGCGAAACATCACGCAGCGCACCTGGGCGCTCTCGTCCTTGAGCGAAAAATAGACGTGACCCGATGCGGCGCGGGCAAGATTCGATATTTCGCCTGCTACCCAGAGCAAGGGAAAGTTGCGCTGCAGGATCTCCCGCGCGCTGCGATTGAGTGCCGAAACGCTGATGACTTGAGGTTGCACGCGGCCTTCCAAACGGGGCTTGACAAAGCGGAAATCACATCGCTGATTCTAACGGAATTCACAGCACCGCTTCGGTAATTGGCCCGACGGTGTGCAATCCCGCGTCCTATATAGGCGGTCGACTGCAAGTGTCTGATAAATAACTTGTTTAATAAAAGCTCAATTTTGTGGCTGTCTAGAGAAAACGCTGACGGAGAGCCGCTTTAAGCAACTCGCCCCCATCCAATCCACAAGTTTATCCACAGATATTGTGGATAAATGGCGATGCCGAAAAATGACATGTGAGCGGAGATCCTAGCGCTTGGTTGCGGCCGTTTATGGCAAATTCCGGTAACCTATGCGGTCATAAGAGTCTCCATGCACCATGTCTGAAAAATCGCTCAGCGTCGTTTCGCACCCACTGCATTCACCGGCTCTGATCGGAATTTTCCGCGAAGTGCTCGAGACCAGCCTGATCGAGCGTGGCGCCAGACAAGGCATCGAGTTGCTTGGCTCGACAGACGAGTTCTGGCGCAAGATTGCAATCGCTGATCTGCTGCGGATGGCTGAGGCCGGCAATGTGCAGGCGCAGGCGGAACTCGCTTGGCGTTTCGCCATCGGTGACGGCATCGCCAAATCTTACGTGCAAGCGGTGCGCTGGGCGGGCAGCAGTGCGGAGCGCGTATGCGCGGCGGGCGAAGCGGTACTCGGTTGGTTGCTCTATAACGGATTTGGCCTGCTCAAGGACCATGGCGAGGCGGCACGGCTGTTTGAACGAGCCGCTGCTCAGGACGACTTGCGCGGAATCACATGGTTTGCACTCTGCCTGTTGCGCGGCCACGGGGTTGCCACTGACGCAGCGAGGGCGGTCAACCTGCTGCGCTGTGCTGCCGACCGTGGCGTCGGCGGCGGCCGCCTGGCGCAATATTGGCTGGGACGCATCTGCTATTTTGGGCAAGGCCTGCCTCGCGATTTTGCTGCCGCCGCTTACTGGCTACGGCTGGCGGCAGAGCAAGGATATCAGCGCGCAGCGGATCTCCTGGCCCGCTGCCACTTCTTCGGTCGCGGCGCCGACGAGGATCGTGTCGAAGCCGTGCGGCTGTGGCGATCGGCTGCCGAGGCAGGCAACGCTGCGGCGATGTACAGCTTAGGCATGTGCCTCTACGCTGGCGAGGGCACGGTTCAGGATTGCAGCGAGGCGGTGGCCTGGTTTCGCGCCGCGGCCCGAAAGGGCGTCTGCGGTGCCATGTTCTTGCTCGGGCAGTGCTACAACTTCGGCTATGGGGTGACGCGCGACCCGCTGGCGGGGTTCGGTTGGTACCAGCGCGCCGCCACCTGCGGCAACCGCGAAGCGGAGTTTGAACTCGGGGAATGCCACGCCTTCGGTCGCGCCGGCATGCCAGCGGACATCGAGGCGGCGATGCGCTGCTATCGGGCTGCAGCGCGCAAGGGGCATTTGCGAGCGCAAGTCAAGCTCGGTCATTGTTATCGTCATGGCGATGGCGTGGCCGAAAACAAGAAGCTTGCCGTGGCGTGGTATCGCCGCGCTGCATACAGTGGCGATGCGGCAGGGCGAGTCTGGTTGGGCGAATGCTATGAACAAGGGGACGGTGTGGGTCGTGATCTGCTGTCAGCCGCCGAGCATTATCGCGCTGCCGCTGCCAGCGGCGACGTCCACGCGCAAGCCGAGCTGGGCCGTTGCTATCTGCATGGCATTGGCGTGCGCCCCAATCTGCGCCGCGGCGAAGCGCTGCTGCGGGCGGCTGCCGACGGCGGCTGGCCGACGGCACTGGGGGAACTGGAACGCTTCTATTTCGTCCGTGCAGAGAAATACTTTCACGGCGAGGGCGTTGGCACCGATATGCGCCGCGCCCTGGAGTTCTATCGCAAGGCAGGAGAATTGGGCCATCTCCGCGCAGCCTTTAAGCTCGGCGAGTGTTATCGACACGGTATCGGTACCGCACAGGACTTCGGCGAGGCGATGCTCTGGTACCGCAAGGCGGCGCGGCTGTTTGAAGCTAAGATTGCGCTTGCCGACATGAGCTACTTCGGGCAGGGCGCGTTGCGCAATTATCGTGAGGCGCTGCGCTGGTACCAGCAGGCGGTGGAGCAACACGAGGATGGTTACGCCATCTACAGCGTTGGCTTTTGCCTGTTGCATGGACAGGGTGTCGCGCGCGATGTGAGTGCCGCGTTGCGCTGGCTGCGCCGCGCAGCCCTTCTCGGCGATGTCAATGCCCAATATGAAGTCGGTTGTGCCTACTACCGCGGCCAGGGAGTAAAGCGCAGCCTGCGCTTGGCGATGAAATGGTTGCGCAGCGCCGCGCGGCTCGGCAATGCGCAAGCGCTGGCCTTTCTCGAACGGGTCGAGCGCGGCCACCGCCTCAACTGAAAACGATCCAGCCTCGCCGCTGGGCCGCCCAAGGCGAGGCAGCGTACGCGATGGAGCCGCGCCACCTCTTCGGGTGGTCCCGCCTTCGGCTCCCACAGCGGCGAACTACCGTCACCCCCTTGCTTGGCAAGGGGGCGGGGGGAATGCTGTTAGTCTGCCTCCAGTTGCGTTCTCCGCTCTTCGGCGGCACGGACTTGCGCGTCGAGCTTGTCTGCCATCTCCAGCAGTAGATCGCGGCCGCTCTGGCGGGCCAGCTTGGCGGCAATGAAGAGTTCATAGAGGTGCGATGCGAGCAGCATGTTCAGCTCTGCTTCGACGTCCATAAGCCGGCGCTGAATACCCGCTACGTCGCGCGCGCGCGCGCTCAATGCATGCACTTCCGGTGCTGGGGTTCCCTCCTGCCATTGCGCCAGTATGGCGCTCAGCGCCATGGTATCGCTGTTGCGGTAGGCGCGGTTGGCCTCGCTCATCAGTTCGGTGCGCCTAGCGCGATCGGCCTCGTCCGCGGCCCGATCAGGGTGGATTTTTTGCGCCAGTTGACGGAACAGCCGCTTCAGATCGGCGGATGGTGCGAACGGCTTCTCTATTGCGTCGAATTTGGCGAAGTGGCGTTGCTCGTTGGCCGAGCGCTCGGCCCTGGCCTGCGCGTTCTCCGCCTTGCTCCTCGCCGGCGCGTCTTGCGGTGCCCTCTCGGCGAGCAGGCAGGCGATGCGCGCCTCTATCCTGTCCAGTTCGGTGAGGCGGAGGCCGACGAGCTGAGCATAGCGGCGGGCAAACTCGGCGAGTTCAGCCTGCGCTGTGGCCAACTCCAGTTCCAGTTCCGAGAGTTGTTGCGCTAGGACTTTTTGCTCGGCAAGCAGCCGCGCTTCTGCGTCGTCTGGGGCCAGTGCGCGGCTGGTGCTGAAACCCTCTGCCCGTCCGCTGAGCAGCAGGCAATCCCTGCCGCGCGCCAGGAGTGAGGGAACGCTTGCGGCCATGCGCTCGGGCCAGACCAGAACCAGCAGGTCGCGCTGCGTGCCCTGCGTGCCCTGCGCGGCCTCCGCTTGTGCCAAGGGCAGCAGGCAGGCTGGGAACAGATTTTCGACGTCCGGGGCATGTGAGTCGTTGCCGCTGCACCAGGCGAGCGCGGCTTCCCAGGATGGCCCGTATTTCTCGAGCCGCGCGCGCTGCTCCTCCCAAACTTCCGCGCAACTGCTCTCGCCGCCGCGCGCCAGCCGGCTCTTGAGTAGGGATAGGGTGGCGCGCAGGGCGATGCGCGATGCGAAGCCGGGTTGCGGCAGGACCAGACAGAGGGGGCGCAGCGCCAAGTCGAGGGCGTTTGAGAGGGGGGGCAACAACTCGTCATCGGGGACGACGATGAGCACAGTCTGCCGCGCCATCAGGCTGGCGGCGACCACCTCGGCCAAGGCGCCCACCAGAACCTCCTCGCTGGCCGGTAACTGTTCCTGCTGAGGGATAGACGCGGTGCCTCGCGTCCAGTGCGCGCGCCAGGCTGTGGCAATGGCTTTGGCATCCTGGAGCGTTGGCATGGAGGCGATTGTAGCCGAAGGTGCTGCGCCGGTCGTCATACCCGGCGACTTTGCTCGCCTTGCCGAAAGCATGGGCGCAGGCTAAAGTGCGCGATTATTCCGCTTCTCCTGGGGGTCCTTGTGTTCGCTATCATCCTCGCCGCCGGCTGGCCGATCTGGCCTCTGCTGTTCACCTCCATCATTGCCGTGGCGCTGATCATTGAGCGTGCTGCGGCACTGCGCCGGAACAAGATCCTGCCAACGGGCCTGCTCGCCAGTGTGATTGGCGACTATCGCCAAGGTGGCGTC
>Ga0172380_10008558_pt1 | contig 11146 bp, 8 predicted proteins | sample Leawe162metaG_FD_119747 | JGI IMG/M metagenome (GOLD analysis project Ga0172380, IMG submission 119747) | Leachate microbial communities from a municipal landfill in Southern Ontario, Canada - Leachate well 162 metaG | ecosystem: Engineered > Solid waste > Landfill > Unclassified | place... | reverse complement strand
TTAATTGGAACGCAGTTATTATTTTGGACGAATTCGCTAAAACCTCCTAATTCTTTGTCGTAACGAGTGATGCGTACACATTGTTCGTTTTTCCCGCAATTTTTTGAGGTTAAACATTTATTGAAGATCGCATCTCCTTTATCGCCAGGTGGAAAACGAGTTTCTTTCAGACAAAAGGCAACTGACTGAGTTGTTTTGTCGACAGTGTTGCCGACAACACAAACACTTCCTTTGAGTGTTGTTGTGCAATCGCCGCTTGCGCCACAAGGCTTGTATGTTTTTTCTGGTAAACAGATTTTCTCTTTTTTGAGCGATTGTCCAAACATTTGAAATCCAGGACATTGCAAATCACCCCAACATATGGCTGGGCTGCACGATTCAAGTAGATCTGCTGTTTTCGCCGTCGTCGGTATCAAAAACAAAAAAAACGCAAAAACGATGGAGAAAAATTTCATAAAGTTATTTCGAGTCATATTCTATTTTTGCTAATGTTTTTCGGATTGTTCCGGCAAATTGGTAATAGGGCATTGCGCCTTCGTAACGCGTTCCTGCGATAAAAAATGTCGGGGTTGCGCTGACGCCGAGCTGCTGGGCTTCGCGTTCGTTGTCTCGAATTGCGGCACTAATTCCGGGGAGGTCCATGCATTTTTTAATTGCGGCGCTATCGAGATTGGTTTCTTCTAGAACTTTGTCTAAAACCGATTGGCGAAGGCGAATTTCTGAGGTGTGCAAAAATGCGACGCGTTGAAATTCCCAAAATTTACCCATCGTCGCGGCGCAGCGTCCTGCTTTGTGGAGCTCGTATGATTCGGGGTAGATGTTTTTGTGATTGGGAAAATCTTTCCAAACAAACCGAATCTTTTCGCCGAACTCTTCGCTCAGCGCCGAAAGAATTTGGTCCGCGCCCGCGCAACTATCGCATCCGAAGTCGCTAAAATAAACAATCGTAAGCGGGGCGTTGGCCGGGCCTCGTTGCGGGTCGGTAATTTTGATCGTTGGCGCGGCGGTTGGTGTTATGGCGATGGCAGCCTCTTGAGGTTTTGGTGCAGATTGTTTAATTTTAAAAAACATCCCACCACCGACCAGTAGTACGACAGCTCCAGCAACGATTCCAAACCGCGCAGCCTCCGTCATATTATTTGAGCTGCATTTTAAGAATTTCACCTGACCCCATTTCTTTCATAAAGAGATTGCTACCGTCTTTTGAAATCGCGAGGCTATCGATTGTATGGTCGCCGTCGGGTTTGCCGACAATTACTTGCAAGCCTGTTCGGATATTAACCTTGTAAATCGTGTCGTTGGTATTTGTTGCAAGACTCGGCGCAAAACCGATGCCGGGAATTAAACGCTCAGGGTCGGGAACTGCGCAGACGACTTCATCATTGTTTAAAAATGTACATTTATCTGCCCATGTATTGATTCCGAGGTAATTTTTTGCAGCCCCAACGGTTTCGTCACTGCCGCCATCAATCCACAGCGTCGGCTGCAAGTTTGATGCGCCGTTATGTGCGCTGTATAACACGCGATCGCCCTGGGGAGACCATGCGGGTTGAAATCCCATACCTTCGACGGTTAGTTGGCGGAAGTTCTCGCCATTTTTTCCGATGAACAACACGCCTTGTCGGTCAGCGCCGCCGCCGATTGTTGGTGCGGTTCGCGAAAAGGCGATAACTTGGTTATTTGGCGACCAATTCACGATAACTTTGTCGCCATTGTCGCCGAGTCGTTCAATTGGAATCGCGCTTGAGCCGTCGAGATTTGAGGTAAATAAATAACGGAGATTTGGGTCGGGACTATCGGTTTTTCCTACGATTTGTTTTGAGTCAGGGGAAAAATTGATGTCGCTCCAATGTGCGGGAATCGAGTACTGTTTTTTTGCATCAAAATCGTAAATCGCTTTTTTCCCATCAGGAAATGTCATGGCGACAATGTCTTTGTTCGGCGCCCACTTTACATCTTGAACTGCAGGGAATGTGTCGTTTGACAGTGCGATTTTGTTACCGTCTTCGTCGGCTTTATAGAAGCGTCCATCGAGTCGGTCGTAATATTGAAAGGTGTCGCCGTCCGCGCTGATCGAGAGCGCGTTAGTTGGATTTGAAATAACCGTCTTAACCGCAACGTTAATTTGACCCCCGGCGCCTGACTGAACCTGCGCGGCCGTTTCTAGGGGGAGTAGTTGAAATTCGGTTGAATCGCCGAGTTCTTGGTCGAGCGAACCGTCGCGCGGGCCCGAAGGGGTTAATTGGTTGGGTGTAACGCCGGATTCGGCGGGGGTTAGGTCTTCCTCAAGCGGTGGTGGCGCAAAATAGACCTTGTAAACAAGGTATCCGAGGAGCATCGCCGTAAGGAGAAGTCCTATTGCGGCCAATAGTTTCTTTTTCTCGATTTCCATAGAAGGTGCGGATAAGGAACGTGAGTTTGTGGAGTGTTATGACTTTCGCACTTTTGCTTTGAGGGGTATTTTTTTTGTACGAAGGGTGACAGGTTCGATGCCAAGTATATCATTTTTTGTGGTGATATGATATTCGGCGGTGCCTGGGTTTTCGGATACGTGTGCAACGAGTTGTTGCTCGATTGAACTTTCAATGATATGACGAACTTTTCGCGCGCCTTCTTTGGTGCTTTCTGATTTTTGGGCGATGAGTTTTGGTACCGCTTCGTCCCACTGCAAAGCGATTGAGCGTTTGAGGAGTCGCGCTGTAAAATCAGCGAGTTGGCGCGCTGCGATTTTTTCAAGACTTTCGATATCTAGCGGTTTAAATACGCAGACATTATCGATGCGATTAAGCAGTTCTGGTTTTAGAGAATTGAAGAGTGAGTGATGTACTGATTCCGGCGATCGGACCGTTGTTTCGGTTGTAAAACCGAAATTGGATCCGGATAGTTCCTCGGGCGCGATTTGATAGGTAAGAATGATGATGGTTTGCTTAACCGACGCTTCTTTTCCGCTCGCATCGGTAATTTTACCCTCCTCGAGCATTTGAAGCAGCACATTGAGAACGTCAGGATGTGCCTTGTCGATTTCGTCGAACAGTAAAACGCTGTGCGGTTGGCGGCGCAGACGATCAACAATTGTCGTCCCTTCTCGATAGCCAACGTAGCCCGCAGGGGAGCCCATCATTTTTGAAACGCTATATCCTTCCGAGAATTCCGTCATGTCGAGGCGAATCATCGCCGTTGCATCGCCGTAAACTCCTGTTGCGATAAGTTTTGCGAGTTCTGTTTTTCCAACGCCGGACGATCCGACAAATAAAAATGAGGCGAGTGGTCGAGTTTCCTCGTGGAGGCCGAGTTGTGATTTGGTGATTGCGCGCGAAACGGTTTGAACAACATCGTTTTGCCCAAAAACGCGCGCTGACAAAAATTCCTGGAGCGATTGTTTTGGTGCGCTTGTTTCATGTTCGCTAATGGGACGTCGAAGCACGCGCTCGATAACAGCATACAGGTCGCGCGAGGTTACGGCAGCGCGCGGCTCGGCATTTTTTTGTTCCTCTGCAATTTTTGAGAGCTCGGAAATAATGCGCGACTCAGTATCTTTAATTTTTTGCGCTTCGTCGTAGTCTTCTTTAACGACGGCCTTTTGTTTTTTCTGGTACAACTCTTTCAGTGTTTGACGAAGCTGGTTTTGATGTTCGGCAGACGTTACATTCGACGTTTGAACTTTAACCGCGCTCATTGCCTCGTCGAGAAGGTCGATTGCTTTATCGGGAAAACGTTTTTCAGGAAAATATTTATGCGCGAGCATAACGGCCGTTGTAACTGCATCCGCGCCAACGGAAATTCCATGAAATCGTTCGTAATGACCCTTGATATGCGTTAAAATTTCGATAGTTTCGTCCGGCGTTGGCTCGCGAACTACAACTGATTGAAAACGGCGTTCGAGCGCTGCGTCGTGTTCGATATGTTTTTTGAATTCGTCGTATGTCGTTGCGCCAATCACGCGAAGTTCACCTCGAGCAAGCGCTGGCTTTAAAAGATTCGCCGCATCAAGCGTTCCATTTGACGATCCTGCACCTACAATTGAATGGATTTCGTCGATAAATAAAATAATATCTGAATTTGCGCGAACTTCATCAATCATTTGTTTGATGCGCGCTTCGAATTCGCCGCGATACATCGTTCCGGCAATCATAAGCCCGAGATCAATCGAGAAAATTCGTTTGCCAAGCAGCGACGGCGGAACGGTTCCGGCCGACACGCGTTTTGCAAGTCCTTCAACAATTGCAGTTTTTCCAACGCCCGGCTCGCCGAGTAGCAGTGGATTATTTTTTGTTCGACGCGCGAGAACGTGAATCATGCGTTCGATTTCCGAATCACGACCAATTACCGGATCAATTTTTGCGGCATGTGCATCGCTTGTTAATTCCTGACCAAAATATTCAAGCGCCGGCAACTTTTTTGATTTGTCGGGCGCACCTTTCCATGTTTGTTTAATTTGAGTGTCGCCCCAAATTTGAAGCAACATCTCAGGAAGTTTGCCTGCGCTTTTGAGTGCAATTTCAAGTTGCTGGTTTAATTCTTTTTGTTTGACTTTTGGATGCTTTAACATCGCCGCAACCTCGGCATTTTCAATATTTAAAAGCCCAAACAAGAGGTGTTCGGTTCCAATATAGGAGTGGCTGTCCGTTGCTGCGCGCGCAACACCTTTTTCGATTGCGCGTTTTGCCTCAGGAGAGAGAACTGCGTCGCGCGGAAGTTCGATAATATCGGCGAGGGCAAGCAGGCTTACTAAAATTTCAGGGCGCACACCGGCGCGACGAATAATCTCTTCGCCAATACTTCCTTTTTCCGCGAGGAGGGCAATTAACAAATGAAGTGGGGTTACCACTTTTGTTCCCGCGAGGGCTGCGTGATGAAATGCGTGAGCAATTACATTTTTGAAATGGAAGGTTGCTTTATTAGTGAAGAGTTCTGATTCCATAGGGTCGTCTCGAAGAGCCGATGAGTAATGAGTGGAGCGCGTGCATGTGGGCGTCTGCATCCAAAAGTTCGTGTTCTAAGTCCATGTACGCGTTTTTTGCAAGCAGTGCATGATGGTGTTTGCAGAGAACTATGAAAGATCGAATTTCTTTGGTAAGCTTTTTTTCGGCATCAAACTGTTCGCCGAGAAGTGCAAGCCCGAGATCTTTGAGCTGTTTGCATCGTTCGGCTGATTCGGTGATTGCGAAAATTTCCCGCTCGTTGTTTTTAAGATATCCACGACTGACTTCGATGAGCTTCGGAAGATAGCGGAAGCGGCGCTCTCGCTGTATGTTATAATCTCGCCAGACGTTTGATGTATTCTTAAAGGACATAAGAGGTATGTATGGGTAAAGCATAGCGAATTTTACCCCAAACGTCAATGAATTAGTGAAAAATATGTTACAATCACACATTTTTAAAGCGTACGATGTTCGAGGAGTCTATGGAAGCGATTGGGACGCCGCGGGCGCCGCTTTGGTTGCGCGAGCATTTATCGACGAATTTTCAATTAAAACCCTGGTTTTGGGGTGGGATATGCGCGTTTCCAGTCCCGAAATTGTTGCGGCAATTGAGGTTGCAGCGATCGAGGCGGGGGTTCGTTTAATTAAAGTTGGGCAAGTCACAACGCCAGTTTTGTATTTTGGAGCCGCGGGGTATCCGGGGGTGGATGGCGGAATCATGGTAACGGCGTCGCATAATACGGGGGAGTGGAATGGGATGAAATTGCTCCTCGGAAGCGGTATGCCAATCGGGCAGGCGAGCGGATTGGAAGCGATAAAAGCACGAGCGCTTGCGGGCGAATTTGCGGCGAGTGGCACGCCCGGGACCGTTGAATCTCGAGATGTTTTGAACGATTGTTTGGATAAGATTTTTTCAATGGCGACGCTTGATGAATCAAAACCGCTGAGCGTTGTGATTGATTGTGGGAATGGAATGGAGGGTGCGACAATTCATCAGATGCTTGCGCGATTGCCGGAGGTTTCGGCGCATGTTATGTATGATACGCCGGATGGGATGTTTCCAAATCATGAGGCGAATCCGTTAAAAGAGGAAACGCTTGATGCGCTTAAGCGCGAAGTTGTAGAGCGCGGCGCGGCGGTTGGGCTTGCGTTTGATGGAGATGGCGATCGCGTTGGGTTTGTTGATGAGCGAGGGAAAATGGTGAGCGGGGATGTTTTGACGGGTTTGGTTGCGCGCGAGCTTTTGAAAACACATCCGGGCGCGACGATTTTGTATGATTTGCGGTCGCGTCGTTCAGTTGCGCGCGCGGTTGAGGCGGGGGGTGGTCATTCGCAGATGTCGCGAGTTGGACATGCATTTATAAAAAAACAGATGCGTGAAGTGGATGCGTTATTTGCGGGCGAGCTCTCGTGTCATTTTTATTTTCGTGATTTTTTTAGCGTCGAGTGTGCGGATGCGATGATGCTGTTTGTGCTCAAACTTTTGCAGACATCGGGGAAATCGTTGTCAGTTTTGGCGGAGGATTTTTTGAGTGATGCACATTCGGGGGAATTAAATTTTGAGGTGCATGATCGAAGTGGCGCGCTTGCGCGACTCGAGTCGGAATACGGCGCGCGCGCGGCTCTGGTTTCGAAGCTCGATGGACTTTTGTTTGATATGGGTGAGTGGTGGTTTAATGTTCGCGCATCAAACACGGAGCCGCTACTTCGATTAAATTTAGAAGCGCGTGATGTCCAGACTATGCAAGAAAAATTACAAGAAGTACAAACAATAATTACGAAATTATGATTTTATCAATTCTATTTTCCATCGTTTCATTTGTCGCAGTTTTGTTTGTGCTCGTGATCGCGCATGAGTGGGGACATTTTTTTGTTGCGCGCCGGTTTGGCGTTCGCGTGTACGTATTTGGTTTTGGTTTCCCGCCTAAAATCGCAAAAATTTTTCATAAAAATGGAACTGATTACACAGCAAATTGGATTCCGCTCGGCGGGTTTGTTCGATTAAAAGGCGAGGATGGAAGTGACGCAAAAGATACGGATAGTTTCGCACATAAAAAAGTGTGGCAGCGACTTGCGATTTTGCTTGCGGGTGTTGTTATGAATTTTGCGCTTGGCTACGCGATTTTTTTTGGGCTTAATTTGTATGGCGTTGACGCGCAAATGTTTGGCAATGAAACGGGGGCGCAGATTTCGAATCAGCGGGTTGTAATTGGAAGTATTATGAAGGGCGGGCCTGCAGAGCGTGCAGGGTTGCAGATGGGGGATGTTATTGAATCGGTTGGCGGCGACGAAGAGGCGCCAGGCAAGATAGTGGGGACGCATCAATTTCGAGAATTTGTTGGCGCGCATGCAAAAAAAGAATTAGCTGTTTCGGTTGTTCGAGAAGGCATGGTGCAAAAAATTTCGATAACGCCTGAGGAAATTCAGCCGGGCGTTGTTGGGATTGGAGTTTCGATTGCAGATATCGCGCGTGTAAAATATCCGTTCGTTGCCGCGGCGAAAAAGGCGGGAGCTGATACGATTGATATTTCGCTGCTCATTTTTAAAACGCTTGGAACGATTGTGCAAAAATTAGTTCAAGACGGTGAGCTGCAACAAGGTGTTTCGGGGCCGGTTGGTATTGCGGTTGTAACGGGACAGGTTGCAAAAAGTGGTGCGGCGCCGCTACTTCAACTCATGGCAATGCTCTCGATTAATTTGGGCGTGCTTAATGTGTTGCCGATTCCATCGCTCGACGGGGGACGCGCATTGTTCGTTATTCTTGAAAAAATTGTGCGCCGAAAAGTACGCGCGGATATCGAACAATATTCGCATGTTATTGGTTTTGCGCTTTTGATGCTCCTCGTTATTGCAGTTACGTTTCGCGATGTGATGGCCTTGGTAAAATAATTTTGCGACAAGCAGAATTATTCGCTATACTAGTTCTATAAAATTTTCGCGTATGTTTAAACGCATTGTTCATTTTCTCGGTCACCTTATCCTTATACTCGCGGTCTCCTGGTTTCTCGCCATGATGACGCGCGGATACGGATTAAATTGGGGCGGCGCACCCGTTATCGTTCTTGGAATTATTTTTGGATTGCTGGTCGCGCTTTTTATTAGCAATGCAATTGCGCGATACAATAATTTGTCGGATGCGGTTTCGATTGAGCTTAATAAACTTCGTCGCATCCACCATCTCGCGCGTGCATTTTCGCGTAGTGAAAATCAAATTCCGTGGTTTGATTTGGTACGCGAGGCGATTGAATCATATTTGCATGCGTTTGAAGTTTTGCCATTTCAGCGGTATGACGATACGAACGAAATGTTTCGTCGAATTACACAGCAGCTATACGGATTCGATAAAATTGCAAGCAACAAGGGTGAACTTTTGTTTGCAGAGCTCATGACAATTTCAGGACAAGCAACGGAATCGCGACAAAAAATTCATGCGCTGCGCACCGAGCGTATGAGTGTGTGGGCATGGGGCGTTTTGATTTCGATTGCTGGTGGATTTATTACGATTGTACTTGTATCGCTCGGCGATGATTTGCTGCATCGCTATATTGCAGCGGGAGTTGTTGCGATTACGCTTTTGCTCGTTGATTTTGTCTACATGTCAGATACGATGCGCGTTGTTGACAACAATAGTTTCACGAAAAAATATGTCGACAATATTGATCGCATGGGTTTTTGGCCTGAAGAAAAATTTAAATAAGTTTTTGTATTCGCCTGTTGATAACTTTCGTGCTATAATTCATTCATAGTTCTGTAGCTCATTAATATGTTCATTGGAGATAGCAAAGACATTCTAAACATCGTGATCGCGTTCTCAGTTCTGTGGGTTGCATTATTCATCTCATGGCTTCTGTACTACGCGACACAAATTTTAAGACACGCAAATCAGATTGTTGTCGAAGTGCAAGAACGTTTGCATGAGCTCAACGAATCTGTTGGATACATTCGCGATAAGTTGGAGCTTGTCGGAGCTGGAGTTGGTTTTGTCATGGACGGTTTGAAAATGGTAACCGGCAAAATGATGGGGCCGCTCGGCGACGAGCTTGAAGACGCGGGAAAAGAAGGGCTCTCGCTTGCTAAAAAGAAAGCGAAAGGCGCAATCAAGCGCATGACTCGCTAGGTGGAACGCGTTCTGTTTACTTGAAAATATGAGTACTTGGGAGTAAAATCCCAGGTACTTTTGAAATATGTCTTTTGTCCACTTGCATTGCCACACGCATTACTCACTTCTTAAGGCAGTGCCGCAAATTAGCGACCTGATTAAAGAGGTCAAACGACAGGGGATGACCGCTGTTGCTTTGACGTATAATGGCGCGCTGTACGGGGCAATTGAATTTTACGAAAAATGCAAAAAAGAAGGGATTAAGCCGATTATTGGCTGCGAATTATACATGGTTCCGGATCGGACCGATCGGGGGACGACCCACGATCAGGCAAAGCCATACCATTTGACGGTTCTAGCCGAGCATTACGAAGGATACAAAAATTTGATGAAACTGGTGTCGCGTGCGGCGCTTGAAGGGTTTTATGAAGGCATCCCACGCGCGGATAAGGCACTTTTGCGCGAGCTGTGCTCGGGGCTTATTATTTTGTCGGGCTGCAAACAAAGTGAAATTGCGCAGCTGATTTTAAGCGGCGATAAGGCAAAGGCGCAGCGTGTTGCCGAGGAGTTTCGTGACATGGTTGGGGCTGAAAATTATTATTTGGAATTGCAAGACCATCCCGATTTGGACGGTCAGTTTTTGGTGAACGAAGGTTTGCAAGAAATTGCAGCTGCAACAGGAATTCCGCTCGTTGTGACGCGCGACGTACATTATATTTTGCCGGATGACGCCGAGGCATGTGAAATTTCAGAGTGTATCGGAGCTGGAAAAAATGTGCACGACCATAGAAACGAATCGCTCGTTGATATCGATCGTTCGATGTCAACGGTTGAGCAAATTCAATCGCGCTGGCGTCATTTGCCTGAGGCGCTTGAAAACACAGTTAAAATTGCGGCGCGTATTGATATTGAAATCAAACTCGATATCTGGCACTTTCCTCCGATTGAAAAACCGGATGACAAAACGTATGACGATGTTTTGCGCGAGCAAGCGTATGCGGGGCTTGAAAATTTGCTTGGCGAAATAACGGAAGTTAATCGCGAGCGTGTTGAATACGAACTTGGAATTATTAAAACAAAAGGGTATGCGCCATACTTTTTGGCCGTTGCGGATTATATTTTGTGGGCGCGCGAAAATGGAATCGTGACGACGACTCGTGGATCCGCTGCGGGTTCTCTTGTTTCGTATTCGATCGGAATTGTTTCGGTGAATCCGATGTATTTTAAATTGCCGTTTGAGCGTTTTTTGAACCCATTTCGTCCAAGTCCGCCCGACGTTGACGGCGATTTTGCCGATGACCGACGTGAAGAAGTTATTGCATACGTAACGAAAAAATATGGCAAGGATCGCGTGGCACAGATTATTACGTTTGGAACAATGGCGGCGCGTGCGAGTGTGCGTGATGCGGGGCGTGCGCTTGGATTTTCGTATGGATTCTGTGATCGCGTTGCAAAATTAATTCCGTTTGGCGCGCAGGGTGCGCCGATGACGATTAACAAGGCGCTCGAGGAGTCGCCGGATTTGAAAAAAGTTTTTGATGAGCAGCCGGATGTACAGCGATTGCTCAACATTGCGCGAAAAATTGAAGGCAATGCGCGCCACACATCAATTCACGCGGCGGGTGTGGTTATTTCGCCGGAGCCGCTGACTGAATTTTCGCCGGTGCAATACGAAATTGGCGGTACACTTTTGACGACGCAATACGAAATGCACGCGGTTGAAAAGGCGGGTGTTTTGAAAATGGATTTTCTTGGTATTCGTAATCTTTCAATTTTGGGAAATGCGGTAACGCTGATTAAACAGTTGTACGATGTTACGATTGATTTGCAAAAGATTCCGTGGGACGATAAAAAAACATACGACATGCTCGCGCGCGGCGAGACGGTCGGCGTTTTTCAGCTTGCGGGTGCGGGAATGACGCGCTATGTAAAGGAGCTTCGTCCGACGACGATTTTCGATATTATGGCGATGGTGGCGCTGTTTCGTCCGGGTCCGATGGATTCGATTCCGGAATATATTCGGCGAAAACATAATCCGTCGCTGGTTACGTATATCGATGATCGGTTGAAAGATGTACTCGATCAATCGCTCGGTATTTTGACATATCAAGATGATGTTTTGTTA
>Ga0172380_10008557_pt1 | contig 11147 bp, 5 predicted proteins | sample Leawe162metaG_FD_119747 | JGI IMG/M metagenome (GOLD analysis project Ga0172380, IMG submission 119747) | Leachate microbial communities from a municipal landfill in Southern Ontario, Canada - Leachate well 162 metaG | ecosystem: Engineered > Solid waste > Landfill > Unclassified | place... | reverse complement strand
TCTACGAGGAGCAGGAGGGGCGGCTGATATTCCCGGAGGGGCTGGGCAAAATTCCGCTCGCGATACTGGCGCAGCGCCTGGTGAACCTGATGGGGGCCTGGCACTCGCAGATACTGGAGATGATGGGCGCCATGGGCATCCGCGAGGCGCGCCGGCTGCGGGGGGAGAGCGGCCGGGCCATATTCTTCGAGGAGATAGACAGGGACACCTTTGGCGCTATATTCAAGAAACAGAAGGCGGCAAGCGTATGAAACCATCGACCGTTATCGTCAAAAATATGCCTTCCCGGTTCAAGCACCAGGTGCCGAAATACAAGGTCACCCGGTCCGATGCCTGCATCAACTGCGGCACGTGCGTAGCCACATGCCCTTACGGGGTGCACGAGAGGGTCGAGGGGCACATCAAGGCCAAACCGCCGGTCGATTATAAGTGCATCGGCTTCGAATGCAGGAGCAAGGAGTTCTGCTGCATCGACAAATGCCCGCGCCAGGCGCTGAGCCTGTCGCTGAACCCGATGTACGCCACGCTGGGCGACTACCGCTGGACCGCGGACATGATCACCGGGACCTGGATCATGGCCGAGACCGGCTATCCGCCGCAGCGCACCGATATCGAATATAACACGGGCAACTCCGGCGGCGGCTTCGACAAGCTGCGGCTGAAGTTCGTGGCCCATCCGCCCCGCGTGGACAAGGCCGAGATATCCACCGATATCCCGCTGAACCGCAGGAACGACGGTCGGGCCGATATCGTCATCTCGACCCCGGTCTACGGCGGCGGCATGTCCTTCGGCTCGGTGAGCCTGCCCACCATGGTCTCCAAGGCGCGCAACGCGGCTATATGGAACACCTTCAGCTGCACCGGCGAGGGCGGCTACCCCGAGATGCTGCAGCCGTACGACGATCACATGATCACCCAGATCGCCACCGGCCTGTTCGGCGTGCGCGAGGAGACCGTGCAGCGGGTGAAGATAATCGAATTCAAATATGCGCAGGGGGCCAAGCCGGGCCTGGGCGGGCACCTGCTGGGCGAGAAGGTCACGGATAGCGTGGCCCGCATGCGCGAGGCGGTCAAGGGCACCTCGCTGTTCTCGCCGTTCCCGTTCCACTCGGTGTATTCCATCGAGGATCACAAGAAGCACATCGACTGGGTCAAGGAGATGAACCCCCACGCCCTGGTGTCGGTCAAGGTCTCGACCCCCAGCGACGTGGACATGGTGGCGGTGGGCTCGTACTACGCCGGGGCGCATATCATCCATATCGACGGCGGCTACGGCGGCACCGGGGCCGCGCCCGATATCGCCAAGAAGAACATCGCCATGCCCATCGAGTATGCCATCACCAAGGTGCATAACTTCCTCAAGGAGGAGGGCGTGCGCGGTTACATGACGCTCATGGCCTCGGGCGGCATACGCACGGCCCACGACGTGGCCAAGGCCATCTGCCTGGGCGCGGACGGGTGCATCATCGGCACGGCGGAGCTGGTGGCGCTGGAGTGCGTGCGCTGCGGCAACTGCGAATCGGGCCGCGGCTGCGCGCGCGGCATCGCCTCTACTGACTCGGAGCTGTCCGACCTCTTCGGCGAGGACTGGGCCACGCAGCGCCTGACCAACTTGTACCACGCCTGGAACGTGCAGCTGGTGGAGATACTGCAGAGGTTCGGCATGAGGAGCATCAGGGAGCTGGTGGGGCGCACCGACCTGCTGCAGCATATAGATTACAGTAATTAAGCGGAGAGCTGATATGGATAATGCAGAAAAAATACTATCTTCACGAGCCGATATATGTCGGGATGTGGCGCACCTCGATCCCAACCCGGAGGAGGAGGGCGGCTGCGGCGTAACCGGCTTCATCTGCTCCACCCCCGTGACCGGGAAGAACATCTTCGCGCCCTCGGTGCAGATGCACAACCGGGGCAACGGCAAGGGCGGCGGCATCGGCGCGGTCGGATTCATACCGGAGGCCCTCGGGGTGTCGCGGCAGGTCCTGGACGAGGACTACATGCTGCACATCGCCCTGCTGGATAGCAGTGTGGCGCGTGAGATCGAGGACAACTTCGTAAAGCCGTTCTTCAAGATCGATAAATTCGAGAAACTGTCCACGCTCGACGACCATCGCGCTATCGGCCTCGATGTCAGGCCGCCGGACGTGATGCGCTATTTCGTGCGTGTGAAGGACGACGTCCTCGATAAATTCATCGCGGAGAACAAGTTCGAATCGCTCGACCGGCGCGATGCCGAGGACGAGTTCGTCTACCGCAACAGCTTCAATATCAATAAGAAGTACTACGCCTCGCTGGGCGAGAAGAAGGCCTTCGTCATGTCCCACGGACGGAACATGATGATACTGAAGATCGTGGGCTACGCCGAGAACGTCGTCCGTTACTATAAGCTCGACGATTTCAAGGCCCATGCCTGGCTGGCGCACCAGCGCTACCCCACCCGCGGCCGCGTCTGGCACCCCGGCGGCTGCCACCCCTTCAGCGCGCTCAACGAGGCCCTGGTGCACAACGGCGACTTCGCCAACTACCAGTCCGTGCTGGAATACCTGAAGCAGCGCAGCTATTACCCGCTGTTCCTCACCGACACCGAGGAGGCGGCGCTGCTGCTGGACCTGTGGAGTCGGGTCTATAAATATCCATTGGAATATCTTATCGAGGCCATGGCGCCGACATCGGAGATGGACTTCGACATGCTGCCCCCCGATAAGCAGGCGCTGTACCGCGCTATCCAGACCCATCACGTGTTCTCATCGCCGGACGGGCCCTGGTTCTTCATCATCGCCAGGAACGACGTGAAGAACGACCAGTTCCAGCTCATCGGCATAACAGATACGGCTATGCTCAGGCCTCAGGTCTTCGCCCTGCAGGAGGGCCAGGTGCAGATCGGCCTGATATGCTCGGAGAAGCAGGCCATCGACGCCACGCTGATCTCGCTGGAGCAGGAGGACCCGCGCTTCCGGCCCATCGCCGACAGGTACTGGAACGCCCGCGGCGGCAGCTACACCGACGGCGGCGCGTTCATCTTCAGCCTGAAGGACGACGGCTCGGGCGGCAAGCAGCTCATCTGCAGCGACAAGTTCGGCAATGTCATCGAGACGCCCAAAGGCAAGACTATCTGCGATACCTCGAAGGTATTGAAGAGTACAACAGCCGAAGATAAGGTCATGGAGGGCAGCCTGCGCGGCCTGTTCACGGAAGGGGATGGGCCCGCTGCGGACAAGATATTCGCCCATGTGCGCGACGCCATGGCGGGTTTCGACGCCGACGAGTTCAGGCTGGCCGTCGAGGCCATAAAAGGCCGGGCGCTGAAGAGCGATGACTTCAAACAGACGGCCATCGAGGCCCTTAGTCTTCTGAACGATCGCAGATATAACACGGGGGTGATAAAGAGAAGCTCGGTGCAGCACGTGCTGAAGATCGCGCTGGATGGTATATTTGCAGCCACTCCTATTATCACGGGCAAGGCGGCGTCGCAGTTCGTTAAGATCGATTTCTCTACACGCGCCGGCCTGCGCGCGCCGCAGGGGAAGGAACAGACCCTGGTCATCGACGCGGGGCATTTCGAGCCCGAGGGCGACAACTGCGACGCGGTGATGATCGTCAAAGCCTTCAAGCTGGGCTGGAAGCGCTTCATCGTTTACAACTATCGCGGCCAGCGCTTCACCGGCTGCGGCCTGGGCCCGGCCACCCAGGGTGTGCGCATAGACGTCTACGGCTCATCCGGCGACTACCTGGCTTCGGGCATCGACGGCATGGAAATATATGTTCACGGCAACGCCCAGGACCAGCTGTGCCAGATCATGAAAGAGGGCAAGCTGGTGGTCTTCGGCGACGTGGGGCAGACCTTCATGTACGGCGCCAAGGGCGGCGCGGCCTACATAATGGGCAACGCTGCGGGACGGCCCCTGATCAACGCCGTGGGCAAACCGCGCGTGGTCATCAACGGCACCGCGCTGGATTACCTGGCCGAATCCTTCATGGCCGGCGATCCGCTGAAAGGCGGCGGGTTCGTGGTACTGAACGGCATCGGCTTCGATGAGGAGGACGGCTCGATTAAAGAGTATGAATCGCCCTATCCGGGCTCGAACATCTTCTCCCTGGCCTCCGGCGGCGCGATCTACGTGCGCGACCCGAGAAGGAAACTTGTCGATGAACAGCTCAACGGCGGCGAGTTCGCCAGGGTCACGTGGGCTGACTGGAAGCTGATCCATCCCTATCTGGAGGAGAACGAGAAGCTCTTCGGCATAAGCATCGACCGGCTGCTGACTGTTGACGGTAAAAAACTGGAATTCAAAGACGTTTACAGGAAGATCAGGGCCAAGAAGACGGGTGCTGCGGCCATAAATGACGATGGGCTGGCTGAGACGGTGCCTATTGCGGCCGCCGTATGCAAGTAGGCGGGGACTGACGGTTATTATTGCTTCGAATGTACGAAGGGCAGGTTTGAAACCTGCCCTTTTTGTTTGGGGGAGCGACGATCATTGGATGTATTCAAGTAATAGAACTAGATAATAGCCTTTGCACATTCTAAGTTAACGTTCAATTTCTCTTGGGGACCACTAAGGTGATTTTTCACGGATTTATCTAAGCTGGATTCACGTTTGCGAGGGGTATTGGGACAGACATAGCTGCCGTATCAAATCTCCCTAGCTCCATCCCGTGCTTGCCAGCACTTGCTTGTATTGACAGCTAAGTGCGTTGACAGTTATGAGATATTTGAGTATACTCACGAGACTCACTTAGAGCTTTTTAACTTGACCTGATTTAGGGAGTAATAAACGCATACTCTGGCATTATGGCACTATTTATAGAATCATTTTATAACTAGTATTAGCCCATATACTAAGAAGATGGGGGTTCATCTTCAGTTGAATGCGATTAAGGAAGCTGCATGTGTTTATGAATAGTAACGCATTCGAAGCGGGGATTACGGAAATATTGAACCTTGTAGCTGCAAGTCATACGTATACCGCCTGTGCACTTTTTAAAACGCCCGATAGGACACCCAATATTGCTATGTTCAAAAGCTATGCTCGTTAGTCAGGCGCTCACTTTTAGGAGAAGATTATTTGAATGGTGTACGACATATACATAATACAGATCAATGTCATCTGCTAATAATTGATTACTTCAGCGATGACATCAAATCCGCAATTCGAGCTCGGCTGTGTGAAATCTGTTATGGATTACAAATCCTCCAGCCCGGTTCAATGTATACCAACTATCAACTAACCATTAAGGATTTCCTGGACAGATATGATAAAAAGACTACTAAACAGAAGAAAGGCATAATCGGCGAACTTTTGACTCATGTTCTGGTTAGATATTACCTGGACAATCTAGAGCCAGCATCTATACTTTTCAACAAAGAAGAACGCTCAATGCGAAAAGGTTTTGACCTCATATTTCTCGAACCCGAGCATCCTAAAGTCTGGTATAGTGAAGTCAAATCAGGCCAACCCGCCGCAACAGACACATCTTCGAGCAAAAGCCTGGATCTTTTACAGACCGCAAGAGCCGATATAACGGACAAGTTCACCAACGCCCCATCTTCGGTATGGCTCAGCGCTGTCGTAGACTCCAACTTGACAGTGTCCGAGAACGTCCGCCCTATGCTGCAAAAATTGCTCGAAGCTGATGCTCCTGCAAAACGCCCCGATGATTTCTCGGCAGCAGCAATCCTTGTGTCCGTTGTGTATGCATCTCCTACTGACGAGATCAACTATGATGACTTGTCAAACTACTTCTTTGCTGCATACGACGAAGAACTCTTTTCCGACCTTATCATTGTCTCTATACAGAAGGAGACTATCATGAAAGTGGTTAATTTTCTCAGGAGCGAGACGTAATGCCACAAGACACAATGACATTCCGAAAGTTTCTGAATGACATTGATGGAACAGACTTTGAGAATACCTATCTCAATCTATATGATCCTAACCGGCAAGCCCCCTTAACTTATGACAACAGCTATAGATTATTGCGAATAGCACTCCTTCTTCTGAATTGTGAAGACTCTCACTTGCAGGCTCTTGGCTATAGAATCATACTACGCTATAGTAACCTCACCCGTGACTATAAGCCTTTGTATGACATCACATTGGCCCAGAATCTGATCCCTGTGACCAAATTTATTGAGAATCGTTATCAAGCGCTAAGTAAAACTGGAGACGACTTCTCGTCAATCTTGACAGCCGCATACATGGAGAGTTTCAGACAGGATGAGATATATCTTACCAGCGAACAAAAACGGATGATCGCCTTCCATTCAGAGAGAACTGAAAGTCTTGCAGTCATCGCACCGACATCCTATGGCAAATCACAGATGTTGATATCACGCCTCTCCGAACCTGACTATGACAACGCATGCATTATTGTCCCAACCAAGGCTCTCCTCTCTCAGACATTGAAAAGGCTAATCACTGCCAATGTCCATGAACTGGGCTATAGACTTCTGTCTCATCCTGATATGTACACCGATAGAATTAACAAAATGATTTGTGTGTTTACACAGGAGCGCCTACTTCGTTTACTTAAGAAGGACGATGATATCCAATTCGACATTGTGATGGTCGATGAGGCGCACAATCTCTTCGAGAGTACCGACAGAGCAATGCTGCTAGCATATGTGCTACTGATACTAAAAAAGCGCAATCCCGATGTTATACTAAACTTTTATTCTCCTTTTGTCGCAAACTCTGAAAACCTTCGCCTCAAGTACACTGAATACGATCTCGAATCAATTATGGTCAAAGAAAACATCAAAAGCGAAAAGTTCTTTATTATCGAGAACAAGACCCATACAGGAACTCTCCTCTACTATGACCAGTTTCTTGACAAACCGTTAGAACTCAGTTCCTCTCCAGGATTAGACGACGCAGAATTGATTTTTCTACACCAAGGAAGGAAGAACATAGTTTACCTCAACAAGCCTAAGGATATTGAGGATATCGCCTTAAAAATGTCAGAAGCCCGCCCGAATCAACAGGAGGTTTCTTCTGAACTCCAGGATATTGTGACGGCAGTCTCTGACCTTTTTCATGAAGACTACAATCTCCTCGGATGTATCAGCAAAGGGATCGTCTATCATCATGGGGCGATGCCAGACCTCATAAGGCTCTATGTGGAATACATCTTCTCTACCTTCGATGAATTTCAATATATTATTGCAACATCAACACTTCTGGAGGGAGTTAACCTACCGGCAGACAAGATGTTCATTTTGAGCACCATGAAAGGGCCTAAAAATCTCAGTCCTGCTCAATTCCGCAATCTTGTTGGCAGAGTGTGTAGATTCAACGAGATTTTTAGTGAGCAATATGGAAATCTTAATCTGTTAGAACCCGAAATTTATTTACTCAATGGTGATTATACTCGCTCAGGAGCAAATCTTAAGACATTCCTGCACAATACTGCAAGAATAAACAAGGAGATTAAGGACGACGTTGAGAATACGCTAATCAAGCCCGATAACGAGCTGTCCGATGATGAAAAAGTAGTCTTGCAAGAGAAGGTAGAGTGTTTGGAAAACATCGAACCAAATACAATCGCAGCAGAGGATGTGAGGTATGCCGCCACACCGATCGGCAAGAGCTGTTACCAGAACTGCATCACCGAATTTAATATTTTCGACAATGAAGACGCACTTACTATGGCACTATCTCTATACGAGGATCCCATTGATAATGCTGAAGGCCTTTTAGATGCCATTAATGATATCTTTCTGAAATATGTCACCTTTACGGACGGACAGCAAAGAAGTCACCGAGCGTTCCTCAGACTACGCGAAGAGGCAGCGCGCAGATTCTATGCTATGTTCCTAGCATGGCGTCAGAGAGGTAGCTCATACAAATTTATGATTAGAAGCTTCCTCAAGTACTGGGACAAGATTGAAGACCCTATAATCTATGTAGGATCAAGCTGGGGCGAAAGGAAACGAACGGAAGAGGACCTTCTGCCTGCATACCTTGATATCAGTAAGAAAACCACTAGAGAGAGAGTCAATATCGCAATAAGGAAAATCAAAGAGGAACAGGATTTTGTTGACAATACTCTGCTTAAATACGTAGAAGTTCTCAACGATCTTACGCTTCTAGACCACGATTTCTACGAACGTATAAAATATGGAACTAACAACCCAACTCTGATCTGCCTATTAAAGAACGGCTTTTCAATAGATCTAGCAAGAGTAATCACATCCATTGATTATGCAAAATACGTACAAATCAATACGACATCAGATGAGGTATTTGTATCTTCAAAGATCGAGGAAGCTATGGTTGAGAATGGTGTGAACAGAGTGCTTATCTTTGAGATTAGATTCCACATAAACGCTTGATCAAGACATCTTATTAGACCACTATAGAAAGGAACAATAATGCAAGCCTTTTGGATTAAATTCGTAGATCACAATTCAGGATGTGTTGAAGCGGATACTGCTGAAGAGGCAAGTCAATTAGCATACGAAATAACTGGAGCAAAAGTGAAATCGTGCGATGTACTCCCATACCCTGCAGAACCCAGACTGAATAAGCATAAATATAAATCTGGTCCAATCCCATCGCTGTGCTATGACCCAGAAAATTGCAAAGGAAGAACGTTTTGCCCAAAACCACGTGCTTGCTCAGAGTAGTATGCCGCCATCGTAAATGATATGGTAAACCGCACTTCACAAGATTGTCGTTTTTTCAATGATGAGATTAAACAATGTATCGAAATGTGCAATTTCAAACAGTTTCTGTCGTTCGAGCATGCATATCCCGGTCTCAGCGTTGGACGGCTCCGTGTCCTCTCCGTTCAAGCGTCGCGGCAAAACCACGAGGGAGTCCGGAGGATTTCCTCGAATTGCCTTCACTCGCGCGTAATACTCCCGTAACAATCGCCTCGTATAATACATCTTTTAAAGATAATGAGAGGGAGTGAACAAGGCTCTGTCTGTTTTCTTAACCTGACCTCGTATTAAAAGAGCCGTCTTATATGCAGCCTTCCAACAAAGGCGACAAGAACGATCCAAACACACCCAACGGCGCAGAAGAACCACCGCAGCAAACTGGCAATCTGAAACCGCGGAAAAAGATACGCCCCGACCTTGTCATCAGCGAACATCGGCATGGCGCGCGTTTCGGCGACAGCTACATACGGACGCAGCAGTCGCACCGGCGGCATTTCCAGAAGGTCGGCCCGGCGCATTTCATCGCCACGCCGGAGTCCGAGATGCCGTCCGGCCGGGTGGGCAAGGCCTATAAAACGCTCAAGAGGTTCGCCGTGGGGCGTCCGCTTGAGACGGCGCAGGAGGTTCATCAGCGGCTGAACAAATTCAAAGCGCTGGCGGTCTTCGGGTCGGATGCCATCTCATCGAGCGCCTATGCCACCGAGGCGGCGCTTGTGATCCTGATGGCCGCCGGCAGCGGCGCGCTGCACATATCGTTCTATGAGTCGATAGCCGTTGTCGTTTTGCTTTCCATCGTTGCGTTCTCCTATCGCCAGACGATATATGCCTATCCCGGCGGCGGCGGCTCATACATCGTCAGCCGCGAGAACCTGGGCGTCATGCCGGGGCTGATCGCGGCGGCGGCATTGATGATAGACTACGTGCTCACGGTGGCGGTGTCCATCGTCGCCGGCTCGGCGGCAGTAACTTCCGCAATGCTTGCATCGGGACATGCGCTGCCGTCATCCGTTAATCTCAATGTCGTCCTCAGCCTGATCTTTATCGCAATCCTGACCGTCGGGAACCTGCGCGGTGTGCGCCAGTCCGGCACGATCTTCTCGATCCCGACCTACCTGTTCATAGTCAGCCTCAGCGTGATACTGGCCGCAGGGCTGTTCAAGGCATTCACCGGAACGCTGCAGCCCGCTTCGCCGTCGCCGATGGTGCAGGCTGCGCAACCGATAACCCTGTGGCTGATACTTCGTTCGTTCTCGGCCGGCGCCGTCGCCATGAGCGGCACCGAGGCCATTTCAAACGGTGTGCCTGCGTTCCAGAAACCCGAATCCAGAAACGCATCGAGGACATTGATCATCATGGCGGCGGTCCTCGGAGTGTTCTTCCTCGGCGTATCTTATCTCTCGATGCACATGGGCCTCGTGCCCGGGGAGGAGACCATCATCTCCCAGGTAGCGCGCGCCATCTTCGGCACGAACGCTTTTTATATGATCTTCCAGGTGGCCACCATGGGCGTCCTCGTTATCGCCGCCAATACCGCTTTCGCCGATTTCCCGCGTATGGCCTCGATCATGGCGCGCGATGATTACATGCCGCACCAGTTCACAGACCGCGGCGACCGCCTGGCATTCTCCACGGGGATCATCGCGCTGGGGGGCGTCGCGGCCCTGCTCGTCGTTGTGTTCCAGGGGAATGTGAACAGCCTGATCCATTTGTATGCCGTCGGCGTTTTCATCGCGTTCTGCATGTCCAACTCCGGCATGGTCGTCCACTGGTGGAAGAAGAGAGGCCCCAACTGGAAATCGAGCATCGCCATCAACTGCATCGGTGCCATCGTTACCGGCGGCATCCTCATTATCGTCGCCGTGACGAAGTTCATGCTCGGAGCATGGATCGTCGTTTTGCTGATTCCGATTTTAGTCGCGATCTTCCTCATGATCCATCGTCACTATGTTAACGTCGCTGACCAGCTGCGCGTAGTGCCGGAGCAGCTGCCCTCGCCCAGGATCGACCAGGTTGTCGTCGTCCCTATCGACGATATAAATTACGCCTCGCTGCGCGCCATAGCCTTCGCCAGGACGCTGGCAAGCGATGCCATCCTGCTGCACGTCTCCACGGACCCGGAGAGCGCGGACAAGGTTAAACAGAAGGTCGAAACATACGTTCCCGACCTGAAGCTGGCCGTTATCGAGTCGCCGTTCCGCTCGTTCGTGCGCCCGCTGCAGGCATACGTCACGGCCATTCACAGCCAGAGGCCGGACGCGTTCGTCACCATCGTCCTGCCGGAGTTCATCACGGCGCACTGGTGGGAGAGATACCTGCACGAACGTAGCGCCGCGCGTTTGAACAGGGCCTTCGAGAAGCATCCGAACATCGCGGTGGTTATGGTGCCGTACCTGCTGGAGAAATAAAAAAGGGCGCTGCTTGCTGCGCCCCTACGGGTGGATCATCCGTTCGGGGTTGTTCTCATCATCGGCCCAGC